>Ga0136617_10000701_pt1 | contig 28852 bp, 28 predicted proteins | sample AntDrymUQ3222106_2_FD_129672 | JGI IMG/M metagenome (GOLD analysis project Ga0136617, IMG submission 129672) | Polar desert sand microbial communities from Dry Valleys, Antarctica - metaG UQ322 (21.06) | ecosystem: Environmental > Terrestrial > Soil > Desert | place: Antarctica: Dry Valley...
CCCCGACCCGCGAGGACGCCCTCGCCGGCAATCACCGAAACGTCGGTCGGCTCGTCGGCCACCTCGGCGCCCTTCCTCGTCCTGTTGGCCGCGGGAGCATTGGCGGTCTCTGCGGTCGCGACGCCCGCCATGGCCGCGACCGAAGCCGGGAAGTACAGCCACGGCCACAACCATGGCACTCGCTGACCCTGGGTCTGGGAACGTCTTGCAGGTCTTGGTCACTGGTGGATGTGGGTTCATCGGGTCGCACGTCGTGGCGGCTCTGCTCGCCGAAGGCCACGGCGTCCGAGTCCTCGACAACCTGTCCACCGCGGAGCTGCCCACGTTCTTCTCGAGCCACGCGCCTGAGGTAGTCATCGGTGATGTGACCGACATCGACGCTGTCAGTGCTGCCCTCGACGGTGTCGACGCCGTCTGTCATCAGGCGGCCAAGGTCGGGCTCGAGCGAGGGACCGCCGATCTTGCCGACTACGCCAGGACCAACGACGTGGGCACGGCCGTGGTCCTGGCAGCGATGGACAGCGCAGACGTCCGTCGCTTGGTTCTCGCCTCCTCGATGGTGGTCTACGGCGAAGGCGGCTACGACTGCGGCACCCACGGCGACGTGACGCCAGCCCCCCGGCAGCACGCAGATCTCGAAGCCGGCCAGTTCGAGCCGCGCTGTCCCCGCTGCGCTGCCCCACTGGCGGTGCGCCCGGTGCGAGAGGACGCCCGCCTCTGCCCACGCAACGGGTATGCGGCCACCAAGGTCGCCCAGGAGAACCTGACCAGCGCATGGACCGGAGTCACCGGCGGCAGCGCGATCGCGCTGCGCTACCACAATGTCTATGGCCCACGAATGCCCCACGACACTCCCTATGCCGGCGTGGCGGCGCTGTTCCGTGCGGCGCTCCTGCGCGACGAACCTCCTCGGGTGTTCGAGGACGGCCGCCAGCTTCGCGACTTCATCCACGTGCGAGATGTCGCCCGCGCCAACGTCCTCGCGCTGCGGGCGACGGGTGACCCGGTGACGGCGCAGATGACGCCCTACAACGTGGCGAGCGGTCGACCGGCCACGGTGCTCGAGATGGCACAGGCTCTCGCCACCGCGATGGAGGGTCCCGCCCCCGTTGTCACCGGAGAGTTTCGACCCGGCGACGTGCGTCACGTCCTCGCCGAGCCGACGGCGATCGGGCAGGCCTTGGGATTCCGGGCGGCGATCGGACTGGACGAGGGGATGGCCGAGTTCGCCCGCGAAAGCGGCGCGCCTTGATCATGAAGGCGATGTCTTTCGAGTCGGTGACGGATCGTCGCGCGTTGCACGGCGCTGGCTTACTGTCGGGGCATGCCCCTCGTGGGCAGGGAGGACGTGCCCCGGTGCGCTCGAAGATCCTGGTCGCCGAAGACGACCCGACCATCGCAGAAGTCGTGACGCGCTATCTCGAGCACGACGGCCACGAAGTCGACTGCGTCGCCGACGGCGTGACCGCCCTGAATCGGGCCCTGTCGACCTCGCCGGATCTCGTGGTCCTGGACATCATGCTGCCGGGTCTGGACGGCCTGGAAGTGTGCCGTCGGCTGCGCCGCGCAGCTCAGGTGCCGATCGTGCTGCTGACTGCGCTGGGGTCGGAGAGCGACCGCGTGACAGGACTCTCGCTGGGCGCGGACGACTACGTCACCAAGCCGTTCAGCCCCCGCGAGCTGACGCTGCGGGTGCGGGCCGTGTTGCGACGGGCAACAGGTCCGGTCGGCCCACGTCAGAGCGGAGAACTCCAGGACGACGACGTGGTCCTCGACCTCGGCGCCCGCATCGCGATGAGAGCCGGCCAGCCCCTGCTTCTCACGACCCGCGAGTTCGACCTGCTTGCCTTCTTCATGGGAAACCCGGGACTGGTCTTCGGGCGTCAGGAGCTGCTGGCGCGGGTGTGGGAGTGGGACTTCGGCGACGAGTCGACCGTCACTGTGCACGTCCGCAGGCTACGAGCAAAGGTCGAGGACGACCCTGCGGAGCCGCGTCGCATCATGACGGTGTGGGGGACGGGCTACCGCTATCAGCCGCGGGCACAGCAATGATTCCTCCGACCGACTGGGCGCTGATTGCGGGACTGACCGCGGGGTGCGCGCTCGCCGGGTGGATTGCCGGGGTTCTGGTGCTGCGCGCCGCGCGCCGGAGAACGGTCACCGCGCACATCGTCCTCGCCAGCCTCGCTTCTCTCGCGACCGTGGCCGCCGCCGTTCTCCTCACCATGCAACAGATGTTCCTCTCCAACCACGACTCGACAGTGGTGTTGGTCGTCATCGCCCTGTCACTGCCCGCGGCCGCGGGAGTGGCGGCGGTGCTGGGCTCCACCCTGCGAGAGGCAAGCCGCCGGCTTGTCGGCGCAGCCGAACGAATCGGACAGGATGGCTACCGCCGTCCGTCCTCGCCCCCGACGGCCGAGCTGCGTTCCCTTGCAGATGCCATCGACGAAGCGCACCGACGCCTCTCCGAGGCGCACACGCGTGAGGCCGTGGTCGAACAGAGTCGACGCGCGCTCGTCGCTGGGATGAGTCACGACCTGCGCACGCCGTTGGCCGGCATGCGAGCGATGGTCGAGTCCCTCGAGGACGGCCTCGCGTCTGACCGCGCGACTGTCGAGCGATACCACCGCCAGCTGCGGATCGAGGTCGACCGGCTCGCCGCGATGGTCTCCGACCTCTTCGAGCTGTCGCGGGTGCAGGGGGCCCTGCAGCTGAACCTGGAGCGGGTCGGCGCCCAGGACCTGGTGGACGAGGCGATGGCCAGTGCCCATCCGATGGCTCAGGCCAAGGGCGTGCGGCTGGTGTCGAGCAACGGCACCGGCGTTCCCGTCGTGGTCGATCCGGCCGAGCTGGGCCGGGCCTTGCGCAACCTGTTGCTCAACGCGATCCGCCACACGCCCAGCGAGGGAACGATCCACGTGACCCTCGAACCCGATGACACCCACGTATCCCTTGCGGTCTCCGACACCTGCGGGGGCATTCCCGAAGCCGACCTCCCGCGGGTCTTCGACACCTCGTTCCGGGGGGGAGCAACGCGCGACGCAACGTCTGACAAGGGCGGCGGGCTCGGGTTGGCGATCGCCCGTGGCATCGTCGAGGCCCACGCCGGGAACATCCGCGTCGTCAACCACGACGCGGGATGCCGCTTCGAGGTCCGGCTGCCGTTGGCCACGGAGGTCCGCAGCGCCTGACCGCCCTCACCAGGCATCCAGCACGAAGACTTGGAACGCGACGGCACAGAGTGCATTGGCGAGCAGCCAGCCGCAGCGACTCGACCGGGGAAGAGCGGCACACACGACCACGATCCACGGCGCGTAGGGCAGCCAGATTCGCTCCACCTCCAGCCTGGTGACGCCCGACAACGCCAGGCTCAGCACCCCGACCAGCGAGGCGGCCGCGAGCGCGACGACCACCCGACGGGGACGTCGGGCAACCGCGGCGAATGCTGCCGGTCCCACCAGCACCCCCAGGACCGCAAAGTCCCCGACGAACGAATAGGCGTAGGGACGGTCATCCCCCCGGCCCAGGGCCCAGGCACGGTGCGTGGCGACCACGCCGTCCGGCCACCAGAAACCGCCCAGCGTCATCAACACCGGCACGACCGCAAGGCCGACCAGGACCGCTGCGACGGCGGTCGGACCCAGCCGCTCTTCGCGGCGCCGTAGCGCCAGAACAACGGCGACGACGAGAATCGCCCCGAGCGGAAGGAGTCCATAGCTCAGGTAGGGCAGGGCTCCCGTCAACAGCGCCCCTGACGCGAGCAAGACGGGGGAACCACGTCGTACGCCGTAGGTCAACGCCGCCGCCGCCCATGCGCCCACCGCGAGGAAGAACGCGTCGGCGCTGGTCGCGACGGTGATGGCGAAGGGCGCGAGCACCAGGAAGGGCAGCACGTTGCGCGCCGCGCCCTCGCCGCCCAGCGCGCGCAGCGTCAGCGCGACGGCCACCACCGCGGATGACCCGGCACCGATGACCAGTGCGGCCGCCCATAGCTCGCCGACGAGTCCCACCCGGTCCCACGCCCAGTAGACGAACACCATCAGCGGCGGGTGGCCGTTGACGTGCACCGGGAAGTCGCGCTGGGCCACGCCATCGGCGAAGGTCTGCAGGAAGTCCACGGGTCGATCCCCCACCATCGGGATCGCCCTCAGATACTCGTTCCGTCCCGAGATGGGGCTCCCGAGGCTGCGATGCCCGTCCCATGCGGCGAGCAGCACGGCCCAGCTTGCGGCGAGCAGCCAGGCAAGGCCCAGCAGCGGACCCCATCGCAGCCGGCTGGCCAGGGACGGCAACAGCAGAGCAGCCGCCACCGCGAAGAGCGCCGCAGGCACGACCGAGAGCAACGAGAACCGGTAATGGCCCTGGAACGGCGGTCCGGGAGCATTGAGATCCCCGCCCGGCAGCAGGTACTGGCCCCAGACGATGGCGACCACGAGCAGGCCGGCCCAGATCCCCACTGCCACCACGGTGGCCTGATGCCGTCCGACCGCGCGCATCAGGGCAGGCTATGCACCCCAGCGTCCGGAGGCGGTGGTATGTCACCGGTCGGTAAGAAATGTCGGGTCCTGCTGCCACTAGCGTCAGCCGCGTGGTGATCGACGTGGTGCTGCCTTGCCTGGACGAGGCCGCGGCATTGCCGTGGGTGCTGGCACGGATGCCCGCCGGGTTCCGCCCCGTGGTCGCGGACAACGGGTCCACTGACGGCTCGCGCGCCGTCGCACGCCGCTTCGGCGCCACCGTCGTCCGGGTCCCCCAGCGTGGCTACGGCGCTGCCTGCCACGCCGGGCTGGTCGAGGCGGCCTCCGAGGTCGTCGTCGTGATGGACGCGGACGCCTCGCTGAACCCCGCCGACCTTCCCCGCCTGTGCGCACCGGTCCTCGACGGGTCGGCCGATCTTGTGCTCGGCCGACGTCGGCCGGAGTCGTGGCGAGCCTGGCCGCCACCCGCGCGTCTGGCCAACCTCCTGCTCACTGCTGCAGTCCGTCGCCAGACCGGCCTTGCGCTGCACGACCTCGGCCCGGTCCGGGTCGCCAGGCGGCAACCGCTGCTGGACCTCGCGCTCACCGACCGCCGCTTCGGCTACCCGTTGGAGACGGTGCTGGCGGCGCGTGCGGCCGGGTGGCGGGTGCGCGAGCTACCGGTGGTCTACCGGGAGCGCATCGGCCGGTCCAAGGTGACCGGCTCGGTGAGCGGCTACCTGCGCACGGTCCGCGACATGCGAGCAGTGCTCACGCGATGACGACGACCCTGCCCGCGCAACTGCTGGTCCTGGCCAAGAGCCCCCTGCCGGGCTCGGTCAAGACCCGACTCTGCCCGCCCTACTCGCCCTACGCGGCCGCCGCTCTCGCCGAAGCCGCACTGCGGGACACCCTCGCGGCCGTCGCCGCAACCTCGTTGCAGCGGCACGTCGCCGCTCTGGACGGCGCAGCAGGTGACTGGCTGCCCTCCGGCATCGATGTCATCGGGCAACGCGGCGACGGCCTCGACGAGCGCATCGCGAACGCCATCGACGACGCCTGGGCGAGCTGCGACCTGCCCGTCGTTCTCATCGGCATGGACACCCCACAGGTGACCCCGGGCCAGCTGGATGAAGCAGCCAGGCAGTTGCTGAGGCCGGAGTCCGACGCGGTCCTGGGCCCGTCGCAGGACGGCGGCTTCTGGCTGATCGGGCTGCGCCGACCCGACCCGAGGCTCATCCGCGGCGTGCCGATGTCGACCTCCCAGACCGGTGCGGCACAGTGCGCCCGGCTTCTCGGCGCGGGCCTGCGCGTCCACCGGCTCGCCACGGTGCGCGACGTCGACACGGCCGAGGACGCCGCGGCAGTTGCCGCGGCTGCACCCGATGGTCGCTTCGCGGCGGCAGTCGCGCGGCTCGCGACGAGACCGTTGTGCGACGCGGGCACCGCATGATCGGTCCCCTCTACGCCAGCTGCCTGGACAGCGGGCTCCCACTGGACGCCGTCTATCCCGATGGCCGCCGGGTGCCCGTGCCGGTCGACGACTGGCGCCGGCCTCTGCTCCCCGGCGACGAGAGCATGCTCGCCCGCTGCGCCGGTCCCACCCTCGATGTCGGCTGCGGACCTGGCCGGCTCTCCGTCGCACTGCGCAGACGCGGACTGCCGGCGCTGGGTCTTGATGTCAGCCCAACCGCAGTGCGACTGGCGCGACGGGCGGGAGCCGTCGCCCACCACGGCTCGGTGTTCAACCACGTCCCGGCAACCGGGCGCTGGTCCACCACGTTGCTGGCCGACGGCAACATCGGCATCGGCGGCGCGCCGGTGGTTCTGCTGCGCCGGCTCCGAGACCTGATGTCGCGCTCGGGCCGGGCCCTGGTCGAGGTCGACTCCCCGTCCGTGCGCAGCTGCCTGGTCAACCTGAGGCTGGCATCGGGGGACGACGTCTGCCACCCCTTTCCGTGGGCGCGACTCTCGGTGCAGGACGCGGGCGCCGTTGCCGGGCTCGCGGGCCTGCGGGCCGAGGAGACATGGGAGGTGGAGGGCCGATGGTTCGTCGCGTTGCGGCGCAGCTGAAGGACCTGGCGCGAGGCGGCACGGCCCCACCGGGACCGTTCCGCCCCGGCTTCTGGAAGAGCCCTCTGCGGGGGCCGTGGCTGACGGCCGTGCTCGGTTGCGGCCTGCTTGTCGGCATCCCGATCCTGTTCGTGACCGGACTGCTGTCCTATGCGGCCTACGACCCAGGCCTGGGAGGGGGCAACGACCGTACGTCGGGCAAGGAGCTCCTCGGGTTCTACCTCTTCACCTGGCCGACCGACCCGGTGTGGCTCTATCGCGCGGTCATCGGGACCCACCTGCTCCTCGGCCTGGCACTGCTGCCTGTCCTGCTCGCGAAGCTCTGGTCGGTGATCCCGAGGCTGTTCGCCTGGCCGCCCGCTACGTCGCCGGCGCAGGCGTTGGAGCGACTGAGCCTGGTGCTGCTCGTCGGTGGGGCGGTGTTCGAGTTCGCCACCGGCCTGCTCAACGTGCAGCTGTTCTATCCCTGGTCGTTCAGCTTCTACACGGCACATCTCTACGGCGCCTGGGTGTTCATCGGTGCCTTCGTGGCTCACGTCATCCTGAAGTTCCCGGCCATGGTGCGTGCGCTGCGTGCACGCAGGCTGCGCACCGAGCTGCGCACCGACCTCGAGCACACCCACTCCGAGGAGCCGGACGAGCACGGGCTGGTGGCCACCGCGCCTTCGGCCCCGACGATTTCACGCAGAGGACTGCTCGGGATGGTGGGCGGTGGCTCACTGCTGCTGGTCGGCCTGGCGGCCGGTCAGACGCTCGGCGACGGCGTGCGCGGCACCGCCCTGCTCGCCCCCAGAGGGGGCCGTGACCCGGGCGACTTCCCGATCAACAAGACGGCTGCCAGCCGAGGGATCGCCGAGCGGGACACGGGCTCGACCTGGCGCCTGGTGGTGGTCGGCGCAAGCCGTGAGCTATCCCTCTCCCGCGACCAACTGCTCGCCCTGCCTCAGACCACCGCCCGCCTGCCCATCTCGTGCGTCGAGGGATGGTCGACGACCCAGACCTGGACCGGAGTCCCGCTGGCCGACCTGCTGTCCCTGATCGATGAGCCGGCGGGGACCGTGCTGGTTTCGTCGCTGCAAGACGGTGGAGCCTTCTCGGAGGCGCGACTGGCTCGCAACCAGGTTGCCGACCCGCGGTCGCTGCTGGCGCTGCGGGTCAATGACGCCGACCTGAGCCTCGACCACGGTTTCCCCGCCCGCATCATCGTGCCGGCGGCGCCCGGTGTGCACTGCACCAAATGGGTTCGCGAGATCCGCCTACTGGGAGAAGACGCCTGATGGTGCGCAGACTCCTGGCCTGGTACGGCGCCTCTCCGGTCCATCTCGCGGCCCTCCTGATCGGGGGAGCCCTCTCGGCGTACGCCGTGTCTCTCGTGCCCGGCAGCCAGCTGCTGGCGATCACGTTGTGGTTCGTGGGCATGTTGCTCGTGCACGACCTGGTGCTGTTCCCGATCTACGCCGCGGCCGACAACGCCGCCGCGTGGCTCAGCCATCACACCAAGGCCCGGCCGCCGCAGGTGCCCTGGGTGAACCACGTGCGGGTGCCCGCCGTGCTCGCCGGGCTGCTGTTGGTGGCCTGGTTTCCGCTGATCCTGCGGCTCGCCTCACCCACCTATGAGGCGGCGACCGGCCTCAGCGACAGGGCCTACCTCGGCCGGTGGCTCCTGGTCACCGCTGTGCTCTTCGTCGGGTCGGCGCTGTTGTACGTCGGCCGGACCCTGAATGCCGCGCGGCGCGGACCCGCAGAGCACGGCGGCCTCAGCCGTGCTGAGCAACCGCGTGCGACTGCGGGCGGAGAAGCAGGGTCGTGACGATGCCGGCGAGGATCGTGACAGCGACGAAGATCGCCACGAGATGCGCTCGGAGCGTGCCCCCGTTGAACATCGTGATCCCGACGGCGGCGAAGGCAAGGGCAACCACCGCCGACGCAACGGGATGCTGGCGACGAAGACCGAACAGCACGAGGACGGCGGGCACGCAGTACCAAATGACGCTGGCGGTGCCGAGTGCCCGGATGTCGGCGATGACGTCGAGCGTGCCGGGGAGCCTCTCTACGAAGGTGCGATAGAACATGGCGCCGCAGTGGAACGCCAACCCGGCCAGCCCGACGCCGGCGACTACCGAGTCGGTGACGCCGATCGGGCGCGCCAATCGGCGCAGCGGCAGACCGGCGAACAGAAACCGCGCGCTCAGGACAGCGACGACCACGACTGTGAGGCTCACGACGAAGCGCAGGGACATCCAGCCAGGCTACGACCGTCGCCTCTGCGGACCTCGCAGCTGTAAGCGTTGTGTAAGACACCGGGTCGTCTCGGCCGGCCGAAACGGGGCATGCACCTGCCGACGCTTCGAGCCTTCGAGCCGTCCGGTTCTGACCGTGAAGGATGTCTCGATGAGAAATCTGCTCAGAAGTGCGGCCATGGGCGGCGCGCTGATCGCCCTCGCGGTGACCAGCGTCCCGGGGGTAGGCGCCGTGACGACCGACCACGAGTCGACCGGGCGGGGCGGCAACGTCTATGCGGCCACCAACGCGGTCGAGGGGAACGCGATCCGCACGTTTCACCGACGGCAGGACGGCAGCTTGACCCTGGTCGGTGACACGCCGACCGGTGGAACCGGGAGCGGCACGTTCGAAGGTTCAGGCAACAGCCTGGTCCTCGGCGGCCTCGCGGGTGAGGCGGCGCCGACCAACCTGACCGGCGAGTCGCGCTTCCTGTTCGCGACCAACAGCGGGAGCGACAGCGTCTCGGTCCTCCGCGTCAGGGGTGACGAGCTGGAGCTGGTCGACGTCGAGCCCACTGGGGACCACCCGATCAGCGTCACCGTCTCGCGGGGCATCGTCTACGTCCTGAACGCGAGCGGGAGCAACTGCATGGGACCGGCTGTGACACCGACGATCACCGGCTACCGACTTTCCGCGCAGGGGGAGTTGGAGCCCATCCCCGGCTCAACCCGTCCGGTCAGCGGCGATTCCCTCTCGGGCTGCACACAGGTGTCCTTCAACCCGTCGGGTGACGTGTTGGTGGTCACGGAAAAGGCCGCAGACGTCATCTCGACCTACACGGTCGGCCCCGAAGGCTTGGCCACCGGTCCGATTATGAACAACTCGTCCGGAGTCGGACCCTTCGGCTTCACGTTCACCCAGACCGGTCGCCTGCTCACGTCGGAGAACTTCGGTGGCGCGGCCCTGCAGGGTGGAGCGGCGTCGTACGACGTGAACAAGGACGGAACGCTTGTCCCGATCAGCGGAACGGTCCGAAACGGACGCTCCGACACGTGCTGGATCGTGCTGACTGACAACCAGCGCTACGCCTATGCGACGAATGCGATGAGCAACGACATCTCCAGCTACCGGGCCGATTCTCGCGGCAACCTGACACTGCTGCAGTCGATCGCCGCGCCCGCGGACGAGCTGCCGGCACCGTTTGTCATCCCGGCTGACCTGACACTGAGCCGCAACAGCCACTTCCTCTATGTCCGCAACGTGCAGGACGGGGACCTGCGTGCATTCGCGGTTGGGTCGGACGGCACACTGACCCTCGTGCAGGCGTTGGCGATGGCTCTTCCCAACGGGGCTGTCGGCGTCGCCGCCAGCTGAGCCGTCCGGCCCATTCTCTAGCCCCGAGGATCCAACGTGAACGAACCCGAGCGACCGGGCGGCCGGCAGCCGGCGATCAGCGACTACGGCTTCCTCTCCGACTGCCATTCGGCCGCGCTGGTCGACAAGTGGGGCTCGGTCGACTGGTGGTGCGTGCCTCGGTTCGACTCGCCGTCCGTGCTCGGCCGTCTGCTGGACCCCACCGCTGGACACTGGGCATTGCGGCCTATGGGTGGGTTCACCAGCGAGCGCTCCTACGTTGGCGACACGCTCGTCCTTCGGACACTCTTCCGCACCGCCACCGGCGCCGTGACTGTCACCGACGCGCTGCTGCTCGAGCCCGGCGCGCAGGGTCATGAGATCGGACTGAACAGCCCGCACGTTCTCCTTCGCCAGGTGCAGGGCCAGGAGGGGATTGTGCGGATCGGCACCGATCTCTCACCGCGCATGGAGTACGGGCGCACCGAGCCGCACCTCGAGCTATTTCCCGGGGGCGCCCGGGCCACGGGTGGTCCGGTGACCCTCACGCTGCGCACGGACATGCCGCTGCGCGTGGACGATGGTCGCGTCCTCGGGGAGGTCGACGTGGCCGAGGGCGAGGTCGTGGACCTCCGGCTGGCCTACACGCCAACCTTCGGCGCGACCCCCGAGCATGCCGCTGCCCCATCGTTGGGTGCGACGGTGGGCGGGTGGACGTCCTGGACCGCCCTGCACACGACGTACGACGGGGACTACCCGGAGCAGGTGCGACGCAGTTCGCTGGTACTTCAGGGCCTTACATATGGACCCTCGGGCGCGATCGTGGCTGCGGCCACGACATCGCTGCCCGAGACGATGGGCGGTGAGCTGAACTTCGACTACCGCTATGCATGGCTGCGGGACCTCAGTCTCACGATCCGCTCGTTGTGGCTGGCCGCCTGCCCGGACGAACCCGAAAGGCTGCTCGCGTGGTTGGCCGGAACTGCGGGTCACGTGAGAGACGAGCTGGTTCAGATCATGTACGGCGTCGAAGGTCAACGCGACCTGACCGAGCACGTCCTCGAGCACCTGGAGGGCTACCACGGCAGCGCACCGGTTCGGGTCGGCAATCAGGCATGGAAGCAGGTGCAACTCGACGTCTTCGGCGAGGTGCTCGACGCCGCTCACCTGCTCAAGGACAACATCGCGGAGTTCGCGCCTTCCACACAACAGCTGCTCGTCGCTCTCGCCCACCGTGCCGCAAACTTGTGGGAACAGCCCGACGCCGGGATGTGGGAAGCCAGGGACAAGCAGCGCCACTACACGTCCTCAAAGGTGATGTGCTGGGTGGCGCTCGACCGTGCCGTCAAGCTGGCCAAAAGGCTCGGCCCGGCGGCGGACCCGGAGACGTGGTCGAACGCCCGCGACCGGGTGCGCGATGCCGTGCTCGACCAGGCGTGGAGCGAGAAGGCAGGTGCCTACACGGGAGCCTTCGGCTCCGACGACCTCGATGCGTCCGTCCTGGTGCTGCCACTGGTCGGCTTCCTGCCCGGCGACGACGACCGGATGCGAGCCACGGTGGAGGCGGTCGAGCGCGAGCTTGGCGAGGGCGGACTCGTGCGCCGATGGCCCAGCGATCCCAGCGGATTCCTGATCTGCACCTACTGGCTGGTCGAGTGCCTCGTCCTGGCCGGCCAGACGGACCGGGCGCGGAGCTGGTTCGAGAGCGCGACCGGCCACGCGAACGACCTCGGGCTGCTCTCCGAGGAGGCCGACCCGCAGACAGGTGAGCTGCTGGGCAACTTCCCGCAGGCGTTCTCTCACGTCGGCCTCGTCAACGCCGCGTGGCGTCTGGGGCAGCCGGCGACAGATCACTGATCACACGACCCGAAGGAGCACTTCATGGCAGCGAGACGGCTCGGCGACAAGGTCGCACTCATCACCGGATCGGACTCCGGAATCGGCCAGGCGACGGCTGTGTAGTTCGCCAAGGAAGTCGCGGACATCGTCGTCAACTACCTCAACGAATCCGATGGTGCCGAGCAGACCCGTAAGGGGGTGGAGGCCGAGGGTCGGCGGGCGATCGTCGTCCAGTGCGACGTCAGCGACGAGACCCAGGTCGAGGCGATGTTCGACCAGGCCTTGCAGTCTTTCGGGACATTGGACATCCTGATGAACAACGCAGGGGTCGACGCATCGGGGAAGAAGGTCGCCGAGCTCCCCACCGAGGTCTGGGACAAGGCGATCCGCACCAACCTCTACGGCTACTTCTTCTGCTGCCGCCGGTTCGCCCGGATCCGGACCGACGCCGGTGGGGGCGGGAAGATCATCAACGTCAGCTCGGTGCACGAGGACGTGCCGAACGCAGGTGGCGCGGACTACGACTGCTCGAAGGGAGCCATCCGGATGCTCACCCGCACCCTGGCTCTAGAGCTGGCGCCGCTGAAGGTCAACGTCAACGGACTCGCTCCCGGCATGGTGCTGACGCCTTTCAACCAGGCGGCCATCGACGACCCCAAGCTGCTCGACGAGCAGGTGCAGAGCATTCCCTGGAAGCGCGCCGCTGAGCCCACGGAGATCGCGCGACTCGCGGTGTTCCTCGCCTCCGCCGATGCCGACTACGTGACCGGCGCCAACTACGTCATGGACGGCGGACTGATGCGCAATCTCGGCCAGGGCGCCTAGGCAGGCAGCCCGCGCTTGCACTGAATCCGGCCACCTACAGGAAGGAAGTTCCCTCATGTCCACAGAACTCAGTCGCTCGCGCGACGTCGGCGAGAGGATCGCCGTGTTCGGCAGGTACTTCGTGCTGTACTCGCTCGCCGCAGTCCTGATCTGGGTCGGCGGCCTGAAGTTCGCCGCTTATGAGGCAGAGGCAATCCAGCCGCTGGTCACTGAGAGCCCTCTGTTGTCCTGGCTCTACGACATTTTCGACGTCCGCCCGTTCGCCCGGCTCCTTGGCTCCGTCGAGATCTTGGCGGGGGTCGCCATCGCGTTACGGCCGGTCGTGCCTTGGCTTGCCGCCCTGGGTGGCGCGTTTGCGACGCTGCTGTTCGCAGTCACCGTGACCTTCCTGTTCACGACTCCCGGGGTATACGAGGACGCCGGCTTCCCGCAGCTCTCGCCCATGCCAGGACAGTTCCTCGCCAAAGACCTCCTGCTGCTCGCCGCGTCGATCTGGGTCGTCGGCGATTCGCTCTCAGCAACCGGCCGCCGCACGCGTGCCGCAGAGCGCGAAACCACAACCGCGGGTTGACACGGCAGTTCGAGGTGATCATGACCGAGACCGAAGGAGACCACGCCGTTCACGCCATGCGCGTCGTGGTCCTGGGTCCTGGCGGAGTGGGCGGCCTGCTGGCCGGACTGCTGTCTCGCGCCGGCGACGTCGTGACCGTGCTCGCCCGCGACGCGACCGCTGTGTCATTGCGTGCTGACGGCGTCACCGTGCGTAGCGATCAGTTCGGTCACTTCACCGCTCCCGTCGCGGCGACCTCCGCGCTCGAGGAACCGGTGGACGCCTGCTTCGTGACCGTCAAGGCAACTCAGCTCGAGTCTGCCCTCGACCGCCTGCCGGTCAAGACGATGACGGGTGCTCTGCTGGTGCCGTTCCTCAACGGGGTCGATCACGTCGAGACTTTGAGACAGCGCTACCCGACGGCTCTGGTAGCTCCGGCCACGATCCGCGTCGAGTCAACGCGGTCGGCCCCCGGAGTGATCGAGCACACCAGCCCCTTCACCGCCGTCGAGGTGGCCTCGGGAGATGACGACGCCGATCAGGTGCGTCAGCTGGTTGCGCACCTGCAGAACGCTGGTCTGGACGTGCAGGTGCGCGAAGACGAGACAGCGATGCTCTGGGACAAGCTGGCGTTCCTTGCCCCGATGGCGCTACTGACGACGCACGCCGCGGCCGACGTCGGCACGATGCGCACCGAACGACGAGAAGACCTGGTTGCCGTGATCCAGGAGATCGCTTCGGTTGCGGAACGGCTCGGGGTCAGGGCCGATACCGACGCGGTCGTCGCCGCTCTCGATGCGTTGCCGGGGACCATGCAGTCGTCCATGCAGCGCGACGCCAAGGCCGGTCGCCCCACCGAGTTGGAGGCGATCGGCGGCGGCGTGTTGCGAGCCGCGGACCGATTCGGTGTCCCGGTGCCCGTGACGGCCCGGCTGGTGGCCGACCTGCGCTCGCGCTCCTGAGGGCGGAGGGCCGGCGATGGGACAGGCGGTCCTGTTCGCGATCGTCAGCTCGAGCGCGCTGGTGGCGGGTGCCTTCATCGGGATGAGATGGATGCCTCCGGTTCATCTGCTCGCGTCGCTGCTCGCCTTCGCCAGTGGCGCGCTGACCGCAGCCCTGGCGTTCGAGCTCTTCGAAGAATCCGTCAGCAAGGGCGGAAGCGTGATCTCCGGGGCCGGGATGGCCGCCGGTGCGACCGTCTACGTGATCGTCGATGTCCTGTTGGATCGCCATGAGCGCGGCGCCGGGAGCTCTGTCGGTCTGGCCCTGCTCGCCGGAGTGATCCTCGACGGTATCCCGGAGAACCTGGCGCTGGGGACAACCCTGGCGGCGAGCGACGGCTCCATCGCTCTGCTGGCGGCGATCTTCGCCTCGAACTTCCCCGAGGCGTTGGTCGGGGCGCGAAGCATGTGTGACAACGGCCGGTCAGTGAAGTTCGCCTTGGGGACCTGGTGCTTCGCGGCGTTGGTGTTGGCGGCGGCGATCATCGCGGGATCTGTGCTGCTGCAGGACCTGGACGAGAGGGCCTTGTCCGGGATCCTCGCCTTCGCCGGAGGCGCGGTCTTGGCCGCCTTGGCCAACACGTTGTTTCCCAAGGCGTTCCGAGACGGCGGCCCCTGGGTCGCTCTCGCCACGGTTGCGGGGTTCTTGGTGGCGTTCACCCTCAGCTCGTCCGGCAGCTGACTGGTCAGTCGATGACGCGAGAGGCCGCTCTCCGACGGCGGTCCACGGTGACGTCGAAGACATCCGGCCGGCTGTAGTGCCCGGTGGGATCGAAGTTCTGCCGCTCGGCACGCACCTCCCCGAGATCGATGTCAGCCACCACGAGTCGTTCCTCGTCGCTGACCGGTTCGACCAGCCAGCGGCCATTCGGGGCGGCGATAGCAGAGCCGCCTCGACAGTAGTGCTCGACGCCGATCCCTTCCAGGTCCTCTCGAAACGGGAAGTCACGTGGAACGTCGCGCAACGACAGCAGCCCACACGCCGCCAACGACCAGACCCGCCCTTCCAGAGCGATGAACCGGGTGATGTCGGCAGTGTTGCGTGGATTGCCCGGCCACACGCTGACGTGAAGATCTTCGCCTTCGGCGTACATCGCATGCCGCGCCTGCGGCATCCAGTTCTCCCAGCAGTTGAGCCCCCCGACCCGGGTGCCAGCGACGTGGTGGGTGCGCAGTCCCTGCCCATCGCCGATCCCCCAGACCAGTCGTTCCTCATATGTCGGCATCAGCTTGCGATGCGCGCTCACCACACCATCGGTGGGGTCGATCGCCACCAGAGTGCAGAACACAGTGCCACTGGCAGGTCCGCCGCCGCGTTCGGTGATTCCGAGGTAGACGAAGATGCCGAGTTCGCGGGCCGCGTCGGCGACCCGCGCAAGCTCGGGCCCGTCGAGAGCAACGGCGGCATCCAGGTACGCCGCGTACGCCTCCTTCTGCCGCGGGTCATCGAAGCTAGCGCCGTTGGTCAACTCCAGCCAGAACGGATAGCCGGACAGGAATGCCTCCGGGAACACGACCATATCTACCTGCTGCGCCGCCGCGTCGCCGAGCCAGTTCACGACCTTCGTGGTCGTCGCAGCGGGATCCAACCAGACAGGACGCGCTTGGGCAGCTGCGATGCGCACGGTGCTCTCCCTCTTGGCGGCACGAGTCGGCCGGGACCGGGTGGCCGTTCAGCCTTCGTAGCATGGTCCGCCGCATGCGGGGTACAGGCCTCGACATGCACTCCACCTCAGCATCGCTGCCGAGCTACCTCGGCCGAGGCATCGCGAGCGGTCTGCTCGGTACGGCAGTCATGACGGTCTTTCAGAAGGCGATCGAGATGCCTGTGACCGGTCGAGGTGACAGTTATGCTCCGGCTGATTTCGCCCAACGAGTCCTCCCGCTGACGCCGGGCAGTCCTGCCGCCCGAGACCGGCTGAACTACACGACCCACTTCGCTCTCGGGACGCTGTGGGGCAGCGCCTATGGCGTCGCTGCGCGCCTGGGCATGAGCGGCCAACGCGCGGTGGCCGCCGCTTTCGTCTCCGTCTACACCACTGATGTGTTGTTGAACACTGCCCTCGGGCTCTACCGCCCCTCCACTTGGTCCAAGCGTGACTGGGCGATCGATGTCATTGACAAGCTGGTGCAGGCTGAGGCCACCGGCGTGATTTTTGACAATCACCTGCGACCGGCCACCCACTAGCAACAACTCGATGGAGGCGCAGTCGGTGCAGCCACTGGCCACGTTGCCCGATCTCGAGTTGCCCGACCATCTGGGACATCGGCGCACGCTGTCGGAGCTGGTTGGCGGTGACCCGACCCTGGTGCACTTCTTCCGCGGTTGGTGGTGCCCAAAGGAGCGCCAGTTCTTCCGGCGCCTGGTCGACCTTCAGGACGATGCCGAAGTGGCCTACGCACGTTTCGTCAGCATCAGCGTGGACCCGCCGGAGGTGCAGGCCGCGTTCCGCGCTGGTCTCGACGCGCGTTGGACATTCCTGTCCGACCACGGTCGACGCTACGTCGGTGCGCTCGACCTCCAGGAGAAGACCGACACCGTCCATGATCCCTACCTGCCCACGTGCCTCGTCGTGTCACCTGACCTTGTCGTGCATGCGTCCTACAACGGCTATTGGTACTGGGGACGACCGACCATGGATGAGCTGCGCAGTGACTTTCGCGAGCTGACCCGCGCCCTGCGCCCCGACTGGGACCCGACCACGTCGTGACCCCGCTGTGGCTCGCCTTGCTCGCCGAGGACCCCGGCGACGCCCAGGTCACCCCGGCACACGACGTGGAAGGCCGGCAAGCGGGACTCCTGTGCACCTGGCGACAGAAGGACCGCCCGCACGACCAAGCGCTGCAGGCCGACCCGCGAGTGCACGACTCTGGCGGCTCGGCGTGTGTGGTGTCGTGGGCGTTAGCGCCCGCGCACGCGCGCCCCATTGCCGACGATCCGGCCATCGTGCAGGCGCGGCGCGCAGTGCTGCGTGATGGGCGGCCGTGCGCAGTGACGCTCCTCACCGACGATCCCGTTTTCATCGCCGGTGCCCTGAGCATCGCCCGAGCTGACAACCCTGCTCAGGTCGCCGCCCTGGCCGACGACCCGTTCTCGAGGCTGTGGGAGGCGCGGCTGCTGAGCGTCGGAGCCGGTGTGCTGGGACGGCTGGTGCGGCCCACTGGTCCGTCGCTGGAACGCTATGGCGGCCGACCGTGGCCCTGGGACCTGTTCTAGTTCAATCCGCGCTACCTCACACGAAGTCGGCGGCGGTCGCCGCGACAGAGGTCACGGCCTTGCCCCGTGACCGCTGCACACCGGCCTTGGTCAACGTCGCGACAGCGTCGCCCAGCCGGTCGACAGCTTCGACCAACAGACCGTTGGGTGCTCGCGCGTAGCTCAACAGCACTCCCGGCTGCCCGACCAGCGAGCCATACATGTCGCGGAGCCCCGTCACCCGCAGCCCGCTCTGTTGCGCGACCTCGACGAGTCGTGCCTCATCGAGCGGCGACGGTGGGTGCAACAAGAGATGGAGTCCTGCTCTGTCCGTGGCGACGGACCAGTCAGGCAGCTTCTCGGCCATCGCCGCGCTCAGCACCTGTCGACGCCCGAAATAGTGGCGACGGAGCTTGCGCAGATGGGCGTCGTACATGCCGCTGGTCAGGAGCTTGGCGAGAACATGCTGTCCAAGCACCGCAGATCCGAAATCGTCCGCAGCCTTTGCCGACATCAGGGCAGCTCGCAGCGGCACGGGCGCGACAGCCCAGCCAAGCCGCACGCCGGGGGCCAGTGACTTGCTGACCGAGCCGAGCAGGACGACTCGCTCCGGTGCCAGTCCCTGCAGGCACCCGACCGCTAGGCGCTCATAGCGGAACTCGGCATCGTGGTCGTCTTCGAGGACGAAGCCCTGCTTCTCCTCTGCCCACCGAATCAACGCCCGTCGCCGTGAAGCCGAGAGCATCACCCCGGTCGGATACTGGTGTGCGGGGGTGACCAAGGCCAGTCGTGCCCCGCTCCTCCGCAGGGCCCCGACATCCACACCTTCGTCGTCGACGGGCACGTCGATGATGCGCAGTCCGTGTCCACCCAGGATCCTTCGTTGCTCGGCATGGCTGGGCGACTCCACGGCGAGCTCGTCGAAGCCGAGTTTCAGGAGCACGCGGGCGAGCAGGGCAAGTCCCTGGGTCACACCAGAGACCACCACCACGTCGGTTGGCTCCACCGTCGCGCCGCGGACACGCGGCAGATAGTCGCCAAGGGCATGGCGCAGCGTCCAGCATCCCCACGGCGCGGCGTAACCGAGTTCTCTGTCCTCCAACGAGCGCAGCACGTCGCGGGTCGCCGCCGTCCAGGCGTTGCGAGGGAACATGGCAAGGTCGGGAGGACCGGGACGGAGATCGATCACTCCCGAGGCATCCGGCTCTGAACCGGCAACGTGCGGTTCTGCACCCTCGGCGGTTGCCGGTCGGCGGCCGGCAGTCGCGACGACGGTATGCGCGCCCGGCCGGGTCGTCAGGAAGCCCTCGGCGCCCAACTGCGCGAAGACAGCGACGACAACCCCTCGGGAGATGCCAAGGTCGGCCGCCAGCGACCGCGACGACGGGAGCACCGTGCCGGGCGAGAGCTGACCTTCGCGGATCGCCTCCTTCAAGGCACCGAGGAGCCTCACGCGCAGCGTGCGGCCGGTGCCCTCCGAGAGGTCGAGCAGCAGCTCGCGACCGACCGCGTCGAGCCGCACCGAGGGTGACACGCCTACTGGTCCTCTCCCAGGGCCCAGGATTGGACCATGAAGCAAGTCCGATGACGTTCTAGCGTAGGCGCGTGCGGGCGAGAGGGACAGTGGTGACAGGGGTCGGCGGGGCACGGCTCGCAGCGTCGGCGTGCGAGCCGCCGAGCCGTGGCCCCGCCGCGGTGCGACCGGTTGTCCTGCACGTGCGGCGGCGCACCGGCGACGCCGACGCCGACGCCCAGGCCCTGGTCGCAGCGGGCCTTACGGTCCTGCCGGGTCACACCCTGGCGGGTCTCCTCGAGACCGCCGCTCGGATGTCCCCGGACTGCACCGTCGTGGATGCGGCGCTGATGTCCCTGTCGAACCTGTCCGCACTGACCGATCCCCGGTTGGGTCGCCTCCCCCCGATCGTGCTCGTGGGTTTCCCGGCCGACTCCAGGCTGCGGGCCCGTTGGCTGAATGCGGGGGTCGCGGACTGCCTGTCGACCCCCTACAGCCCTGAGGAGCTTGCGGCCCGGGTGCTCGGGCTGCTTCGCCGCGAAGGATCCCTCCACCCACCCGCGGCGTCGCAGCTGAGCGCAGGAGAAGTCACCGTCGACCTGGACCTGCATTCCGTCCAGGTCAGGGGAGTCGCCGTGTCGCTGACCAGGACAGAGTTCGCCCTGCTGTCCTACCTGGTGGCGCATCCGGACTCCGTCGTGACGCGGGACCGACTCATGGCCGAAGTCTGGGGCTACACGTTCGGCGGCAGGGAGACAGTGACGGTTCACATCCGCCGGCTCCGCAAGAAGATCGAGCGCGACCCGAGTCGACCGGAGCTGATCATGACGGTCTGGGGAGTCGGCGGATACTGCTTCGCGAGCGCTCCACCTTCGGCCTTGCAGACCGCGGGCCGCGGCCTCTCCTGACCTCCGTGATGACGAGGGCCAGCGGGTCGCCGCGGCGCCACCTGGCCGGTTCGGTCGGCCGCAGGACGGGGCCCGGCGCTCGCCGGTTCCCGTCCTGCGGCTCGTCAACGTTGCGCCGCTAGCTGGCGGCGAGCCCGATGGATCCGGGGCCGGTGGACGAATCACGGTCCTGGTCGATCTGGGTCAGGACACCCTCGTCGATCTGGAAGGAGGTGACGGTCCCCAGCAGGGTGTTCTTGACATAGAGGTAACGGCTGTCGCCGCTCAGAGCGACATCGGACGACCCGGAGCCCACCGTGGCTGCCTGCGTGTCGAGCAGCACCAGGCTGCCGTCCGGCGCGACCCGGTAGCTCGAGATGCCGCCGTCGTCACCGAAGCTGGAGGTGAACGCGAACTTGTTGTTGTCGGTAATTGCCACCCAGCAGGTGTCCGACTGTCCGTTGCGCACGGTCGGGCTCAGCGCGGTGAGCAGTCCGCTCTCTTCATCGATCGCGTAGGAAGCCAGACCGCCCTGGAAAGCTGTGGCACCGAAGTTCTCGGTGGTCAGGAGCTGGTTGCGCTGGGTGAGGGTGAGCCCGAACGGGCCGTTGCCCGTCGTCTGCTGCGGGGTGGGACCACTCAGCGTTCCGTCCTCGTTGCGGGTGTAGCTGGTGATGACGTCGGCCTGCTGCTCGTCCACGAAGACCACCTTGCCCGTCTTGTCGAACGCGACCTGCGTGCAACCGGAGTTGGGTAGGCCACTCAGGGGCCGGGTCGAACCTGGGATGGCAGTGAGCTGCCCGCCGGCCTCGAACGTGAAGCCCGTGATGTTCGGCGGTCCTTGTAGCCCGCTGCACATGGGCCCGGCGGCGTTCAGCACGTAGGCAACGCCGCGGTTGACGGTGATGCTGATCGGACGGACGCCGTTCGACGACTCGGTGTCAACGAGCTCAAGCCCGTCCGGGGAGTTGCGGAAGACCGAGATCGAGTTGCTGCCTCCGTTGAGCGCGAGGAGGTACTTCGCCGTGCCCTTGGTATTCGTCGGTGACGACTCACCCGCCACGTTCGCGAGGATGAGCCCGTTGGCCGAGTCCTCCGCGGTACCGGTCCCCATGCCGCCCGTCGGCACCGACCCGCGGTTCTCCAACGTTCCGTCCGAGCCGCGCTCGAAGACGGTGACCGCGTTCGCGGTCGCGTCGTTGGTCATCGAGAAGACCGCACCTGGACGCTGGCTCGAGTCCGCCTGTGACGGGCCGGCCCCCAACGGCGCGATGAGTCCTACAGCGGCTGCGAGCAGCACGGCATGACGCAAGTGCGTGGCCCTGGCTGAGCGTTCCTTCATGGTGCTTCTCCTCGGATGAGGGCCTCTCGGCTCGAGCGGCCTCTGCAGGCTTCCTCTCCAGGGCGCCCGAGCGCCACGCGTCCGACCCTCCCGCTGAAAGGATTCGGTCACATTTGGGCTGCTATGTCTCCAGCCTGGTCTCGGCCTGGAGCTGGTCGACCTGCCCGGGGTCGGCGAGGGCCGCCGCTACAACGAGCCGCAGGTCCCACCGCCCCGCCACCCACGCAAGCCCGCGCGCCAGGCCGTCCATCGTGCAGGCATGCACCGAGCCGCCCGGATCGACCCACCAGTCGACGTCGTGCCCCGCGACCACCAGCTCGTCGTGGGCCGTCCACTGATCAGCCGCGCCGGCCAGCACCTGACGGACCGCATCGGGCACCGGCTGCTCGACCCCTCCCGCGGTGACTGCACCGGGCGCCTGCTCGGAGCTGGTCGCGACATCGAGAACGTCGGCCAGCGGGCCGGCCAAAGACAGGGGTACGACGAGCGGCTGCACCGGCCATGGCAGCTGCAGGTGGTACGGCGCATCCACGACGACCGCATCGGCCGCCGGCACGACGGTGCCCGGCGCGACGCGTACTGCATTAGGCGGCGAGACCCGTTCCGGGTCCACAGCGGCCAGCGCCGCATAGAGCGAGGCCAGCTGCCCGGAACCAACGCTGCGGTTCGGGTCGGCGAGACGGTCGAGCAGGTCGTCGGGCCCGTCCGGGTCGGCCAGCAGGGCGGTCAACGAGGTGCGGACCCCGATCGCGGTGAGGAAGCCGTCGTCGAGGTCCGAGCGCACCACGTCGTACAGGCCCGCCAGCTCTGCGGCACCAGCGGCAACACACGATGTGGGCGGGTGGCCGTCCAGGAGCGCGTGCCCGCGGAGCCACCAGGCGGTGTACGACGTGAGGTCCACCCGCCGGCCGTCCGCCAGCATCGCCCGGACGGGTTCGACGACTGTTGCCCGCAGCTCTGGATCGTCGGCAAGCACCGCGAGCACCCGCGGCCAGGCATCGCCCCGCACCAGGTCGAGATCGCGCACCGCGCGCAGCTCGAGCAGCATCGGCGGCAGGTCCTGCGGCGGCAGCTCGGCGCGGACCGCCTCTGCCCATTCCTGCTCGGAGTCGAGGTCGTGGTCGAGGTCGTCATCGAGCGTCACGTCCTGGTCGACCGTCATCGCGAAGCGGGAGCCCACACCCGCCGCGGCCAGCACCTCGGCACCCCACGTCGCGACCAGGTCCGGCGCCGGCCGGCCCAGCGCCCCCGGCTCGCTGACCTCGGCGAGCAGGGATCCCGGCAGCGCCAGGTCACCCGCGGCCACCAGGTCACCCTCGTCGTCGGCCAGGAGCAGCCCGGCCAGCCACGGCAGCTCACCCGGACCGAGCTCGGCCGCCGCCACCAGCGCCAGGACGGCGGCGGCGAGACGGCCGGGCTCGGCGTTGTCCTCGGCATGGTCGACCGCCGCCCGCACGGCCGGATCGCCGAGCACGGTGCGCGCATTCGCCTCGGTGGCGCCGAGCCGGAGCAGCACTTCGTGGGCCGCATCGGGATGCACGATGCGCAGCCCGAGCGCTTCCAGCCCGGCGGGCAGCGGCTCTCCCGGGAGCAGCACTCCGCGCAGGCCGCGCACCAACCGGCCGTCGGTCAGCGGCACGGGCAGCGCACCCAGAGCTTCGCGATGGACGGTGACGAGGTCGGCAAGCGCGTCATAGAGCGCGTGCCACCACGAGGGATCGCGGCGCAGGTCGGCCAGCTGGTCGACGACATCCGCCAGCGGCGTCCGCGTGGCGCTGAGGCGGTCGAGCTCGCGGCGGTCCCCGACCAGGCCGCCGAGCACTTCCCCCAGCACTCCCAGCAGCGCGTCCTGCTCGGCGACGCCGACGACCGACACGGCGTCGCGCGGAGCGACCCGCCCGCCGTCGACGGTCGCGAGCAGGGGCGCGCGCGACATCGCGTCGACCGCTGCGCGTCGCAGCTTGGCGTCCAGCGCGCCCACCGGCACCGGACCGGGCACCAGAGCCAGCGGGTCCGCCGCGTCGGCCGCGAGCTCGGCAAACGCCGCCGCAGCCTCCCCCACCAGGAAGTCGGTCAGCGCTCCCGGCGCCACGTGCCGGCGGGACGGGTCCAGCGGGAACGTCGCGATCAGCAGACAACCGACATCGACCGGCTCGTCGGTCGGCGTCGGGGCGTGCACCGTGGCCGGCACCGGCTGTCCGGCCAGTGGCCGCGCCCACAGCACGGACCAGACCGACAGGGTCCGTTCCTCCGTCGGGCGGTCGCCGAGCAACGCCCGATCGGTGCGCCCTGCTCGGCGTACGACCTGCCATCGCCCCTCGTCGACGAAGACCGTGCGCACGCCGTCGACCTCGACCACGACCTCGGCCAGCCCCGGCAGCGCGAGCAGCAGGGTGTCGTCGACCTCGGCGAGCAGCCGACGGCACAGGTCGCGCGCCGCCGCATCGCGCAGCGGCAGCACGACCGTGGTGGCGAAGCCGTGCTCCGGCTCGCCGTCGTCGACCCAGGGCAGCCGCAGCAGGGGCACGTGTCCACTGCGGCGGGCGAGCTCGTCGGCAAGGGACGGTACGTCGAGGACGACCGCCCGGGCATCGGTGAGCGACCAGCGCAGGGCGCCGGATGTCGAGGCCAGCCGTGGCTCGTCGCTGATGGCGAGCACGGCGGCGAAGCCGACACCGAAGCGCCCGACGGTCTCGTTGCCGTCCTGCATGTCGCCGTCGCGCTTGGCCGACGCGCGAAGCGTCGACAGCGACTCGGCACCGGCGGCGTCCAGTGGCGCGCCGGTGTTGGAGGCGACCAGGGCGTCGTCTGTCAGGGTCAGCCGCAGCCGGCCTTCGATGCCGGCCCGGCTCGCGGCGTCGGCGGCGTTCTGGGCGAGCTCGACGACGACGCGGTCGCGGTAACCGCCGAGGGCCAGGTCCTCCTCGGAGTTGGCGTCCTCACGGAAGCGCGCCGGAGACGCCACCCAGGCGGCCAGCACGCGCTCGCGCACCGACGCCGTCCCGAGCGGGTCGGCGCTCACGGTCAGGAGTGGCCCAGTGCCGAGTCGTCCTCGGTGGGGGCGGCCTCGTCGACCGAGCCGGGCGGGTGCTCCTGCGGGTGCAGCGCGACCAGGTCGTAGCCGACCTCGTCCACCACCGGCATGAGGGCGTCGGCCGCGGGGATGACGGCGACCTCGGAGTGGGCGCCGCAACCGTGGTCGAAGGACACGACCCGGCCGTCGCTGGGGGAGTACGCGTTGGTGCACACGCCGAACAGCCGGCGCAGCGACCCTGCCAGCAGCGACAGGAACCCACAGCTCGCGCAACGGGCCGGGGCGACCTCGGCGATGGGAGCGTGCGGGCCGTGGTCGCCGGAGTACCACCGGTCGACGGCGTCGTCGCGACCGATCGGTGAGAGCACCCGCGCCCGACCGAGTCCGAGCTCCCACACGGCGAGCTCGTCTGCGTCGGAACCAGTGGCGGTGTGACCGGGCATCAGCCGCTCGTCGTCCTCGCGGGTAGGCAGCAGGTCGCCCACCCCGAGGTCGCCGGGCCGGAGCCGCTCGCTCCACGGCACCCACTCGGGGCTCAGCAGCGCATCGGAGCCGGGGAGCAGAACGGCTTCGGCGACGGTGACGGTCTTGCTCCGGGACACCCTGGTGAGGGTCACGGCCCAGCGCCAGCCCCGGTAGGCGGGGTTGAGGCAGTCGAAGTAGTGGGTGACGAGGCGCTCGCCGTCGGGCTCGGTGCCCAGCGGCTCACCGACGTGGCCCGGCTCCGCCAGCTCCTCGGCTGCCGCCCGGGCGATGTCGACGGCCCCGGAGAGAACGGCATCGGTGGTCGGGCGTCGCGCAGTCCTCGTCGTCACGAGTGGTGATTCTCCCCCATGGCATCGGCGGATGCGAACCGGCGGCAGGATGGAGGGCGTGGCGGACGGCGGGCGGACACGCAGGCAACGCGTCGCCGGGCTCTCGCGTGGCGCGGCCCGGCACGGTCGCAGTGTCGCGTCGCACACGCGGACTGCCGCGGTCGGCGGCGCCCGCCGCGTCCGGCGGGCGACCCACGCCCAGGGAGCGGGCGAGTCCGGACTCGGCCGCCTGATCGAGCTGCACGGTGTCAACACCGCCGGCGACGCGATGGTCACCGTCGCGCTCGCGAACACGCTGTTCTTCTCGGTGCCGGTCGGGGAGGCCCGGGGTCGGGTCGCGCTCTACCTGCTGATCACGATGACGCCGTTCGTGCTGATGGCGCCGGTGATCGGTCCGCTGCTCGACCGCTTCCGGCACGGCCGTCGCTATGCGATCGCCACCACGTTGTTGACCCGCTGCTTCCTCGCCTGGGTGCTTGCGGGAGCCGTGGTCGGCGAGGCGCTGGCGATGTACCCCGCCGCATTCGGCTGTCTGGTGGCCTCCAAGGCCTACACCGTGACCCGGTCGGCAACGGTGCCTCGGCTGCTGCCCGAAGGCGGCAGCCTGGTCGCGTCGAACTCCCGCATCTCGCTGGCCGGGATCGTCGCCGGAGGGGTCGGTGCGGGCCTCGCGGCCGCGTTGGCGCTGATCGGTCCGCAGTGGCCGCTGCGGGCGGCCTTTTTCGTCTTCGCCGCCGGCATGGTGCTAGCGCTGCGGCTGCCGCCGCGCGTCGACTCCACCGTCGGGGAGACCCCGAGCAGGCTTTCGCTGGATGACACCGGCCCCATCCCCCGCAAGGGCAGCATGGCGGCCGTCGTGGTCACCGCCCTGCGCGCCAACGCCGCACTGCGTGCCTTCTCCGGATTCCTCATCATGTTCCTCGCGTTCTTGTTGCGGGAGAACCCGATCGGTGGGCTCGACGACACGGTCGCGCTCGCGCTGGTCGCGGGCGCTGCCGCTCTTGGCAATGCGACCGGCACGACGATCGGGTCCGGGCTGCGCACCCGAGCGCCCGAAGCGGTGATCGTGATCGTGCTGGCGATCGTCACTGCAGCCGCGGTCGGCGGGGCCTTCGTCTACGGCGTGGCGACGGTGATCGCCGTCGCAGCCGCCGCGGGCCTGGCCCAGTCGCTGGGCAAGCTGTCACTGGACGCGATCGTGCAACGCGAGATCCCGGAGGCCGTGCGCACGTCGGCGTTCGCGCGGTCGGAGACGTTGCTGCAGCTCGGCTGGGTCATCGGGGGCGCGATCGGCATCGCGCTGCCGCTCAACGGTCAGCTCGGCCTGGGCTTCGCCGCACTCGGCCTGGTCGTGACCCTCGTGCTGACCGTGCGGGCCTCCGGAGCACGACGCCGCCGCTGACCATGTCAGCCGGCTAGCCCTCGATGTCGGTCGCCACCGCGCGGAGCACTGCCGCGGTCTGCTTGGCTTCCCGGGGCGCGGGATACTTTCCGCGCCGCAGCGAGTTGCCGACACCGTCGAGCAGCTTGATCAGGTCCTCGACGATGATCGCCAGGTCGTCGGCCGGCTTGCGGGTCCCCTCGGCCATCGACGGCAGGGGGTCCAAGACGTGGACCGCGAGAGCCTGCTCGCCGCGCCGACCGGCAGCGACGCCGAACTCCACCCGAGCACCGGGCTTGAGAGCAGGCACCCCCTCCGGCAACGCGGAGGAGTGGACGTAGACGTCGCCGCCGTCGTCGCGAGTGAGGAAGCCGAAGCCCTTCTCGGTGTCGTACCACTTGACCTTGCCGGTAGGCACGGGAGGACCTCTTGACTCTGGGGAGCTGCGGGACGTAGAGCCTAGCCCGGTCTGCGCAGTGCCTCGTTCATCGAGCCGGACCGGAAGCCGCGGGGGTCGAGCTCCACGGTCGAGAAGCCGGCCGCCCGGACCGCGTCCAGGACCGTCGGCGCCGCCTCGACCGCACCGACCTGTGAGCTGTCGACCTCCACCCGCGCCTTGTCGCCGAGGTCACGCACCCGCAGGTTCGCGACCTCGATGCCGGCGTCGGCCAGCGCAGTCCGCAGGTCCACCTCGGCCCGCTCGACGCGCGACAGCCGGGCGGGGGTGATCGCCACCCCGTAGGCGATCCGGCTGGACAGGCACGCAGCGGCCGGCTTGTCGGCCGTGACCAGACCCCAGCCCCTGCTCGCCGTACGCACCTGCTCCTTGGTCAGCCCGGCGTCCCGCAGCGGGGTGACGGCGCCGCGCTCGGCCGCGGCCCGGATGCCCGGCCGGAACCCGGCGACCACGTCGTCGGCGTTGGTGCCGGTCGCGATGTGGGCCATGCCATGGGCCGCGGCGAGCGGTCCCACCACGTCGAGCAGCTCGGCCTTGCAGAAGTAGCAGCGATCACCCGCGTTCGCGCGATAGCCCTCGCGGTCGAGCTCGGCGGTCGCGGGAGTGAGATGGCGTACGCCGAGGTCTGCCGCGAACCGGCTGGCCCCGGCGAGCTCGGCGGCGGGCAGGCTGCCGGAGACGGCGGTGACGGCGATCACCCGGCCAGCGCCGAGAGCCCGCACGGCGGCGGCCAGCAGGAACGCCGAGTCGGCCCCGCCGGAGAACGCGACCGCCACCGACCCCAGCCCCGCCAGCTGCTCGGCGAGGTCGGCGAGCCGCCGGTCGAGCACGTAGCCGTCGAGCCAGGCCGGGAACTCCGCCAAGTCGGCCAGCACGACGTCCGCGCCCGCGGCGTGCAGGTCGGCGGCGCTGATCGGCCCGGTCGGGACCGCGACGCTGACGGCGCCCGCCACCCGGGCGCCCTCGATGTCGGCGACATGGTCACCGACGTAGACCGTCGCACCGTGCTCGCGCAGCGCGGCGCCCTTGGCCGGCCCGTAGCGCCACCCGACGACCTCGTCGGCCTCGATCCCGAGGTGGTCCAGGTGCAGCCGCGCGTTCGGCTCGAACTTCGCGGTGACGACCACCACCCGCCCGCCGTGACGGCGCACAGCCTCCACGGCGAGCACGGCCCCCGGCAGCGCGGCCGTCGGCTCCACGGCCAGGCCCGGATAGATGGCGCGGAACCGGTCCCCCAGCGCTGCCACGTCCTCGGCCGGGAACCACATCGCCAGCTCGTCGTCCAGTGGCGGGCCGAGCCGGCTCACCGCTGCGGCGCTGTCGATCTGCACGCCCGTCTCGGCGGCGAGAGCGTCCCACACCGCCGCGATGCCGGGACGGGTGTCGATCAGGGTCATGTCGAGGTCGAACCCGACGACGAGGGGACGCACCCCGTCAGGCTAGACGTGGGATGACGGCACGGCGAACCCTACGATCGGGGACGTGACCAGCAACAACCCCGCACCTGTGCGCCCGGAAACCGCCCGTGCGCTGCTGGCCCGGGTGGCCCGGGCGCAGGTGGAGGGCCGCGCACCGTCCCTGATGGTCGGCATCGTGCGCGACGGGGACCTGGCCTGGACAGGGGCGCGCGGCGCCGTCGACGGCGCCGAGCCGACCGCCGACACGCAGTACCGTATCGGCTCCATTACCAAGCCGTTCACCGCCGTGCTGGTGATGCGGCTGCGCGACGAGGGACTGCTCGGCCTCGAGGACCGCGTCGAGAAGCACCTGCCTGGCACGGTCCTCGGTGACCGCACGATCCGCGACCTGCTTGCCCACAGCAGCGGTGTGGCAGCCGAGCCACCGGGGCCGTGGTGGGAGCGCTCGCCCGGAAAGGCATGGCCCGAGCTCGCCGGGTCGTTCACGC
>Ga0136617_10000702_pt1 | contig 28842 bp, 38 predicted proteins | sample AntDrymUQ3222106_2_FD_129672 | JGI IMG/M metagenome (GOLD analysis project Ga0136617, IMG submission 129672) | Polar desert sand microbial communities from Dry Valleys, Antarctica - metaG UQ322 (21.06) | ecosystem: Environmental > Terrestrial > Soil > Desert | place: Antarctica: Dry Valley...
GACCTCTCGCGCCTGGAGGCCGGCGAGCAGCCGTTCGACATCCGCCCGTTCGCGCTGCGCGACGTGCTCGAGAGCGCCGCGCGCGAGGCGCGCCTGCACGCGCCCGAGGACGTCGTCTTCTCGATCGACGCGCCCGCGTCGCTGCATGTGGCCGGCGATCCCGAGCGGCTCTACCAGGTCGTCACGAACCTCGTCGAGAACGCGGTGCGCTACTCGCCGCGGCCCGGCCACGTCGCGCTGCGCGCGTCGCAGGGCGGACACACGATCACGCTCGCGGTCGACGACGACGGCCCGGGGATCCCGCCGGACGAGCTCGAGCGCGTCTTCGAGCGCTTCTATCGCGGCGACGGGCGCCGCGGCGACGACGGCGGCGGCGCCGGTCTCGGGCTCGCGATCGCACGCTGGATCGTCGACCTGCACGGCGGCACGATCCGCGCCGAGCGGCGCGAGCCGCACGGCAGCCGCATGGTCGTCACGCTTCCGCAGGCGCGCGCGTGACCGCGCCCGTCCGCTTCGCGCTCGCGGCCGTCGCCGCGGGCGTGCTCGGCGCGACGCTCCTGCCCGGCGCCCGCGCCGGTCTCGGGCTGTTGCTCGTGGCGGTCGCGCTCGCCGTCGCCGCGGCGCTCGCGGGGCCTACCGCGCATCCCGCTCGCTCCGCGCTGCTCGGCCTGCTCGCGCTCGCGCTCGCCACCTGCGCCGCGCTGCGCGACGCGGGCTGGGTCGTCGCCGGCGAGCTCGTCGCCGCGGCGCTCGTCGGCTCGGTCGCGATGAGCGCCCCGCGGCACTGGCGCGCGACCGCGCTCGCGTCGATCGCGGCGCCGCTGCGGATGCCGTCCGGCGCGTGGCGGGTCGCCGCGGTCGCGGCCGGCGGGCTGGCGCAGGCGCCGAGCCGCCAGGCCTTCGCGCTCGGCCGCGGCCTCGTCCTGACGGGGGCTCTGCTGGCGATCTTCGGCGCGCTGTTCGCCAGCGGCGACCGCGCGTTCGCGCAGCTCGCCGGCGGCGTCCTCCCGGACGCCGTGCCGCTCGGCGACCTGCCGCTGCGGCTCGTCGTCTTCGGGATCGTCACGGCGCTCGCCGGCGGGCTCGCCCAGGCCGCGGGCATCGCCGACGAGCCCGCGCGGCGCCCGCTGCTGCGCCTGGGCAGGGTCGAGTGGCTGCTCGCGCTGGGGGCGCTGAACCTCCTCTTCGCGCTGTTCGTCGCCGTTCAGCTCGCCGTCCTCTTCGGCGGCGACGGCTACGTTCGCGACAGCGCCGGGCTGACGTACGCGCAGTACGCGCGGTCGGGCTTCGCGCAGCTCGTCGTCGTCGCGGCGCTCACGCTCGCCGTCGTCGGCGCCGCGCTGCGCTGGGCGCGCACGCAGGACGTGCGCCAGGCACGCGTCCTGCGCGCACTGCTCGCCGCCCTGTGCCTGCTGACGCTCGTCGTGCTCGCCTCGGCGCTGCACCGGCTCGGGCTCTACGAGCAGGCCTTCGGATTCACCCGCATGCGGGTCGCGGTCCACGCGTTGCTCCTGTTCGGCGGCGCACTCTTCGTGCTCGTGATCGCGGCGCTCGCGAGCGGCCGCCGCGACGGCCTGGCGCGGGCGACGGTCGTCCTCGCCGCGCTCGCCGCGCTCGCGTTCTGGGTCAGCGATCCGGACCGGCGGATCGCCACGCACAACTTCGAGCGCTACGAATCGACCGGCAGGATCGACGCGCGCTACCTCTCGCGGCTGAGCGCCGACGCGGTGCCCGCGCTCCTGCGCCTGCCCGCGCCGCTGCGCGAGCGCGTGCTCGCCCGTCAGCGTGTGCGGCTCGCCGGCGAGCCGGACGGGCTCGCGGCCGCCAACCGCGCCCGCACCCGCGCCCGCGCCGCGCTGGCCGCGCAGCCGTAGGGCGCACCGCGCGGCGGCGGGCCGTACGCTGGCCCGGATGAGGCCCCGGCTCGCGCTGATCGCCGCCGCCCTAGCGCTCGCGGCCGCCGGCTGCGGGGAGCAGCGCGGCGCGGCGACCCGGACCGTGCCCGAGCGGCTCGGTCCCGTCCCGACGACGGACGCACGAGCCGTCGCGACCGCCGAGGTCGCACTCGTCGACTACGCGCTCGAAGTCAGCGATTCGCGCGTGCCGCGCGCTGGTCTTGTCGGCTTCGAGGCGACGAACGACGGGCTCGTCCGCCACGCGCTTGCCGTCGACGGGCCGGCGGGCCAGGTTCGCTCGCGTCCGCTGGCGCCGGGCGAGCGCGCGACGATCGCCATGCGGCTGCCGCCCGGGACCTACAAGTGGTACTGCCCGATCGCCGACCACGAGCGCCGCGGCATGGTCGGCCGCGTGCGCGTGGCGGAGTGAGCGCCCGTGCGTGCAGTTGGGGTCACGCCGGTTGGCGGGCCTTGACGTAGGCGCAGGCGTCGTGAACGGTGGCGTAGTCGCCGTCGTGCATGGACCAGCCCGATCCGCTGCAGCTGCGTTCGGCGACGAGCCAGCGGTGCCGTAGCTCGGTCGTGAGCCTCCACGGATTGGCGATGCGCCATTGGCCGTCGGCCGACTCGAAGAGTCCCCGATCGAGCTTGCGCCAGCCGTCGGGCGTCACCTTGCTCCTCCTGGGTTGGGAGCGTGGAGTTCGCAGCCGTGCGCGAGCGCTTGGTCTTGCAGGACGCCGACGGCGCGCTTGAGCGCGTTGCGCTGCGTGTGCTGATGGGGACTCAACGTTGGTTTGTTGGCCCAGCGTGCGAGCTGGCGGTGCGCGGCGAACTTCAGCGCCAGGATCTCCTCGCCGCTGAGGCGTCCGGCGGCGGGTGCGTCGCTCATTGGGTCCGCGTGGGTTGGTCGAAGCCGAACTCGATCTCGCGCAGCGGGCCGTGGCGTCGCTGCGGTGGTCGCAGGCCGCCGATCATGTGCTAGTGCTCGCCGCACGGGTCATCGATGAGGAGTTCGATCGGGGCGATGCGCTCGGCCGTGCGCTCGGAGGCCGGGCCGCGGCGGCGCGCAAGCTCGGTCAGCTCGGCGCGCAGGTCGTCGTCGACGGGCTCGCAGAAGCGCACCCGGACCATGCGTCGCTCGCGCCGGGTCAGCCCGAGCCGATCGTCAACGCTGACCGTGACGTGCACGACGTGATGCCAGGCGCACCTATGAGCGCCCGACCGGCGACCACGGCGTCCGATGCGACGGTGTACTCACCGTCAGCATCAGGCGCTGGACCCGTGCTCGAAGCATTGAGGCGCGTCCCTCGATCGTGAATCGGCCGTCACATGGCCCGCGACATGGCGTGCCGCATGGCTCGGGAAGTAGATTGGTGACCGTATGGCGCTCGACAGCGACGCCACTGCACCGCTCGGCGCGCGTATTCGCGCTCATCGACAGCGACTCGGCTAGTCGCAATCGGCGTTCGCCGCGGCGCTCGACAGGCTGGCGTGGGAGCGAGCAGGCGCGCCGGATCGCTGGCGGACGTTGGGCGTCGACCAGCCGATGGTGTCGGACTGGGAGCGTGGTCGCCATCGCCCCGATGCGTACTACCAGGACCTGCTGTGTGCGCTGCTCGGTGTCACCGTGTACGAGCTGGGTTTCCGCACGCGGTTGCCCTGGGAACCCGACAGCCGCGAGCACGACGACGAGCGCGCCGGCACATCTGCGTCCGTACCCCCTGCGTCGACGCTCGTGCGCACCGTCGCCGACATCGCCGGCTTCGCCGAGCGTGACCTGAGCGGCGCGGTCGGAGACGACTCGACGTCGATCGTCTCCGGAACGCGGCTCACCGAAGCGGTGCAGCCGCGGGTCACATATGGCCTGGGGCAGGCCGCATTCGTGAGTTCCAAGGCGCTCGGACCGGATGACGTGGAGCGGCTGGAGCGGGGTGCTCAGGGAATGCGCCACTGGGACGAGCGGGTGCGCCGTGGCATCCAACGCGAACTCGTGGTCAGCCAGCTGTCCGAGGTCGCAGATCTGCTGCGTGACCGCCACCCCGACGCGATCACGCGACGGCTGCTCCGAGTCGTTGCCGAAATGGCCGAGATCGCCGCATCGATGTCCTACGACGCAGGACAGCAGGCGGCCGCCCAGCACTACTTCGTCTATGCGTTGCGTGCGTCACGCGCCGCAGACGAGCCGCTGATCGGGGGATGCGTTCTCGGCGACATGGCACGCCAGATGCTCGACCTGCGCCGGCCAGACGATGCGCTGGAGCTCGTGCGGATCGCGCTCGACGGCGTCGGGCCGAGGGCGCCCGCCCGGTTACGAGCGATGCTGCGCACCAGAGAAGCGTGGGCCTACGCCGTCACCGGACGGACCCAGGCGTTCACCGTGCGGCGGGTCTGGCCTGGGATGCGTTCAGCGAGGCTGGTCCCGCCGAGCCCTACCGTCTCGCTCGGTTCGACGCCGCCGAGCTGAATGGCGTGATCGGCGCTCGCTACCGCGACCTTGCCCGACACGACGCCCATCAAGCCAGCCGGGCGCGCGAGCAAATCAGCGAGGCGCTGACACTGCGCGATCCAGGCGACTGTCGCGGACGCATCTTCGACCTCATCGGACTGGCGCGGACCGACGTCATGCTCGACGAAGCCGAAGAGGCCGCGGACGCGGCTCGTCAAGCGCTCGCGGTCATGGACGACGCGCGCTCGGGTCGTGCGCGGCGGCGACTGCGCGACTTCTACCGTGAGTCCGAGCCGCTTGAGACGTCCTCGATCCGTGACGTGCGTCAGGCGATCGCCGACCGGCTGTCCTCGTCGTACCTGCGGCTTCGCGGCGAAGCAGAGGCGGCGTGATCCGGATCGGCGTGACGGGTTACTCAAGCCTCTCGCCGGAGTCGACGGAACTCGTGTTCGGCGGGCTTCGAGACGCGCTCGAGCCCCATGCCGGCGACGGTCTCCACGGGATCACGTGCCTCGCTGCCGGCGCAGACCAGCTCTTCGCCCGCGCCGTCCTGAGCCTCGGCGGTCAGTACGACGTCATCCTGCCAGCGCCCGACTACCGTGACACGGTCGTCAAGCCCGGCAACCTCGCGGACTTCGACGCGCTGCTAGCCCAGGCCAGCGATGTGCAGTTCATGCCGTTTGAGACCTCCGGCCGAGAGGCGTACATGGCGGCTGGCGAAGCGCTCTTGACCCGCAGCGACCGGCTGCTCGCCGTATGGGACGGCAAGCCGTCCGGGGGTCTGGGCGGAACCGCGGACGTCGTCGCCCACGCACGCCACGTCGGCGTCCCGGTCGACGTCATCTGGCCGGCCGGCGCCCGACGACGCTAACCACGAGTCCCCGCCTCACGGTCGTCCGCGACGCAGGTCGCAGCGCTTCGCGAGCGACGCGTAGGGAGGCTTGGACGCCGGCCCGCCACCGCCCTGCCCTGACGCCACCGGACGCACAGCCACGCATGGGCCACTGTGGGCCCGCGGCGCGCGGCTAGCCGATCGCGTGCTCGACGGCCCAGCGCGTGAGCTCCGAGCGTCGCCGCAGGCCCGTCTTCTCGCGGATTCGCGTGAGGTGGTTCTGCACCGTGCGCGGCGAGATGAAGAGCTCCTTGCCGATCTCGTTGTCGGTCTTGCCCTGCACGACGAGGCGCAGGACGTCGAGCTCGCGGCCCTGGAGCGGGCGCACCGGCGACTGCTCGCCGCGGGCGGAGCTCGAGAACTCCTTGAGCAGGTGGCTCGCGAGCGAGGGAGTGATGACCGAGCCGCCGCCGTGGGCGGTGATGACGGCTTGGCGCAGCTCCTCGCCGGTGCTGCGCTTGGAGAGGTAGCCGGCGGCGCCGGCGGCGATCGCGTCCAGCAGCGTGCTCGCCTGCTCGCTGGCGGTCATGACGATGATGCGGATCTCCGGGCGGCTCGTGCGCAGCTTGTCGAGGACCGCGAGGCCGCCGAGGTCGGGCATCCGCAGGTCGAGGATCATCACATCCGGCTTGAGCGTCTCGGCGAGCGTGAGCGCCTCTTGCCCGTTTTCGGCCTGCGCGACGACCTCGATGCCGGGATCTGAGTTGAGCGCGCGCACGACGCCCTCGCGCACGAGGGGAAAATCGTCGGCAACGACGACGCGGATCTTCATGATCGGTTCAGGCTCCTTGCCTTGAGGTGACGAGAGTGACGAGCGTGCCCCCGCCGGGCGCGTCCTCCAGGGACGCGTGTCCGCCGACGCGCTTCATGCGGCCGACGATGCTGCCTTTGACGCCGAGCCCGCTGCCGTTCTCGGCCTGCTCGAGGTCGATCCCGACGCCGTCGTCGGTCACGGTGATGGAAGTACGGCCGTCGTCGTCGCACTCGACCCGCACGATGACGTGCGACGCGTTCGCGTGCTTGCGCGCGTTCGTGACGGCCTCGCGGACGGCGCCGGTGAGCGCCTCGACCTGCTCGTTCGTGGGGAGCGTGCCGATCCCGCCGACGACGAGCTCGACGCGCGGATCCAGCGTGCGCGCCTGCTCGGTGATGAGCTCCAGCTGTGGGAGCAGCTCGGCCTCGACCGGCTGGTCGACCGAGTCGACCCACCGGTGCAGGTCGCGTGCGGCGCCGCCGGCGAGGCGCGCGATCTTCGTCGCCGAGAGGCCGGTTCCGAAGCCGTCGCCCGCGATGAACTCGAGGATCTGGAGCGCGGTGTCGTGCAGATGGCCGCGCATCCACTCGCGCGCCTCCGCGCAGGCGGGATCGTCGATGCTTGCGAGCCTGAAGAGATCGCTGTCCTCGGGGGACTCGAGCTCTGCCCGCAGGCGGCGCGACTGGCGGTCGGCGAGGGCGATCAGGTCGGCCGGCGCGGCGGCAGGATCGACGAGCGCTTCGAGGCCCGGGATGATCACCGTGCGCAGGCGTGCGAAGAGGCGCTCGCGTTGCACCGCGCGGCCACCACCGGTCCCCTGCTGCCAGGGTCCGGCCGCACCACGATTGTCGGCGCCGGCCTCCTGCGCCTGCCCCTGCTGCCCCAGACTCATCACGTCCCTGCCTTCTCGATCCCAGACCGTCGCTGGTCTGCAGAAAAAGGAGTGCTTCCGGTTGCAAGCTTACGCACGCAACTGTGCGACGGTCAACCCTAGTGTGTGCGAGACCGCGCGCCAGCCACAGCCTGGGGTACCCCAGCTATGCGCAGGATTTGCAGGCATTCTGCGAGCCGGCCCGGATCGGTGCGCCGTCCCGCGCCGGGCCGCGGGGTGGATGTCTCGGCAGCGTTGCAGACTCTGCACGGCCTTGACATGACCTCATACTTTTTTCATACGTCGTAGCCGGGCTCGCCCGGGAGCAGCACGCGCGGCTTCTCGTCGGCGAGCACGATGCGCGGGAGGATCGGCTGCACGCTGAGACCGCGCGCGTGCGCGAGCAGCTCGCCGGCGGTCGCGAACGGCGCGAGACCCTCGAGCAGCTTGAGCGTCGGGAACACGAGCGCTAGCTCGCCGCGGGCGTAGGCATCGACGGCGGCGCGCGGCGTCGTCCACCGCAGGTCGACACACTCCTGGCCGTCGACGCGGGGCTGCACGCCGCCGGGCGCGCGGGCGAGGAAGAAGCGCGTGTCAAAGCGCGTCTCGATGAGCTCGGGCGTGATCCAGCGGCTGTACAGCACGAGCGCCTCGGGCTCGACGGCGCCGACACCGGCCTCCTCGTCGAGCTCACGCACGGCGGTCGCGCGGTGCGACTCCGTCGCGTCGACGGCGCCGCCCGGAAAGACCCAGAAGCCGCCCATGAACCGCTGCCGCGGGTTGCGCTGGACGAGCAGCAGCTCGACTCCGTCCGCGCCGTCGCGCACGAGGATCACGGACGCCGACTGGCGCGGCGGGGTCGGCGGCCCCTCGCGCCGGAGCGTCTCGCCGGTCGTCGGGCGTTCCACGCGGCGAACGTATCGCCTACTCTCAAGTCAATGACGACCGAGACCGCCACCACGCGCTGGATCTGCGAATCCTGCGGCTTCATCTACGACCCCGACGAGGGCGATCCGGACGGCGGCATCCCGCCGGGCACGGCGTTCGAGGAGATCCCCGACACGTGGTACTGCCCCGTCTGCGGCGCGCGCAAGAAGGACTTCACGCCGTACGAGGACTGAGCGGATGCGCCGCGCGGGTCAGCCGCGCGGCGTGAAGCGGATGACGTAGGGCCTGAAGCTGACGCCGACGAAATAGCGGCCGCTGATGTCGAGCTCGCGCCGGCCCCTGCGCGCCGCGCGGCCTCGATCAGCGCCTTCGCGCCGCGCGGGTGGCCCGCGCGGCTGGCGAGGCCGCCCGCGGCAAGGGCCGCGACGAGTACATAGGCAATCGCTAGACAACCGGCATTCCAAGATCGTCTCCGAGTATGCTCCAAACCTGCGCATTGCCTAGGTCAACGAACATCGGGGAGGACGGGATGGTGATCAAGGTTGATCTGGCGGGGTCGGGCATGACGCGTGTGCTGCTGATCGCGCTGTGCTGCTGCGCCGTAGGCCTGCTCGGCGCGTGCGGCGATGACGAGACTGATTCGACGAGCTCCGCCGCCTCGAAGAGCACGGATGCGCCGCTGGTGCTGGGCGCGGCGTCTGATCTGCGCCCGGCGTTTGAAGAGCTCGGGCCGCTGTACAAGGAGCAGACCGGTCAGGAGGTCAAGTTCAACTATGGCTCGTCGGGGCAGCTATCGCAGCAGATCATCAACGGCGCGCCGTTTGACCTGTTTGCGTCCGCTGACATCTCGTTCGTCGACGCGGTCATCGAGGCCGGCAAGGGGCAGGCCGACACGAAGAAGACCTACGCCTTCGGACGGCTGACGGTCTGGTCTCCCAAGGGCGCGAAGTCCTACACCGACGTCGGGCAGCTCGAGAACGTCAAGCGCGTAGCGATCGCCAACCCCGAGCACGCCCCGTACGGTCGCGCCGCCCAGCAGGCACTCGAGAAGGCCGGCGTCTACACGAAGATCAAGTCGCGGCTCGTGCTCGGCGAGAACATCGCCGACACGCAGCGCCTCGCGCAGTCGGGCAACGCCGATGTCGCGCTGATCGCGCTGTCACTGGCCAAGGCGTCGGACGGAACATGGACGCTGGTTCCCGAGTCTGATCACAAGCCTCTTGAGCAGGCGCTCGTCGTGACCGCCAAGGGTGAGCGCGCGACGCAGGCCAAGCGCTTCGTCGACCTCGTCTCAAGCCCCGAAGGCCGCAAGATCATGACCAAGTACGGGTTCCTGCTGCCGGGCGACACGGCACCCGAGTCCTCGGCCTAGACAGATGGTGCTGGCTGCAGGGGCACTGGAGCTGTCGCTGCGCGTCGCGCTCTGCGCGACCGTGCTGACGACGGTGTTCGGTGTCGGGGGCGCGTACATGCTCGCGCGTCACACGTTCCCCGGCAGCCGCGCGTTGGAATCGATCGCGACGCTGCCGATCGTGCTGCCCCCGTCCGTGCTGGGCTACTACCTGCTCGTCGTCCTGGGGGCGCGCAGCCCGATCGGCGATGCCTACGAGTCGGTGTTCGGCGGGCCGCTGGTGTTCACCTGGCAGGGCGCCGTCGTCGCCGCCGCCGTGGCGTCGTTTCCGTTCTGCTTGCGCACCGCTCGCTCGGCGATCAGCGAAGTCGACGTGCGATATGAGCACGCCGCGCGCACGATGGGCCTGAAGGAGTGGCGGATCGCCGCGCAGGTCACGCTGCCATTGGCGCGCAACGGCATCTTCGCCGGCATCGCCCTCGCGTTCGCGCGAGCGCTCGGCGACTTCGGCACCACGCTGCTGGTCGCCGGCAACATCCCCGGCCAGACCCAGACGATGCCGATCGCGATCTACGACGCCGTGCAGGCCGGCCGCGACTCAGACGCCCTCGAGCTCGCGTTGATCCTGTCAGTCGTCGCGCTCGCCGTCCTCGTCGCCGTCAGCATGCTCGAACGCAGACCCGCATGACCCATCTGCGCGTCGACATCCAGCGAACCCTCGGCGAGTTCGAGCTGCACGCGACCTTCCAGGCCGACCGCGGAATCACCGTGCTGTTCGGCCCGTCCGGAGCGGGCAAGTCGATGACGATGTCGATCATCGCCGGCATCCTGCGTCCCGGCCACGGCCAGATCGCGCTCGGCGACCGCACCCTCGATGACACCGACCAGCGCCTGCACGTCGCCACGCGTGACCGAAGGCTCGGATACGTCTTCCAAGACGCTCTGCTGCTACCGCACCGCACCGCGCTGGACAACGTCGCGATGGCCGTCAGGACCGGCACACGCAGCGAACGCCGCGCGCAAGCCGCGCGCCTACTGGCCGACGTCGGCGCCGAGGATCTCGCACGCGCCCGCCCTCGCAGGCTGTCCGGCGGCGAGCGACAGCGCGTCGCGCTCGCCCGCGCCCTCGCCGGTGAGCCCGAACTGCTGCTCCTCGACGAGCCCTTCAGCGCACTTGACCTCCCGACCCGCCACAAGCTGCGCGCGCTCGTCCGCCGACTCGTCAGCGACAACCGTCTCACCGCGTTGTTCGTCACGCATGACCACGACGAAGCGCTCGAGCTCGCCGACGCACTGCTGCGCTACGAACCCGGACGCACGCTGCATAGCGCACACGGCAACGACATCGCCTCCGCCCTGCGCGGCCCCCGGCAGACCGAAACCGTCACCGCGCTGCGCGCCCAGTGCGACGAGCTCGCAACCGAGAACGAGCAGCTGCGCGCCCAACTCGATAGCCGCACGCCACACCCTCGACTTTCCACCCGGAGATAGCGACAAGCGCGATGCACAACAACCAGCGCCCGGTTGCTGGCGCTCGAGGATGCGTTCGTCGCGTCACGTGCCTAGGTACACGACGGCCATGACCGATAGGGTCCTCGTCCGATGGACGAGGGCATCCGGATCGGCGTGGCGGCCCAGGCGCTCGGCGTCAGCGTGGACACGCTGCGCCGGTGGGAGCGCGACGGCCGGATCGTGTTCGAGCGCCGCGGGAACCGGCGCGTGCTGGCTCCGGAAGAACTGGCGCGCGTTCTGCGGGAGCGCGGAACGAATCCCCGCTCGAGCGCGCGCAACCGGCTTGCGGGGGTCATTATCGAAGTCCAGCGCGACGGCGTGATGGCGCAGATCGACCTCGCCTGTGGCCCGTACCGGATCGTCGCGCTCATGTCGCGCGAGGCTGCCGACGAGCTCGAGCTGAAGGCCGGTCAGACCGCGACCGCCGTCGTGAAGTCGACGATCGTCGTCGTCGAGCGCTCCTGACTACAGATCCGGGCACCGGAGCGCCGCGAGGATGTCGTTGCCTCAGTCCGCGTAGATGATCGTCCCGACGTGTTCGCCGCGCAGCGCCTTCGTGACGTTGCCGGGCTCCAGGCCGTTGACGATCTGGATCTCCTTCTGGTGCTTGGCATTGGCCATGAGCTCGAGTACCAGGCGGTCGATCGGCAGCGTCGGCAAGTCCATCGCGAGCAGCTCGGCCGCGCCCACGCGAGGGATGAACTCGGCCTCGCCCTCGGCCGCCGTCGCCGGGTCACACGTATACACGCCGTCGACGTCCTTGACGTAGATCGCCCGCGCGGCGCCGTAGGCGTCCGCGATGAGGAACGCGCCCGTGTCCGTCCGGTGTTGCGGGATCTTGCCCATCGGCGACGGGAACTCGAACAGCTCGTACGGCGGAAAGCCGTTGGAGACGGCGGCCGGGCTGGCGGCGAGGTGGCCGGCGAGCTGGTGGCCGACGCTCGTGTGCGGCAGGTAGGAGACGCCGTCCTCGGCGAGCAGTGCGGCGACGATGTGGCCGTTCTGCTCGGCCTCTGTCGCCGCCAGCGACGCGAGCACGCCGGTCGGCAGGCCGAGGTCGAGCGCGACGCTGAAGACGTGCCGGGCGCGGACGCCGGGTCCGGTCGCGATCAGCATCCGGTGTTCGCCGAACGCGGCGCGCAACTCGTCGACGACCGGCACGACCGCATCGTGGCCTCGATCCATGATCGATCGCCCGCCGATCGTCACGACGTGCAGCCACGGCAGCAGCCTGACGACCGGGCGGTTGGGCGCAGACCGGACGAGATCGCGGTCGAGCAGCGTCTGGCGCATGAACGCCGACGGCAGATCCTTCGACGCGATGAGGGGATCGGGATCCGTCATGAGGTTCTCCTCGGGGTCGTGCCTACGTGGTGGTCGGCGGCGCTCATGCGGCCGTGATGATCGTGCCGACGTGCTCGCCCGCGAGTGCGCGGGTGATGAACTCCGGCTTCAGGCCGTTGATGACCTGGATCGACGTCGCGTGCCGCGCGTGGCGCATGAGCTCGAGCAGCGGGCGCTCGACGATGAGGTCCGGGAGGTTCATCTCGATGAGCTCGTCGACGGTGACCGACACGATGAGCTTCGCGTTCTCGTCGGTCTTCGGGTTGGCCGTGTACAGGCCGTCCTCGTCCTTGATGAAGATCGTGCTACGGGCGCCGTAGACCTCTGCGACGAGCCAGCAGCCGGCATCCGTGCGGTACGGCGGGATGACGCCCTCGCTCGGTACGTGCTGCCACATGTCATACGGCGGCATGCCGGGGAAGATCGCCGCGCCGCATTCCTCGAGGTACAAGGCGATCGCGCCGAACCCGGTGCCGTTGACGACCGGCACCCCGTAGCGCGCCATCAGATGCCCGAGCATCTCGGCGTTCTGGCCGGCGACCGCGCTGCCGATGTCCGTCAGCACGCCCGTCGGCAGGGCGAACTCGGCCGCGAGCGCGTAGAGATGGCGGGCGCGGGTGCCGGCGCCCGTGCCGATCATGATCTGGTGCTCGCGCTTGGCCTTCACGAGCTCCTCGACGATCGGGTACACGGCGACCCGTCCGCGGTCGATGATGCTCTGCCCGCCGATCTTCAGGACGTTGGCGTCCGGCAGGATCGCGTAGTCGGGAGCGGCGTCGCTGGCCTCGAGCAGTTCGGCGTCCGTGAGCGAGCGGCTCATGAGTAGCGATTGCAATGAGGCGGCATCTCCCTGATATTCCATCGGTGGAGCTCCTTACCTAGACATCGATGGCGCAAAGTCTAGACTTCGTGTCAATCTAATCTGCGCATTGCGCGAATGGCCGAGAGGGAGGCGCTGCGCTGATGGGGCGACGCCGGACGTGAAGCTCGTGCTGTCGGTTGACTCTCCAGTCGCTGGAGGCCCGACCATGTGCGCATGCACGACGACGCCACCCTCATCACGATCGGGGCGCTTGCGCGGCTGACGGGCCTGCCGGTCCGGACGTTGCGCTTCTACTCCGACAGCGGGCTCGTGGCGCCCGCCGGCCGCAGCGAGGCGGGCTACCGCCTGTACGACGCCGCCGCGCCGGCGCGCGTGGAGCTCGTGCGCACGCTGCGCGAGCTCGGCGTCGACCTACCGACGATTAAGCGCGTGCTGGGTCGCGAGCTCGACATGGCGGGCGTCGCCCGCGCGCATGCCGCCGCGCTCGAAGCGCAGATCCGCGTGCTGCGCCTGCAGCGCGCGGTGCTGCAGGTCGCCGCCGCGCGCGACACGACAAAGGAGATGAAGCTCATGCACGACCTCGCCAGGCTCGGCGCCGAGGAGCGCCGCAGCATCGTCAGCGACTTCGTCGACGAGGTCTTCGATGGCCTCGACGCCGAGCCGAGCATCGCCGCGCGCATGCGCATGGCGACCCCCGAGCTGCCCGACGACCCGACGACCGAGCAGGTCGAGGCCTGGATCGAGCTCGCCGAGCTCGTGCGCGACGAGGACTTCCGGCGGCGCATCCGCGCGATGGCGCAGCGCAGCACGCAGGAGCGGGCCGCCGGCGGCGGTACCGGCGCCCCCGCGGAGGGCGCCGAGCGCGATGCGCACGGGCGTGCGGCGGCCGCCGTCGCCGAGCGGGCGGGCGCTGTCCTGGACGCCGGGATCGACCCGGCGTCCGCGGCGGCGCGGCCGGTCGTCGACGAGCTGGCAGGCGTCTTCGCGCAGCTGCACGGCCGCAGCGACGGGCCGCAGTTTCGCGCCTGGCTTGCCGGCACGATCGACGCCTTCGCCGACCGCCGGGCCGAGCGCTACTGGACGCTGCTGGGAATCATGAACGGCTGGCCGCGCCAGCCTTCGAGCATGCCGGCGTGGGAATGGCTTCTCGCGGGGCTGCGAGCGTAGCGGGGTGGCGGGGCGCAGTCGCGCGGCGCTCCTTCGCATGTGTGAACGACACGGGCGTGGCGCGCGCCCCGCTACGACCTATCTACGCTCTAGCCATGAACCTCGTCAGCAAGGCGGGCCGGCGCACGATGCTCCGACGCTACGTGGCCGCGGCGGAGGCCGGGAACGCCGACGCGATGCTCTTCCTCGCCACGATCCGCGCGAAGGAGGACCCGGAGGAGTCGCGCGAGTGGTTCCGGCGGGCCGCGGAGGCGGGCAACGTCCACGCGATGTACATCGTCGGGCTATACCTCGAGCCGCACGCGCCGGAGCCCTCGCGCACGTGGCTCGAGCGTGCGGCCGACGCCGGGCACGTCGACGCGATGATCAAGCTTGGCGTGCTGGACGAGCCCAGCGATCCGGTCGCTGCCCGGCGCCGCTACGAGCAGGCGGCGCAGGTCGGCAGCGCGATCGCGATGTTCAATCTCGGGCTCCTGCTCGAGCGCAGCGATCGCGCGACCGCGACGAGCTGGTACGAGCAGGCCGCCGCGGCCGGCGACGCCGACGCGATGGTCAACCTCGCAAAGCTCACCGAGGCTGGCGACGCCGAGCGCGCTCGCGGCCTGTGGGAGCAGGCGGCGGCGGCCGGGCACCCCGAGGCGCAGGCGCGGCTGGCTTGACTACACCGCCGCCGCCAGCAGCACCGGATGCGCCGTCGCCTCGGCGACCGACGCCGCGGTGATCTGGACGAGGTGGCGGAGCTCGTCGGCGCTCATCGCCAGCGGTGGCATGAGCACGACGACGTCGCCGAGCGGCCGGATCACCGCGCCACGACGGCGCGCGGCGCGCGTCACCTCATGGCCCATCCGCGCGTGCAGGGGAAAGGCGCGCAGCTCGATGCCGACCATGAAGCCGCGCCGGCGCACCTCGCGCACCGCCGGCAGCGGGGCGACGAGCTCCTCGAGCAGCTCCTGCAGCAGCGCGATCTTCGGCTGGAGCTCCTCGAGCGTGCGCTCGCGCTCGAACACGTCGAGCGTCGCGAGCGCGGCCGCGCAGGCGAGCGGGTTGCCCGTGTACGTGTGGCCGTGAAAGAAGGTCTTGAGCTCGTCGTGGTCACCGAGAAACGCCGCGTAGATTCGCTCCGACGTGAGCGTCGCCGCCAGCGGCAGGTAGCCGCCCGTCAGCCCCTTCGCGACGCACATGAGATCGGGCGCGACGCCTTCCTGCTCGCAGGCGAACATCGTGCCGGTGCGCCCGAACCCGGTCGCGACCTCGTCGCAGATGAGCAGCACGTCGTGCTCGTCGCACAGCGCACGCACGTCGCGCAGGTAGCCGTCGGGGTGCGTGAGGATGCCGGCCGCGCCCTGGACGAGCGGCTCGACGATGACCGCCGCGACGCGCCCGGCGTGCTCGCGCAGCAGCGCGGCCATGGACTCCGGATCGCCCGGCTCGGCCTGCCAGCTGTCGAACAGCAGCGGGCCGAAGCTGGCGTGGAAGAGGTCGATCCCGCCGACGGAGACCGATCCGATCGTGTCGCCGTGGTAGGCGTCGCGCAGGCAGATGAAGCCGTCGCGCCCGGGCTCGCCGCGATGGCGCCAGTACTGGAACGCCATCTTCAGGGCGACTTCCGCCGCGGTCGAGCCGTTGTCGGAATAGAACACGCGCTCCAGCCCGCGCGGCGCGAGCGCCACGAGCCGCTGCGCGAGCTCGATCGCGCCGGGATGCGAGAGGCCGAGCATCGTCGTGTGCGCGACGCGCTCGAGCTGCTCGCGCACGGCGCGATCGATCGCCGGATGACCGTGGCCGTGGACGTTGCACCACAGCGACGAGACGCCGTCGAGATAGCCGTTGCCGTCGGTGTCGAAGAGCGTGCAGCCCCGGGCCCGCTCGATGATCAACGGCTCCTCGTGGCACCAGCCCTGCTGCTGCGTGAACGGGTGCCACAACACCCGCTTGTCGATTGCTGCGAGCTCCCGCGTCGTCATGAGTGAACCCTAGGCGCGCTCCCGGACGAATACGCTCGCAGCCGATGAGCCGCCTTCCCGAGCCGCCGCTGGGCCTCGTCGTCTTCGTCGTCGGCGTCAGCATCCTCGGCGCGGAGATCGCCGCCGCGCGGCTGCTGGCGCCGTATTTCGGCGCGTCGACGATCGTCTGGGCGAACACGATCGGGATCGTTCTCGTCGCGCTGTCGGCCGGCTACTGGTACGGCGGCCGGCTCGCCGATCGCAACCCGACGCGCGCGGGCCTGTACCGGATCGTGCTGCTGTCGGGCCTGCTGCTCGCGGCCGTGCCGTTCGTCGCCGACCCCTTCCTCGGCGTCGCCGTCGACGCGCTGGACGCGATCTCCGCGGGCGCGTTCGTCGGCTCGCTGCTCGGCGTCACCGTGCTCGTCGCGACGCCCGTGCTCGTCTCGGGCGCGGTCGCCCCCTACGCGCTGCGCCTCGCGGTCAGCGACGTCGCGCAGGCGGGCACGGTGTCCGGGCGCCTGTACGCGATCTCGACGGTCGGCTCGCTGCTCGGCACGTTCTCCTCAGCGCTGCTGTTCATCCCGCTGCTCGGCACGCGCCGCACGTTCGTCGTGTTCGGCCTGGCGCTCGTCCTGATCGCAGTCTGGGGCCTGGCACAGCGCCGGCTGCTGCTCGCGCCGGCCGCGCTCGCGCTCGCGCTCGTGCTGCCGGCCGGCACGGTGAAGGGGGAGACCGACGCCGGCGCGCGCGTCATCCACGAGGCCGACACGGAGTACCAGTACGCACGCGTCGTGGAGGACGCCGACGGCACGCGCACGCTCGAGCTCAACGAGGGCCAGGCCGTGCACTCGCTGAAGCGGCCGCGCTCGTACCTCACCGACAACGTCTGGGACGAGTACATGATCGTTCCGTTCTCGGCTCAGGACCGCCCACCGGACCGGATCGCGATCCTCGGGAACGCCGCGGGGACGACAGCGCGCGCGTACGGCCACTACTTCCCCGAAACGCAGATCGACGGTGTCGAGATCGACGGTGAGCTGACGGAGATCGGCCGGCGCTTCTTCGACATGCGCGCGCCGCGGCTGCGCACGCACACCGCCGACGCGCGCCCGTTCCTGCGCCGCACGACCGTCCGCTACGACGCGATCTTCGTCGACGCCTACCGCCAGCCCTACATCCCGTTCTACCTCGCGACGAAGGAATTCTTCGAGCTCGCCCGGGATCGTCTGCGACCCGGCGGCGTCGTCGTCGTAAACGCCGGCCACCCGGAGGGGTCGCAGGACCTGGAGCAGGTGCTCGCCGCGACGCTCGCGTCGGTCTTCCCGACCGTCGTACGCGACCCGTCGCAGCCCGTCAACACGCTGCTGCTCGGCACGATCGGCTACGCGTCGGCGCAGCGCCTGCGCCGCAACGCCGCGAGGCTGCCAGCCGAACTGCAGCCGCTTGCGCGCGAGGCCGCCGGGCGGATCGCGCCGCGCTTGCGCGGCGGCCGCGTCTACACCGACGACGTCGCGCCCGTCGAATGGCTCATCGACGCGTCGATCGTGCAGTTCGCCGCGGACGGTGAGGGGTAGTTCCTGGCCTACAGCTCCACGGAGCCCATCGACTCCGCCGGGTAGCGGTCACCGGCTGCGGCGCCGGCCGGCATCGCCTCGTCGAGCGCGGCGAGCTGCTCGTCGCTCAGCGCGATGTCGGCCGCGGCGATGTTCTCCTCGAGGTACGTCACGCGCTTCGTGCCCGGGATCGGGACGACGTCCTCGCCCTGGTGCAGCAGCCACGCGAGCGCGAGCTGCGCCGCGCTGCAGCCGGCCTCGTCGGCGATCTCGCGCACGCGGGCCACGAGGCGTAGGTTGGCTTCGAGGTTGTCGCCCTGGAAGCGCGGCTGGTAGCGGCGAAAGTCGTCGGCGGCGAGATCGTCGACCGACGCGTACTTCCCGGTCAGGAAGCCACGGCCGATCGGGCTGTAGGGAACGATCCCGACGCCGAGCTCTCGTGCCGCCGGCACGATCTGCGCCTCGATGCCGCGGGTGACAGCGACCACTCGCTCTGCAGCGCGGTGATCGGGTGCACCGCGCAGGCCGCGCGCAGCGTGTCGGCGCTGACCTCGCTGAGGCCGATGTGGCGGATCTTGCCCTCGTCGACGAGCTCGGCGAGCGCGCCGACGGTCTCCTCGATCGGCACGTCGGGATTGCGGCGGTGCATGTAGTACAGGTCGATGTGGTCGGTTCCCAGGCGGCGCAGCGAGGCCTCGACCGCCTGCTTGGCGTAGGCGCCGCTTGAGTCCACGCGGCGAGCGCCGTTCTCGCGCACGATGCCGAACTTCGTCGCGATCACGACCTCGTCGCGCTGGCTGGCGAGCGCGCGGCCGACGAGCTCCTCGTTGACGTACGGGCCGTACATGTCGGCGGTGTCGAAGAACGTGACGCCGAGCTCGACGGCGCGCTGGATCGTCACGATCGACTCGGCCTCGTCGGCGCTGCCGTAGAACTCGGACATGCCCATGCAGCCGAGGCCGAGGGCGGAGACGGTGAGTGGGCTGCGACGCCCGAGGGTGCGTTCGTGCATGGCTTCGAGGCTAGTACGCGCTCGGGCTCGCGCGCTCGGGCTCGGGCTCGCGCGCTCGGGCTCGGGCTCGCGCGCTCGGGCTCGGGCTCGCGCGCTCGGGCTCGGGCTCGCGCGGGACGGCGGCCGCTACGCATCCACCGCCGCCGCGATCGCGATCCTCGAGCCCGCCGCCAGCGTCGCGTGCGACGGCTCGGCGTCCGCGAGAACGGCCGTCGATCTAGGTGCTGCGCGGTCGCGCAGGTCACGGCCCGAGCCAGCGCTGAAACGGCAGCGTCGCGCCGGCGCGCGCGAGGTCGGCGACCGCGGCGGTCGTCTTCGCCAGCGTCGCGACCTCGGCGCCGCCGAGCCGCTCGATCGTCGCCCGGTTGGATCGCGCCATGACGCCGGGCTCCCGCGGCCACGGCGTGAGCACGACCGCGCGGACGTCGAGGCCCGCGGCGCGGGCGGCCTCGATCGTGAGCAGCGAGTGGTTGATCGTGCCCAAGCCGGGACGCGCGGCGACGACGAGCGGCAGCCCGAGCGCGGCGGCGAGGTCGCGCACCGCGAAGTCGCCGAACGGGACGAGCAGCCCGCCGACGCCCACGACGACGAGCACGTCGGCGTCCCGCGCCGCGGCGCGCGCGGCGTCCACCAGCGCGCCGAGGTCGAGCATCCTCCCGGCGAGCTCGGCGGCGAGGTGCGGCGAGACCGCCGGCCCGAACGTGGCGGCCGTCACGTCCTGCGGCCGGCCGCCGACGGCTGCCGCGAGCAGCTCGTGATCGGCGGGCCAGTCGCCGGGCGGCTCGTCGACGCCCGTCACGACGGGCTTGAAGACGGCCACCCGCTCGCCGCGCGCATGCAGCGCGGCGGCGATCGCCGCCGCCACGACCGTCTTGCCGGCTCCCGTGTCGGTGCCGGTGACGAAGCAGCCGCGAAGGGACACCCGGCTGAGGCTACGCCGCGCCGGCCTGCGCGTGCGGCGCGCTCACGGCCGCCGCGGCGGCGTGGGGGCGCGGCTCGCTCGCGGCCGGCGCGCCGGCGTGCGCGCCCGCCTGCGCGACCGCGACCGGCATCGCCGTCGCCGGCCGGAAACCCGCCTGCAGCGCGGCGCGGCCCAGCACGCGCGCGGCCTCGCGCAGCTCGTCCGCCGTGTGCGTGGCCATCACCGCCAGGCGCAGCCGCGACGTGCTGTCGGGCACCGTCGGCGGCCGGATCGCCTGCGCGAAGACGCCGCGCTCCAGGGCGGCCTCGCAGACGCGCATCGCCGTGCCCGCGTCGCCGACGATGATCGGGACGATCTGCGTCGACGAGCCTGCGATGTCGAAGCCCTCGCGCGCGAGCTCGGCCCGGAGGGTCTCGGCGTTGGACCGCAGGCGGTCGACGAGCTGCGGCTGCTGCTCGAGCACCTCGAGCGCCGCGAGCGCGCCCGCGACGGCGGGCGGCGGCGGCGCGGTCGAGAAGATGAACGATCGCGCGCTGTTCGTCAGCAGCGCCGCGACCTCCTCGTCGCAGGCGACGTACGCGCCGTAGGACCCAAGCGCCTTGCCGAGCGTGCCGATGACGACGTCGACCGCGCCGTCGAGTTGCGCCTCGGCGACCGCGCCGCGCCCGCCCGGCCCGAGGCAGCCCATGGCGTGCGCCTCGTCGACGACGACGCGCACGCCGTTGCGGCGCGCGAGCTCGGCGATCTCCGCCAGCGGCGCGACGTCGCCGTCCATCGAGAAGACCGACTCCGTGACGATCAGCGAACCGCGTCCCTGCGCCTGCGCCAGGCCCCAGGCGAGGTGCTCGACGTCGTTGTGGCCGTAGACGAACGTGTCGGCGCGCGACAGCCGGCAGCCGTCGATGATCGAGGCGTGGTTGAGCTCGTCGGAGAAGACGACCTCACCCGCCCGCGACAGCGCGCCGACGACGCCGAGGTTCGCGAGGTAGCCCGAGCCGAACAGCAGCGCGGCCGGCGTTCCCTTGAACGCGGCGAGGCGCTGCTCGAGGCGCCGGTGGATGGTCATCGTGCCGCTCACGAGCCGCGACGAGCCCGCGCCGGCGCCCCAGCGCAGCGCCGCGTCGGCGGCCGCCTCCTGCACGCAGGGATGGTCGGCGAGGCCGAGGTAGTTGTTCGAGCACAGCAGCAGGACGGGCTGTCCGTCGAGCACGACGTTGGCACCCTGCGGGCCGCTGACGAGCCGGGTGCGGCGGTATAGGCCGAGCTGCTCGAGCTCCGCCAGCCGCGCCCCGATGTCGCTCACTCCGTCAGCCTCGGGTGGCCGTGGCGTCCGGAGCGCCTTCGGGCCTTGGCGGAACCGGCCCGCGCTTGCGTGCGAAGCGCAGTTGCGTCGAGGGGTCCCAGAGGCGCACCTCGAGCCCGTCGAACTCGGCCGCAAGGCCGGCGTCATCCGCGGCCGGCTGCTGCGGCGTCTCGCCGGCGAGCCAGCCGCTGCGGTTGTCGGGCCGCGGGTTGATCGCGTTGTCGGGCTGGCGCGCGACGTTCAAGCCCAGGTTCTCGAACATCGCGCGGTCCTCGGCGGGCGTGTTGCCGAGCGTCGTCAGGAAGTTGCCCATCATCACGCCGTTGATGCCCGCTCGCACCGCGAGCTGCTGCAGCTCGCCGATGTTCTCGACGCGTCCGCCGCAGAGCCGGAACAGCGCGTCGGGCAGGATCAGGCGGAAGATCGCGATCCACTTCACGGCCTCCCAGGGGTCCATGTACTCGCGGTCGCCGAACTTCGTCCCCGGGCGCGGGTTGAGCAGGTTGATCGGCACCGACGTCGGGTCGATCGCGGCGAGCTCGAACGCCATCTCGACGCGCTGCTCGCGCGTCTCGCCGAGGTTCAGGATGCCGCCGACGCACGTCTCCAGCCCCGCCTCGCGGACGGCGTCGATCGTCCGCAGCCGGCCTTCGTAGCGAACCGTCTGCGAGACCTCGGGGTAGTACGACTCTGCCGTTTCGACGTTGTGGTGCACGCGCTGCACACCGGCCTCCTTGAGCGCCTTCGCGCGCGCCGGGCTCATGTGCCCGATCGACGCGCAGCGCTTGAGGTTCGTGTGCTCGGCGACGAGGCGGCTGCCCGCGAGGACCTTCTCGAAGTCACGCTTGGAGAGGCCCTGGCCCTGCGTGACCATGCAGAAGCGGTGCGCGCCGGCGACCTCGGCGGCACGGGCGTGCTCGAGGATCTGCTCGGGCTCCATCATCGCGTGCAGCGGGGTCTCGGCCTCGGCAAAACGCGACTGGGCGCAGAAGCCGCAGTCCTGCGCGCAGCCGCCGGACTTCGCGTTGACGAGCGAGCACATGTCGGTCGCATCCTCGAAGCGGTCGACCCGCACCCGCCAGGCGCGCTCGATGAGCGCCTCGATCTGTGAGCGATCGTCCAGCTCGCCGAGCCGCAGCGCCTCCTCGCGAGTGATCAGCGGTGCCATGCGCGCCAGCGTTGCAGCCGCGCCGGACGGGACGCGGGTGCCGCCGGCCGCCCCGGCTACTCCTGCGCCGAGGTCTCCGACAGGCTCTTCAAGCGCTCGAGCTGGTCCCAGTGACGCGCGATCCGCTGCTTGCCGATCGCCGACAGCGTGACGTTCGTGTTGGGCTTCTTGCGTACGAACCGCTTCTCGATCTCGACGAGGCCGGCCTCCTCGAGCTTCGTGAGGTGGCTGGAGAGGTTGCCCTTCGTCAGCCCCGTCGTGCGCTGCAGGAAGACGAAGTCGGCGGCGTCGACGGAGGACAGCACCGTTAGGATCGCCAGCCGCCCCGGCTCGTGGATCAGCCGGTCGAGAACCAGCTCGTCTTTACGCGCCAGCATCGCCGTCCCGGAGGTTCAGGACCTTGGCGGATCCGAAGGTGCGAACGAGCAGGCGGTGGTCGAAGACACCCGTCGCCATCACCGCCACTCCCGCGAGCACTAGACCTACGTTGCTCGGATCCGCGCCGTCCCACACGGGCAGCAGGCCGACCACCAGAACCGAACCCCAGATGGTCCAGTGGTGCGCCTTCAGGCCCACCTGGATGGCGTTGGACGCCAGCATGACCACGGCGAATGAGGCTGCGGTGGCGTTGACCGGCAGATCGAGCGACCAGGACGCTTCACTGCGCAGCAGCAACGACCCTCCGACCATCACCGCCAGGCTGACGATGACAGCGACCACGCCTCGTGCCTGTTGCCTGCTGGAAGGCCTGACCCTCCCGTAGTTCTCGTGGTAGTAGCGGGCGATGGGCAGGCACGCCGCTGCGACCACCAGTGCCGCTGCGGGGAAGACCCAGACATGACGCAGCGGGCCCACCTCCCAGTTCGCCAGCGCCGCGAGGACGAACAGCAGCCCCAGCGGAATCAGATAGAGGCCTTTCAGATAGGAGTAGCTCGCCGCCGCCGACTCCAGCTGCTTGCGCTCGACTGTTTCGTTCACTCGTTCCATGTTTGCCTTTCCAAACTAGTTGGTGCTGCAAACTTATCGATCGGGTGTGTCCGTGTCAACTAGTTTGCGCTGCAAACCTATGGGCGGCAAGCGATGAAGCCCCATCTGTCGGCGGCATTGCCGACCGGCCGCGGCCTACGGCGGGACCCGCGTCAGCCCGCGGGCAGCTCGCGCGCGAGAAACGCCGCCGTCAGCTCCCAGGCTGCGGCGGCAGCCGCGGGCACGTGGAACATCGGCGCGTGGTTGTCAAACGCGTGGCCGGCGCCCTCGTGCACATGGCACGCGATGTTCTGGCGGCCCGCCGCCATCGTGGCGATCGCGTCGACCTGCTCGCGCGCGATGAACTGATCGGCCCCGCCCCAGTGCATGATCGTCGGGCAGGTGATCTGCGCTGCGGCGGCGAGTGCGTCTGCGACGCCGGAGCCGTAGTAGACGACCGCGACCTGCGGATCGCCGTTGACGGCGACCTCGTAGGAGAGCGTGCCGCCGAGGCAGAAGCCGAGCACGCCGGCCTGGCGATCGGTCGCCTCGGGCATCGCGCGCAGTACCTCCAGCGCATCGATCGCGTCGGCGACCGCCGCCGGGAGGTCGAGCTTCGACATCGCGGCCATGCCGGCCTGCATGCCCGCCTCGTCGTGGTTGAGCTCGAGGCCCGGCTGGGTGCGCCAGTAAAGATCGGGCGCGAGCACGACGTAGCCGAGCTCGGCCAGCCGCTGCGCGCAATCGCGCACGTAGTCGTCGATGCCGAAGATCTCGTGCAGCAGCAGGATGCCCGGCCCGCCGCCGGCGGCCGGGATCGCGATGTGCGCCTCGAGCTCCCCTTCCGGGATCCTGATCCGCTCGCTGCGGGCGCTGGTCGCCGTCACGGCGCCGCCAACGTCGCCACGAGCGGCGCGTGGTCGGATGGCTTGGCGCCCTTGCGGTAGTTGCGCTCGATGCCGACGCGCTCCAGGCCTGCCGTGAGCGACTGCGACACGAGCACGAGGTCGATCCGCAGGCCCATCTTGCGGTGAAAGTGGCCCTGGCGGTAGTCCCACCAGGTGTAGCCGACCTCGTCGGGATGCAGGTGGCGAAACGCGTCGACGAGCTCACCCGCCGCGAGCAGCGCCTCGACGCGGGCGCGCTCCTTGGCGGTGACGTGGGTCGATCCGACGAACGCCGCGGGGTCGTAGACGTCGAGATCGGCCGGCGCGACGTTGAAGTCGCCCGCGACGACGAGCGGCGCGCCGTCCGCCCGCAGTGCCGCGACGCGCGCGCCCGCGGCGTCGAGGAACGCGAGCTTCTCGTCGAACGTTGGCGACCCGACCTCGCGGCCGTTCGGCACGTACGTGCTCACGACGCGGACCCCGCCGACCGTCGCCTCGATCCAGCGCGCCTCGTCGTCGCGCAGCTCGCCGGGCAGACCGGTGACCGGGTCCTCGAGCGCCAGCCCGTCGCGCGCGGCGATCGCCACGCCCGCCCAGCGGCCCGCCGAGTGGTGCGCCGCGTGGTAGCCCGCCGCGGCGAGCTCCGCGGCCGGGAACGCCGCGTCCTCGGTCTTCGTCTCCTGCATGCAGATGACGTCGGGCGCGTGCTCGGCGAGGAACTCGAGCACGCGCGGCAGGCGCGCGTTGAGCGAGTTGACGTTCCAGGTGACGAGCTTCACGGGCGCCGGTGAAGGCTACGCTGGCTGCGGTGACGCCGGCGCGCGCCGATCGTCGTCAGGGACCGCGATCGGCTCGGCATCAGCGGCGGCTACTGCCGGGAGACGAGGGCATCGGCGTGATCGAGGGCCAGATGCCACGGAAACGCGTCGAGCCGGCTTCCGCCCGTGCCCGGGGGGTGGGGCTCGAACTCACCGGGGCCGAGCACGATCGTGACGCCGGCGTCGCGGAGCGTTGTGATGCTGCGTGCGAACGCCGGGTGCGCCGCCAGCGCCGCGTTGACGAACGGCAGGACCACGACCGGGATTGCGAGCCCGATCGCTTCGGCGAGGATGCCGCGCGGCATCGATGTACAGGCTCGCCCGGCGCTCGGTGACAGCGAGCCGGTTCGGACCCACCGTGCGGGCGTGTCGCAGCGCAGTGCCGGCGTCTCCGAGCGTGACCGCGACATGCACGCGGTGAAGTAGGACGTTCGTCTTGCCGAAGGCGGTCCAGCGGTCGCTGCGAGCGTCACCGAAATCCCTGGCCGCGTCGTCGGCTTCGGCGAGGAGCTGGAGCGCGCCGGTGCCGTCGCCGCCGCGAGCGGCCGCGATCGCGCCCCGGAGCATCAGCGACCCGGAGATCGCGAGGCGGTCGTCCGTGCGGTCGAGCGTGTCCAGCTTGGTAGCTGCCGACGTGGCGATCTCCATGGCTTCGCGAATGTGACCGCTGCTGAGGAATGCGTGCACGACGATGCGCGCGCTGGAGCCGACGACCAGCGGGTCTTGGCTACGCTGCGCCGCCTCCATGCTCTCACTGGCGGCGATGTAGGCGAGTCCGTCATGACCGAGCTTGAGGAGGACCCCGGCAGTCGTGTGGTAGGCGTGAGCCGAGATTGCCCAGGCGCGCAGCGCGTCATCGCCGTCGAGTGACGCAGCGACGCGTGGCAGGGCGCAGAGCAGCCATCCGAGTTCGCTGACCACGAGCGCGTAGCGGCAGGCCTGGAAGCTCCGCTTCGCTGACGTGGCTGCCTGCGTCAACGTCGGTAGGTCGATCGGCGCGTCGGCGGACGCGGACGGTCCGCCTTGGTGCGTGAGCGTTGCAACGAGCTGGTCGAATCCGGGGGGCCGTCGCGGCGACGGAGCCGCCTTGACATCGTCCTGCGACCGGAACCCGAGCCAATGGACCTGGCCCGCTGGTGGGCGCGCATTCGTCGTGGTGAGACCCAGGGCGGCTCCGACGCCCGTGCCGAACAGGCCGCGACGGCTGATGGGATCCACGTCTTCTCCCGCTTGGCTGGGATGCTCGACAGTCCAGGCTAACGTGACCGGCATGCCAAGCGCTCGCGCGACATTGGTGATCTCGTCGAGCGTCACGCGCCGTCTGCCTTGCTCGAGTCGGCAGACCGCGGCCTGGCTCATGTGCAGCCAGCCGGCGATAAGTGCCTGTGACAGACGCTGGCGGTGGAACGTGTGACAGCGGTAGGCGCGCAGCACCTGTCCGAGATCGCCGCTCTCCAGCGCAGTGGCCATCGCGTCGGTCTGCCAGAACTCCGCCGGCACGTCCGGCGCGGCGATGCGCCGCCTGACACGCGCTGCACAGGCGGATTGTGTTGTCGCTGGCCAGCGCGGTTTCGCAGCGGCAGTGGCGGCTCACAGCGGTCGATCCTATGGCGCCGGCCTCGCCTCGACCAGCGCCGATTCACAATTCGAATTGACCCGCGCCCTACCGCCCCTTCCAGCTCGGCGTGCGCTTCTGCGTGAACGCCGACACGCCCTCCAGCAGGTCCTCGGAGGCAAAGCTCGATGCGCGCAGCGCGAGCAGCTCACGCTCGACGTCGGGGTCAAGCGCCCCCTCGGCGTGCAGGAGCTCGCGTAGCACGCGCTTGTTGCCTGCCATCGACAGCGGCGAGTTGCCGGCGAGCTGCGTCGCGAGCTCGAGCGCGTTCGTCTCGAGCTCGTCCTCGTCGACGACCCAGTTGACGAGTCCCCAGGACTGCGCGGTGTTCGCGTCGATGTAGCGTCCGAGCAGGAAGAGCTCGCGCGTCCGCGGCTCGCCGATCGCGTTGACGAAGCGGCGCAGGCCGGTGTGCGAGTAGATCAGGCCGAGCTTCGCGGGCGGCATGCCGAGCTTGATGTGGCCGCTCGCCAGCCGCAGGTCGCAGGCGAGCGCGAGCTCCAGGCCACCGCCGATCGCCGGCCCGGTGAGCACCGCGAGCGTCGGGACGTCGACGCCGTCCAGCGCGGCGAGCGCGTTGCAGAACGGGTACGCGACGAGCTTCTCGGCCTCCTCGGCGAAGGCGTCGCGGGGGATCTCGCTGATGTCGTAGCCCGACGAGAACATCCCCCTGTGGCCGGTCAGGATCACGCAGCGGGCGTCCGCGAGCGATCCCAGCTGCGTGGTGATCGCCGCGAGGATCGCGTGGTCCAGCGCGTTGCGCTTGACGGGGTTCGAAATCGTCAGCCGGAGGACGCCATCGGCGGGTCGATCGATGATCAATTCCCCCGGCATAAGGGAAAACGTATCGCCGCACCCCGCAGTTAGCACTACGTCTATGACGCGTTAGCGCATGCTCGATGCATCAAGCTCCGGGGCTACTCGAGAATGACGAGCGTGTCGCCCTCGTCGACCGGTTGACCCTCCTCGCAGAGGATCTCCTTGACGACGCCGGGATCCTCGGCCTCGACGGGCATCTCCATCTTCATCGACTCGAGCGTCACGACGGTGTCGCCCTCCTCGATCTGGTCACCGACCTTGCACTCGATCTTCCACACGATGCCCGTGATGTGGGCTTCGACTTCAACCACGGCTCCTCCTCGTTCAACATCCGGGCGCGGCAGCGTCTGGCAGAGTAGCCGCCGGGATGGACGCCGACACGATCGTCATCGTCACCGCGCATGACGAGGCCGACCGCCTCGGCGCGACGCTCGCCGCGCTGGACGCCGCGTTCCCCGGTGCGCGCGTGGTCGTGGCGGACGACGGATCGACCGACGGCACGGCCGCGGTCGCCGAGCGACATGGCGCCGAGGTCGTCCGCAGCGAGCGCGTGATCGGCAAGGGCGGTGCCGCGACGCTCGCCGCCCGGCGTGTCCTCAGCCGCGCGCTGGAGCCCGATCCGCCGGTCTTCGTCCTCGTCGACGGCGACCTCGCCGGCAGCGCAGCGCAGCTGCCGGCGCTCGCCCGGGCCGTCCGCGACGGCCGCTGCGACCTCGCCGTCGCCGTCTTCGCCAGCCGCGTCGGCGGCGGCTTCGGCGTCGCGGTCGGCTTCGCGCACAAGGCGATCCGCAAGCTCACGGGGCTTGACATGCAGGCGCCGATCTCCGGCCAGCGTGCGCTCAGCGGGCCGGTGTTCGCGACCGTGGTCCCGTTCGCGCCGCGCTTCGGGATGGAGATCGGGATGACCGTCGACGCCGCGCGCGCCGGCTTTCGGATCGCGGAGATCCCGCTCGACCTCGCGCACCGCGCGACCGGGCGCACCCTGCGCGGGTTCGTCCATCGCGGGCGCCAGCTCGTCGACTTCCTCGCCGTCTACGCAAGCCGCCGCTGACAAGATCCAGCGATGGAGAGCGCCGAGTCGATCGTCGAGCTCTACCGCGAGCACACGCAGCTCAACGAGCCCAGCGACGAGCTCGTCGCCCAGCTCCTCGCGCTGCTCGAGCCCGGCGAGGACGTTCTCTTCACATGCGGCTGGACGGACATGAGCGAGAAATGGGGCCCACTCGCGCAGCTCACCGTCACGACGCGCCGGATCGTCGACCAGCGCTGGGCGGGACCCGGCGCGAGTGCGCCGCCGCGCGCGATCGCGCTGCACGGCGTGCGCGCCGTGGCCGACCGCCCGCGCGGGGAGCAGGCGCTGTTCAGCACCCACGCGCTCGTCGTCGCGCTCGCCGACGGGACGACGCTCCAGTGGGAGCACCTGACCAATCACCAGATCGAGCCCGCCGCCACGGCGATCGAGGCCGCGCTCGCGGAGATCGGCTGATTCGCTGGATTTCCATTCGACGAACGGGCGAGTTGTGGTCTGACGAGTTTGGACGAGCGTCGATGGGACGGCGCCAGGAGGCGTCCTACCTTGAGTGCATCACCGCAGGCGAGCTCTCCCGTCGTCGGCGGCGACAAACGCGGAGGCGTGACGATCGCCACGCCGAACTGCCGCAAATGCCGAGGGCAACGGCCGGGATCGTCCATCCTCCCGGTCCCGGCCGGTCCTCGCATCGCCGCGCATCGCATCCACACGCTGGTGAGGGCCGGCGCGCGCGATAACCACTAGCGTCCCGGTCGTGATCCTCGCGATCGACCAGGGCACGACCGGGACGACCTGCCTCGTCTTCGACGAGTCCGCGCAGCTCGCGGGCCGCGCCTATCGCGAGTTTCAACAGCACTTCC
>Ga0136617_10000703_pt1 | contig 28835 bp, 26 predicted proteins | sample AntDrymUQ3222106_2_FD_129672 | JGI IMG/M metagenome (GOLD analysis project Ga0136617, IMG submission 129672) | Polar desert sand microbial communities from Dry Valleys, Antarctica - metaG UQ322 (21.06) | ecosystem: Environmental > Terrestrial > Soil > Desert | place: Antarctica: Dry Valley...
GACCACCGCAGCAGCGTCTCACGCTCCACATCAGACAAGATCAACGGCGCCTTCGGGCGTCCTCTCCCAGCCATCCCATGATCATACCAAAATATCTAGCGAATTTCAGGCGCAGGACACTAGGTCCACCGAGATGACGATCCCGGATCATCCTCGGTGTCATCGGCGCTGGCGGTGCGGACGGCATATCGCTGGCCGTCGCTCACCCCAGACACCGTGACACCTGCCAGATGGTGGAGCAGGCGGTGGTGGGTTCGGCATTACGCAGTTGGTCAACATGGTCTCGCCGCCGTCGCGCCATTCTCGGATGTGGTGGACCTCGCACCAGGACGGTGGGCGGCCGCACCCGGGGAACGCGCATCCGAGGTCGCGGGCGGCGACGGCGCGGCGGAGCCCGTCCGGGATGGTGCGGGTGGCCCGACCGACGTCGAGTGGCTGCCCGGCGCCGTCGAGGATGATGGGGATCACGGCGGCATCGCAGGCCAGCATCCGCAGGGCCTCAGGGCTCAAGGTGTTCGTCCATGGCCGGAGCGACCCGTGCCGGGTCGCCGCCGTCGTCGGTGATAATGACCTCCGCGCCGTCGGTCATCGCACTCCACACCCGAAGTCCTCGGGCGGCCTGGTTCCCGAAGCGCGCGAAACGCCCGGTCACCGACAGCACCGCCCCGATCCTCGGCAGGCGCCCCACCATCAGATGATCCACCTCAGCAGGGTGGGCTCGCACGTCGTGCCACCGGCTGGTCGACCCCCCGCTGACATGCCGCGGTTGCGGCGTGGTGCGATCGGTGCCATGTCGTTCGCGGACCATCTTGCCGGCCTCGACGTCGCCCGCCTGACCGCGCTGCTCGAACACCGGCCCGACGTCCTCGTCGAGCCGGTGCCGCGGGGTGTCGGTCAGCTCGCGCTGCGGCTGGGCGGTGCCGACTCGCTGTCGCGGGCGCTGTCGACGATGAACCACGACCACGTGGTCACCGCCCGGGCGATCGCGCTGGGCGCAGCGACGGTGCCGTCGCTCGCGACCCGGCTGCGCGCGTCCGAGGCCGCCGTCCGCCAGGCCGTCGACGAGCTGTGCGCTCGCGGCCTGGCCTGGGAGACCGACGGGCAGGTCGAGCTGCCCGAGCGGCTGACCGACCATTTCGCCGCCAGGCTGGCCGGCTTCCGGCCACTGGCCCGCATCGCCGGTCAGTCGCGCGTGGAGGACCTGCGGGTGGCGGTCACCGGTCTCGGGGGCGACCCGGCCGGGCTGCGCAAGCCCGAGCTGATCGAGCGCATCGACACGCTGGTGAACGATGTCGCGACGGTGACCCGTGTGATCGCCGGCCTGCCGGTGCCGGTGCGGGAGTTTCTCGACACCCTCTGCCGCACCGGTGGCACGTACTACTTCGGCGGGTTCGGTCGCCGCTCCGAGGACCACATAGCCGCCCTGGTCCGGGCCGGGTTGCTCGTCGGCGGGTCGTACGGTCAACCGGAGCTGCCACGGGAGCTCGCCGTCGGGCTTCTGTTCGGCGAACGCGACCAGGTGACCGGACGCCCGCAGCTCCCGGCGTCGACGGATCAGCCCGACGACGGCCGCGCCGCCGCCGACGCTGCCCTGCTCGCGCTCACGACCCTGCTCGACGAGGCCCGCAGCCGCCCGCTCGCCGCGCTGAAGAAGGGCGGCGTCGGCACCCGGGAGCGGACCCGACTGGCCACCCGGCTCGGGGTGGCCGAACCGGGTCTGTGGATCGACCTCGCGCACGCCGCCGGGCTGCTCGTTGCGAGTCCGACCGGATACGCGGCGACGGCCGGGTACGACGGCTGGCGCGAGGAGGATCCGGGCACCCGGTGGGCACAGATCGCGCTCGCCTGGTGGGCGCTGGATCTCGCTCCGACCAGCCGCGAGACCTCCGACGACAGCGAGGTGCCGCCCCCGCTGCCGCTGACGTCCGCTGGCGGGATTCTGCGGCGCGCGTTGCTGCGGGCCGCCGCTGGCGGGGTGTCCCTGCGGGCAGCGGGGGGGCAGGTCGACTGGTTCTGTCCGCTGCATTCCTACGATGAGAAGGGACGGGCACTGAAGGTCGCCGCGGCGGTGCACGAGGCGACGTTGCTCGGTGTCGTCGTCGGCGATCGGCTCTCCGCGCTGGGAGAGCACCTCGTCGAGCTCGCCGGACACGGGAACGCCGACGAGGAGCTGGCCCGGCGCAGTGCCGCGCTGCTGCCGGCGGCGCGCGGTCTACTGGTGCTGCAGTCCGACCTCACCGCCGTGGTCTCCGGGCAGCCCAGCGCCGGGGCGGCCCGGCTGCTCGCCGCCGCAGCCACTCCGGAGAGCCGCGGCGTCGCGTCGACCTGGCGGTTCACCCCGAAGAGCGTGTGCGGCGCGCTCGACACCGGCTGGACCGCCGACGAACTGCGCTCCGAGCTCGCCGCGATCTCGGGGCGCCCGCTGCCGCAGCCCCTGGACTATCTGATCACCGACGTCGCCCGCCGGCACGGCAGCGTGCGGCTGCGCGGCTCGCGGTCGTGCATCACCGGCTCCGAGGGTGAGATCACCGAGATTCTGCACACTCGCTCGCTGCATACGCTGCATCTCAGCCAACTCGCCCCGACCGTGCTGACCAGCCCGTTCGAGCTCGACAATGTGCTGGCCAAGCTGCGCGCGGCCGGGTTCGCGCCGATGCCCGAGGACGCCGACGGCATGGTGATCGTCCCCGAGCGGGCCGGCGGGCAGGCGCCCACGCCCACGGCCGCGGCCCGGGCGCCTCGGGAGCGGCCACGTGTCGCCGCGGCCGATCTCGCCGTCCGGCTGCTCACTGCCCGGGATTCGGACCCGGGCGTCTCGGCGACCCACGGGCGACTCGCCGAGCTGGCGCCGCACCTCGATGCGGCGGAGGTCGCGTTGCTGGCCGACGCACTCGACCTGGGCCGCGACGTCCGCATCACCTACCGGAACAAGGAGGGCAACCGCACGGTGCGGGAGATCGCGCCGCAGCAGCTGTACGGGCGGTGGGTGAGCTCGTGGTGCCACCTGCGGTCGGGGGAGCGGGAGTTCTCGGTGGCGGGGATCGAGTCGGTCAGCCCGGTGGGGTGAGAGGTAGGCGACGACGGTCTGGTCCATCGGGTCCCGGGACCGCCGGCTCTGGGGTGCCATCACTGGTGCGGTCGGCGGAGTCTGGGTAGTGCAGACAACAGCAGGTACAGCACCTTCCTGGCGTCAGCGCGACGCTCTCTATCGGCGGAAACAAGCGCAAACAGAACGGCAGCGAGCACGCTGATCAGATAAAGCGCCCCGAGTGCGCCAACTAGCATGATCGGTACCCCGCACATGGCCGCTCCGTCATGGCGAGGGAAGCATCCGGGGGCTCGCATGGCGGTGACCCGTCTGGCGATTCACGGGACCAAGAGTGGCTGAAGCGTACGGCGGGCGATCTCGAGGCCGTGACCCACTCGTTGTTCATCACCGCTCCACACCGGGTCCTCATGTTCGACGGCGATCACACCGTCATAGCCACCTTCGTAGAGAGCGTCGGTGACACCCCGCCAGTCGACTTCGCCACGGCCCGGCACGCGGTAGCGCCACCAGCCGGAATCCCACGGGTCGGTCCGGTCCATGAGCTGACCGAAGACGCCGTACTGGTTCCGGTGGTCGCTGTCGACCTCGGTGTCCTTGGCCTGGACGTGGAGCACCCGGTCGCTGTACTGACGTAAGGCCCGGACGGGATCGATGCCCAACCACACCAGGTGCGACGGATCGTAGTTGAGGTACAGACCGAGGGAGAACATCCACTCCCATAGCTCCGGCGAGTAGGCAAGGTTGCCCGGGTAGCCGTCGGGGTGCCAGCCACCCATAGGACAGTTCTCCACAACGAGCTGCACGCCACGTTCGTTGGCGAATTCGATCAGCGGAGGGAGCTCACGCTGGGCCAGCGCCTGGTTCTCGGCAACAGTTCGGCTCGGGTCGCGGCCTACGAAGGTGCCGACGCAGGACACCTCGAGCAGCGCGGCGGCGCTGATACAGGCTCGCAGATGATGATGGATGCGAGCCCGATGATCCTGATTGGGGTGCAGGTTGTTGTCGTAGTAGCTGACCGCGGAGAGGGTGAGTTTGTGCTCGGCGAACAGTGCACGCACCGCGGCGGCCTGATCCGGGCCGAGGCCCTCGACATCGAGATGGCTGGCGATGTGGCCGCGGGACTGACCCGTAGGCCACGCGGCTACCTCCAGTGCGGCGAAACCGGTGCCCGCCGCCCGTGCCGTGATCGATCTGAGGTCTTGACGGGGCAAGCATGCGGTGAAGAAACCAAGTTTCACGACGATCACCTCATATCTGGGTGCAGTACCGGTAGCCGAGGAGCAACCGCCCATTCTGACGGTACGAGTCGTCGCTTACACCTGTCAAGCACAGTACTTAGTCCAAGTTGATACTTAACTCGCGATCTTCGGTACACTGACGGCATGTCAAAGTCCGGAGGCGTCACTACCCGCGCCGCTCGTGCCGTCATCGATCTTGACACTCTGAGTGCCATGCTGAAGCACATCGCCGCGGGGTCGGCGAGGACACGTGTGGATCTCGCTCGGGTGATGGGACTGGCACGCTCCACCGTGTCGCAACGGATCGACGCGTTGCTCGCTGCTGAACTGATCGTCGAGAGGGGCACAGCGGCCTCCAGCGGTGGCCGTCCCGCGCTCCTGCTCCGCCTCAATACGCAGGCTGGCCTGATCCTGTCTGCCGATCTCGGCGCGACCCACGCCTGGCTCGCCCTCAGCGATCTCGGCGGGCAGCCACTCGCCGAGATCGACAACGACATCACTATCGACCAGGAGCCCAGACAGGTACTCGACGGGGTCGACCAGCGTTTCAGCGAGCTACTCGCCAAGGCCGGATGTGACGCACAGCAGGTGCGGGTGATCGCGGTTGGTGTTCCCGCGCCGGTAGAGCTCCCGGTGGGGAAGGTGGTGAGCCCTCCGCTCATGCCCCAGTGGGACGATTATTCTGTGCCCGAGTACTTTGAGGAGCGCTACCCCGCTGCTCAGATCGTCGTCGACAACGACGTCAATCTGATGGCGCGGGGGGAACATCAAGAGCATTATCGAGACGTCAAGCACCTGCTCTTCGTCAAGTTCGGCACCGGCATCGGTTGCGGCATCATCATCGACGGTGAACCGCACAGCGGCGCCCAGGGATGTGCTGGCGACATCGGACACATCCGCTTGCCCAACAGCGACACCCCGTGCAGGTGCGGCAAGTCCGGCTGTCTTGAAGCAGTCGCCGGTGGCGGGGCACTGGCCAAAGAGCTGCACTATCTGAACGCCGCCACCGCCAGAGATGTCGCCCAGCTCGCCGCGAAGGGCGAGCTGCGGGCCCGCCGGGCGATAAGCCTCGCCGCTCAGCGTATCGGCGAGGTACTTGCCGCAATCATCAGCTTCGCCAACCCCGAGGTCATTATCCTCGGTGGATCACTGGCACGGTTCAACGAAACCCTGCTCGCCGATATTCGCAGCGGAATCTACAATCGAGCACTCCCCCTCGCCACACGATCACTGCGGATCGAGACCAGTAAACTCGACGAGCGTGCCGGCACGATCGGCGCGATTTCTCTCGCGCAACAGCGCATCTTCTCACCAACCGGTGTAGCTAAACTCCTCGACGCACAGCACTCTCCCGGAAAATGAGTGTCAGCCGGTGGTAGCCGGGTGGGGGAAGTGCGACGCCGCCGATCCGGTGACGGACCTGAACGGACGCTACATTGATGGACGGTCGAGGGCAGCACGGCACCCTTACAGTGCCGGACGCGATCATGGGCGTCGGCTCACCGAGCCGGACCGGCTGCGGGATCGTAGGCTTGGACGGATGGTAGGCCACCGGCTGGTGACGGGCGCGAGACCGCTGTCGCCGCCTGGCGGCATCTTCGTCTCGCCCGCCCAGCAGCTCGAGAACATCCGCCGGTGGAACGAGGACCTGGAATGGGACTTCGCGGAAGCCGACTTCGCCGCCGTCGATCTGACCGAGCCGCCACCCGACCTGCCGCCGCTGGTCGTCGACGTAGTGGTCCCCTACCTGCCCCCCGTCTTCCTCGGGGGTGACGTGACCCTCGACGGTGTGCGCCGCACCTGCCACGAGCTGTGGACGCTGGCCGAGCAGCAGCAGCCGGACTCCTGGTGCTGGGACCTCTACTGGGAGGTGGGCGCGCACGGCCCCAAGCCGGTGCGTCTGCTCGGCGAGCAGACCCACCAGCCGGGTATTCGGCGGGTGCGGCTGGACCTGGCGGCGCACTGGCACCACGGTCGGCATGTGCGGCCCGCCAACGTGCGGGGCAAGGACTCGGCGCATGCCGAAGTGTTGGCGGCCGCCGCGCACTTCCCTTACTGGGTGCGGGCGATGGACGGTCGCACCGTGCCGCACGCCTGCGTGGCCGGCTACCAGATCACCGTCCCGCCCAGCGGCGTGGACCTGCGGCTGCCCGTGCTGACGTGGACGACGTTCCGCCGCGCCATCAGCCTCAGCGTCGAGTGGGCCGACCACTCCCAGAGCGCCTTCGCCTGTCCCATCCGGATCGGGTGACACCCTGAGCGGCGACCGGAGCTGCTGACGGTCTGCCGGCTCAGGCAGCCACCGTCTGGAAGATCAAGAAGGCGTTCAGGCTGATGATCATTACGGCGGCCAGCCCCGCGACCGCGGTGGTGAGCTTGTTGTTGACCAGCTCGGCCATCACGTCGCGGCGCCGGGTCAGCAGCACCAGCGGCACCAGGGCGAACGGGATACCGAACGACAGCACGACCTGGGAGAGCACCAGCGCGCGCGTGGGATCGAATCCCATCCCCAGCACGAGGAGTGCGGGTGCGAGGGTCAGCAACCGGCGTGTCAGCAGCGAGATCCGGCGCCGGATGAAACCCTGCATCACGATCTGTCCGGCGTAGGTGCCCACCCCGGAGGAGGCGAAGCCCGCCGCCAGCAGGGCCAGCGCGAACGCGAACGCGGCTGGTTGGTCGAGCACGCGCGCCAGCCCGGCGTGCACCCCTTCCAGGGTGTCGGTGCCGGGGACGTCGGTGCCGAAGAAGAGCGCGGCGGCGATCACCAGCATGGCTGCGTTCACCAGGCCCGCCAGCCCCATCCCGACCAGGACGTCCACGTGCTGGTGGCGGAGCAGGATTCGCCGGTCCCGCACCGAGGTCGCCGGGATGCGGCGCTGGGTGAGCGCGGAGTGCAGGTAGATGACGTGCGGCATGACGGTGGCGCCGAGGATGCCGGTGGCCAGCAGCAGGCTGTCGGTGCCGTCGAACCCGGGGACGAGCCCGGCGGCGGCGTCGGCCGGGACGATGTCGATGCGCAGCACGGTGCTGAGGAACCCCAGCAGGATGACGCCGAACAGCCCCGCGATCGCCAGCTCGAACGGGCGGTAACCGCGGCTCTGCAGGGCCAGCAGCGCGAACGCGACGATCCCGGTGATCACCCCGCCGACGAACAGCGGGATCCCGAACAGCAGGTTCAGCGCGATCGCGCCGCCGATCACCTCGGCCAGATCGGTGGCGATGGCCACCAGCTCGGCCTGCACCCACATGCCGCGCGACACCGAGCGCGGGAACCGGTCCCGGCACAGCTCCGGCAGGTTCTGTCCGGTCGCCAGCCCGAGCTTCGCCGACAGCGTCTGGATGAGCATCGCCAGCAGGTTCGCGCCGAGGATCACCCACAGCAGCAGGTAGCCGAACGTGGCCCCGGCGGAGAAGTTGGTGGCGAAGTTGCCCGGGTCGACGTAGGCGATCGCCGCGACGAACGCGGGGCCGAAGAACCTGAGCCGCCCGCGTAGCCGCCCGCGTGCCCGGATCTCGGCGATCGTGGGCGCGGTGTCGAGGGTTGTTGTCACGAACTCTCCAGGACGTGGCCGTGCACGAGCCGCGTCAACGGCCCACCGAGCGGGTGCCGGTGGCCCTCGATCCGTACCCAGCGCGGGCCACCGAACGGCGCCTGTTCCTCCACGTCGAGGACGACGCCGGGGACGACGCCGAGCTCGCCGAGGTAACGCAGCGCGGCGCTGTCCCGGTCAGATACGCGCTCGACCTGGAAGCGGGAACCGGGTCGCACCGTCTCCAGCGCCTCGCCCCAGCCTTCGTCGTGCGGGCCGTCGTGTGGGGGGATCGGGTCGCCGTGCGGATCGTGGGTGGGGTGCCCGAGCGCGGTGTCGATGCGCTCCTCGAGTCGCTCGCTGAGCGCGTGTTCGAGCACCTCCGCCTCGGCGTGCACCTCGTCCCACGGCACGTCGAGCATGCGGGCGAGGAAGGTCTCCAGCAACCGGTGCCGGCGCACCACGCGCAGCGCGGCGCGTTCCCCCGACTCGGTGAGGTGCAACGATCGGCTCTGCGTGCGGGCCAGCAGCTGGCTGTCCTCCAGCCGTTTGATCATGGCCGACACCGACGGCGAGGAGACGCCGAGCTCCTGGGCCAGGTGGCCGGTGGTGACCGGCTCGCCCCGGTGGGCAAGATGGTAGATCACCTTGAGATAGTCCTCGGTCGCCCGGGACATAGCCACCATGACATCCGACAGTAGCCGCCCCTACCTGTAGAACGCTAAACGATCAGCGAACGGCGATGTCGGTGCCGGGCAGCGTCTCCCGAACGGTGTCGGACACCTGCTGCAGCGGGCCGCTGCCCGCGTCCGTGGGCGCGGTGAGCACGACGTAGACGGGCCGGTCCACCGCGACGTAGGTGACCACGACGGGGTCGGGCACGCCGTCGTCGAGCTGCAGCCAGCGCACGCCGTTGACCTCCAACAGCGCCGAGGTCGGTACCAGCTCCCCCGGGCGCGGCAGGCCGCAGCGCAGGACCACCGGCCGCGGCGTCGCCGCCCATGCCCGCACCCCGGGTTGGACGGGGTCGGCGAGCGGTCGAGGTGGAAGCCGACCGCGGGCAGCCGGGAGCTCGGCGGGGAGCGCGGCCAGCAGGGCCGTACAGTCCGGGCCCGACGCGTCCGGGGCGTCGACCGGCGCGGCCGCGAGCGGACCAGTCTCCGCGGGCGGGGGGCCTCCCACCCCGTGGAGCCGCGCGGTGATCGCGATCGCGGCCACCGCCACGGCCAGCAGCAGCGGCAACGCGATCGCGACCATCACCGGCAGCGGTGGGCGCCGTAGCTGGGTCATCGCCACGTCTCCGGTCGAGCGCTGCTCAGGTGAGGTGCACCACCGGGCAGGTCAGCGTCCGGGTGATCCCGTTGACGCTCTGCACCTGGGCGACGACGAGCTGACCGAGCTGATCGACGTCGTCGGCCTGCGCGCGCACGATCACGTCGTACGGGCCGGTGACGTCCTCGGACAAGGTCACCCCGTTGATGGCGGAGATCTCGGCGGCCACCGCGGCGGCCTTGCCCACCTCGGTCTGGACCAGGATGTAAGCCTGCACCACGGCATGCCCCTTCCACATCGGTTGAGATCTCCCGGTAGGAAGCTCGGATGCCGAACGTACCGGAGGTAGCCACCTTGCCCACATCGTCACCGCCCCCGACCAGGGACGTCGAGCCGCGCAACACGCTGGCCGACGTCGGCGAGTTCGGACTGATCGCCCGCGTGACCGCGCGACGCACCCAGCCGACGGTCACGCTGCTCGGCCCCGGAGACGACGCAGCCGTGGTCGCCGCTCCGGACGGGCGGGTCGTCGCATGCACGGACATGCTGGTCGAGGGCGTGCACTTCCGGCTCGACTGGTCCGCGCCCGAGCAGGTCGGTCGCAAGGCAGCGGCGGCCAACCTCTCCGACGTCGCGGCGATGGGTGCGGTACCGACAGCGCTGCTCGTCGGGCTGGCCTGTCCCGCGCAGACGCCCGTCGAGACGTTGCAGGGCGTCGCCGACGGGCTGTGGACCGAGGCCGGGACGGTGGGTGTGGGGGTGGTCGGGGGGGACGTGGCGTCGTCGCCGACGCTGGTGCTGTCGGTGACGGCGCTGGGTTCGTTGCAGGGCCGGGAGCCGGTCACGCGGGGTGGTGCGCGGCCGGGCGAGGTGATCGCGCTGTGCGGGCGGGTGGGGTGGTCTGCGGCCGGGCTCGCCGTGCTGGCGCGCGGGTTCCGGTCGCCGGTGGCGGTCGTCGGCGCGCACCGTGTTCCGGAGCCGCCGTATGCCGCCGGTCCGCAGGCCGCACAGGCCGGCGCCACCGCGATGATCGACGTGTCCGACGGCCTGCTCGCCGACCTCGGGCACGTCGCGCGCGCGTCCGAGGTGGTGCTCGACGTGCACGCCGCGGCGTTGGAGGTGCCCGCGCGACTGGTCGACGTCGGCGCGGCGTTGGGCGTCGACCCGATGCAGTGGTTGCTCACCGGGGGCGAGGACCACGCGCTGGTGGCGACGTTTCCGGGCCCACTCCCCGAGGGGTGGACGCCGATCGGCACGGTGCGTGCGGGTGAGCCGGAGGTGCTGGTGGACGGTCGCCCCTACGCGGGCGTCTCAGAAGGCTGGGACCACTTCACCCGCTGAGCAGGGTGTTCTCAGCGTTGCCGCGTGCGGTAGAGGTCGCGCAGCAACGCGATCTCGGCGCCGTGGTGGATCACTTCCCGGTTGATGTGCAGCACGAGCTCGGCCATCGGGTGCTCGGCCCACGCATCCTCGGCCGACCCGACCGGCTGCGCCAGCGCGGCAGCGTCCAGCCCCTGCACCCCGGCGATCCAGGCATCGTGCACGTCGTCGAGCTGGCGCAGGGCGTCGGTGGCGGTGGCGGCGTAGTCGAAGCCGAAGTAGTCGATCTCCGGCCCGCCGAAGTGGCTGCCTACCCGGGCGCCGAAGACCCCGACGATGACGTGTCCGAGCCGCCAGGCGATCGTGGTGACCGGCGGCGGCTCGGGCTCGGGGAACGCGAAGTCGATGGTGAACGCGCCGCTGCCGCCCTGCACCGGTGCCGTGGACGTGCCCCGCGGGCGCACGTTCCAGGCTCCTGGCGCCGGTTCCCAGAAGTACTCCTCGTCGGTGAGGCCGTCCAGGCGCGGGCGCAGCTGCCCGCGCCAGTGCCACTCCAGCTGCTGCACGAGCTGCTCGGTCCAGTCCATGGCGGCACGGTAGGGGTCGCCCCTGACAGCGAGCGAGCAGGGCCCACAGCCTTCGGGTGTAACGAGTTGGCTCGTCGGGCGATGTCGACATCGACGACATCGTGATACGGCGTTCGTAGTTCCTACCCGCCCGACCATCAGCTGGATGTCATGGATCTTGAGTCCTCCGGGAGCTCCTCCGGCCCGAGCTCGATCATCGACTCCGTGCTGTCCGAGTGCGTCGGCCGGAAGCGCTACGACGAGCTCCGAGAGCTTCCGGTGCTCCTCCTGGAGGGCCCGGTCGGGAGTGGTAGGACCACCATGCTGGGACGTGTCCACCAGCAGTGGCGGGAGCGTGCGCCCGTCATCCTGGTCAGCAGGGTGGGGGCCGACGTCGAGCCCTTCAAGGTGGCCGTGGCGGTTGCTGATGAGCTCAAGCGCCGCGCGTCTCTTCCGACGATCGTCTTCAGGCGGCTGTTCCTTGGTGTGGCGGCACTGTCGCCGCAGCTCAGCGCGGACCACGAGCTGGCAGCCCGGGAGCTCACAAAGTTTCTCGCGCATCGGGACACGGTGATGCGGGGGGTCGACGCGATGGTCGGAGCTGCCCGGCAGACGGTGGTGACGCTCCCGGTCCCGGAGCCCGGGAGAGTTCTTCCCGCCATCGGGTTGGCGATGGCGTCACCGCTGGCCTGGGCGCTGCGAAAGCGGCACAGCTCGTACTCCTGGTTTGCTACCGAGCTGGATACGAGGACGTCCATACAGGGTCTCGTGCAGCTGAACCATTGGGGCACCGCGGGAAACTGGAGCGCTGTCAACTCGCTGCTGATGAAGGCCTTCCTGGCCGACCTGCGGACTCCGTTCAGGAGCTGGCGGAACTCGGAGAAGCTCACGTCGAACGCCGTCTTGCTGCTCGATGACGTCGACTCGGCCAGCGGGTGTCGATTCCTCACGTGCTTACTCGCCGAGCGTCGACGGCATCAGACCGAGCACGCCGAGGGCGACCCCATCATGATCGTCGCCACTTCGGGCACTCGCGTGGCCGGGGGCGATGAGTCCCCGTTCGGCGAGGGAGCGCTGGCGTCGATCTCCTCGGTCGACCTCTCGGCCGTCCCCCTTGGCGACCAGGCCGAGCCGGAGGCGGTGCCGTCCGGGATGACGGTGAGCGTCGAGCGACTCTGCCGTGCTCTCGCGGGTGACCATCCCTGGGCGCTTGATCAATTGCGTCGAACCGCCCGGGGAGCAGCACTGTCTGTCGGAGGCATGCACGCCGAGAGCCTCCTCTCGGCCGAGCTGGCCGTTGCCGCGGCGCAGCGGTTACTGGGCGGAGCGCGGGGCGAGCTGCGTGGCGACCTCGTCACCTGTAGTGCCGTGCATCCTGGGGACCCGCTGTCCATCGCCTACCAGGCAGCGCTCGAGGCGCTTCCCGGCGGGCCCGCCGACCGGGAGCGCGCCGTGGCGCGAACGCACCGGAGCAGGCGTGTGGAGGAGTTCGTCTGGCGCAAGCTCTGGGCTGCACCGCGGTCCCGGTCGCTCCAGCCGTTCCTCCGCCGAGTACTGCTGTGCGAGCTGTCGGGTCGCGGGGACACCCATGCCGACTCGTGGAACCAGGTCTTCGCCAGGCTGCGGTCGGCGCACGGCGAAGGCTCGATCTGGCATTACCACTACCTGCTCGCCGAGGGAGGCGGGATGGCACCGGTTGTCGGCGACCTCCGGCGCCGGCTGCACCAGTTGGACACCGCACGGAGCTGGCTCGACGACCTCGACTGCGTGACGGCAGCGCCGAGACGACGTGACGGCGACCTGGACACCTCCTTCGGCACCCGGCTCGATGCCGTGCTGACCGCCTACCGCGACCACGCCGACGTGCCGGTCACCTGCCCGCAGTGCGGCTCGGTCCTCGATCCGAACCGGGACGAGGAGTCGCTGATTGCCACGATCGTCGGCGCGTTGTGGCTGAGCCGCAACTACCTGGGCGAGCCCGACCTCGTCGAGTACCTCTACGTGGCGGCGAACCTGGACCGGCTGGCGTCCGGATCATCCGATCGGGAGCTGAGCAACGCCCTGTTTGCCCGGGCGGCCCTGTACCGCCGACACCACCAGGAGCAGCGTTTCCTCGAATCAACGTCTCGCACGTCCTAGCAGAAAGAGGCTTTCATGCCGACACGGTGGCGCCTGCCTGACTGGATCACCCCCCGCAGGTTGCTGATGGCTGGCGTCGGCACGGTCGTCATGGCCGTCGGTGCTTTCCTCGTGCCGTTCCATCCGCTCAGCCCGTTCTACCCCTGCGATGCCGGGCTGGTGTCGCGGGCAGGATCGTGCATCGGTGTCTCGGGCTCGAGTGACTTCGAGGATCCGGCCCTGGCCGCGGTGATGGAGAAGATCGCTGCGGAAAACGCGAGCGTGTCCGCGCCGGGCGGAAGCTACTACAGCCTGGGTTACCTGGCACCGCTCGAACCACCGGATGACCGCACATCGTTGTCTACACGGTCGCGTCACGAGCTGGAGGGGTTGTACCTCGCGCAGTATCGCGCCAACCGGACAAACGAGCTCGGTGACGGTCCGAAGATTAAACTTCTGGTCGCGAACGCTGGCCCGCGCAACGAGCACTGGGAGACGGTGACCGGCAGCCTCCTCGAGCTCTCGCAGGGCCCCGATCGGCTCCGTGCCGTCGTGGGGTTCGGCAGCAGCCTGGAGACGACCAAGAGGGCGATCCGCATGCTGACCCAGCCGCCGAACGGGGCGTCACCCGTTGCCGCGATCGGCTCGCGGCTCACGGCGGACAGCTTCAAGCTGATGCCTCGGAGCGCGAACGACCGGCGGGTTGAGGGGTTCTTCCGGGTCGCGCCCACCAACACCGACGAGGCGGTCGCCGCGGTCGACCACATTCAGCAAGTAGGCTACCTACGGCCGTTGCTGTTGAGAGACCGCAACTCCGCTGACGCCTATGTCGCGACTCTGGGTGCGGCGTTCCGGAACGTATTCGGCGACATGACAGAAGAGGAGACGTTCAACGGCAGCCAGGACGGCCTCGCCAACGCGTTCGATGATGTCGTGCTTAACCTCTGCGTGACCACACCCGATGTCGTCTACTTCGCCGGTCGTGGTGACGCGCTCGCGAAGTTCGTCGAGGTTCTCTCGGCTCGGAGGTGTCAGGGCATGCCGATCGACATCGTGACGGGGGATGACATCGGCGGGCTGCGTGCCCGCGCCGACGAGGGTGGCAACGGAGTCAACGTCGCGCTGTCCGGAAATGTCACGGTTACTTACATTGCTCTTGTGAGTACTGCCCTATGGGCCGATACCGACTCGCGGTCGAGCTACAACGGAGCGGCGTTGTCGTACTTCGAGGGAACCTGCGATCAGTGCTGGTCCCGGCAGTTTCCCGGAGAGAGCCTCGACGACGGTGCAGCCATTATGGGACACGACGCCTTCGTCCTTGCTGTGACGGCGTTACGGCGCGCAGAAGGCAGTACCGGAACGGAGGAGGTGACAACTAGCGCGGTCATCCAGCTGCTCTACCAGATCCGTGGTGTCAACACGGTGAGTGGCGCGAGCGGGGAGCTGTCCATGACGGCATGTGGCGACGTCGAGCGAAAACCGTTCCCCGTGCTGTCGCTCAACGCGGATGGCAGCTCGACGCTCGTACGGACGGCCGTGTCGGCGGGAAGGCTTCCCTGTTGATCGTGTGCTGGCGCGTCGTGGTGCTCAGCTCCGCGGCACCGCCGTCCCGCGGATCGAGGCGTCCAGTAGCTGTACCGGGTGCAGCAGCGGGATGTCCTCGCCCAGGTGCCGGGCGATCTGCAGCAGGCATCCGGGGTTCGCGGTGACGATCACGTCTGGGCGTACCGACCGCACGTTGGCGGCCTTGCGGGCGCCCAGCTCGGCCGCTGCGTCGGGCATCAGCAGGTTGTAGATCCCGGCCGAGCCGCAGCACAGCTCCGCCTCGGGCAGGTCCACCAGCTCGAGCTCGGGGATCGAGCGCAGCACCGCGCGTGGCTGGGCGCGGACCTTCTGGGCGTGCCCGAGATGGCAGGCGTCGTGGTAGGCGACCCGGCCCCGGAACGGGTGCCGCGGAGCGCGTGGCTCGGCGGCGGCGAGCACCTCGTGGATGTCGCGGACCCGCGCGCTGAACGTCGTCGCCCGCCGCGCCCAGCCCAGGTCGTCGGAGAGCAGGTGGCCGTACTCCTTCATCGACGACCCGCAGCCGGCGACGTTGGTGACGACGTGGTCCACGTCCAGCTTCTCGAACCGGGTGATCGTCCGCCGCGCGCGGTTCAGCGCGCTGTTCTCACGGCCCGCGTGCAGCTCCAGCGCGCCGCAGCACTGCTGGTCGCGGGGGACGAGCACGTCGTAGCCCTCGGCGGTGAGCACCCGCACCGTCGCGGCGTTGACGCGGTGGAAGAACACGTCCTGCACGCAGCCCGACAGCAGCGCGACCCGGCCGCGGCGCTCGCCGACAGCGGGTGTGAGCACGGGCAGCCGGGCGAACGCCTCGCGTGCCGACACCGGCGGCAGCAGCGACTCCATCGCCGCGAGCCGGGCGGGGAGCCTTGACACCAGCCTCGCGACGGCGGGTACCCGACGCAGCCGCTGGTAGAGCGCACCGGGCAGGGCCGCGACGCGCAGCCGCCGCCGGTACGGGAACAGCGCGAAGACCGCGGCTCGGAACAGCCTTTCGCCGCGGAGCCGCTCCACGTTGCGCTCGATCTGCGGGCGCACCGACTCCAGCAGCCGGTCGTACTGCACGCCCGACGGGCACGACGTCACGCATGCCATGCAGCCCAGGCACGCGTCGACGTGCTCGGTGAACGCCCCGTCGAGGGGGATCTCGCCCTTCTCCGCGAGGTCCATCAGGTAGATCCGGCCGCGCGGGGAGTCCATCTCCTCGCCCCACAGCTGGTAGGTGGGGCAGGTGGGCAGGCAGAAGCCGCAGTGCACGCAGTCGTCGAGCAGGTCGCGCTCGGGTGGGCGGTGGGCGTCGAAGCTGCTCGGGTCGGTCATGGCACCAGCCAGGGGGCGAAGCGGCCAGGGCCGAACCGGCCGTCGGGATCGAGCGCGGTCTTCACCGCGTGCAGTACGGGCAGCGCGGACGGTGGCGGCCCCCACGCCGGGGCGTCGCACCCGGTCGGGCGGGAGCGCAGGACCGACGTGCCGCCCGCGGCGTGTACGAGGGTGTGTGCCTGCGCGACGGCCTCGGGCGCCAGCGCGACGGTAGCGACGCCGGTCCCGAGCCCGGCGGTGACGGCGTTGACCGGCAACGCCGCCAGCAGCCCCGGTAACTCGCTCGGCCGCACCCCGACTCGCACCACAGCGAGCCCCGGCGTTCCCCGCACGAGCTCGGCATGCCGGGCCCACGGCTCGTTCGACGCGGTCCGGCCGGGGGAGCCGAGGATCTCGTGGAGGCGCTGCACGCGTGCGGGCAGCGCCTGCTCGGTGCCGTCCAGGCGGATCAGGAGCCGGCCCTCGCCACCCGGACTCGTCGAGATCCACTCCAGGGCCACCGGCTCGTACGGGCCGCTGAGCACTCGTGCGGCGTGCTCGGCGGCCTCGGCGAGGGGAACGTCGAGTGCGAGCGTGGCGGTGCGCTGCGATATCGGGTGCAGCCGGAGCACCACCTCGACGAGCACGCCGAGCGTGCCGTAGGAGCCGTGCAGCAGCTTGGCCAGGTCGTACCCGGCGACGTTCTTGATCACGTGACCACCGCTGCGGGCCACCGTCCCGTCGGCGAGCACGACGGTGGCGCCGATGACGAGATCCCGCAGCGAGCCGTACACCAGCGCGGACGGCCCGGCGTCGGCGGTGGCGATCAGCCCGCCGACGGTGGCCCCGTCGGCCACGCGAGCGGCGTCGAACGCCACGTGCTGGCCGTGCGGCGCCAGCTCCTCGGCCAGCGCGCGTAGCGGCGTGCCGGCGCGCACCGCGACCGTCATGTCGCCGGGGTTGTGTGCGATCACGCCGGTGAGGCCGGTGGTGTCGAGCGCGGCGTCGACCGCGTCGAGCGGGCCCGCCCAGTCGGCGGCCGTACCGGCGCCGGTGATCGCGATCCGGCCGGGCGTGTCCAGCACCGTCTCGTGGACCGACCGCAGGTCCGCGGGACGCAGGGTCATCGACGTCGTCACAGGCGCTCGATCACTCCCGCCTCCTCCAGCGGGTGCGGCCGGTAGCGCCCCGGGCGCTCGCCGCACAGCCGTGGTGTGGGCAACACCTTGCCCGGGTTGCACAGCCCGTGCGGGTCGAAGGCGGCCCGCACCCGCGCCATGACAGCGAGGTCGTCCGGGGTGAACATCGTCGGCATCGAGCATGCCTTGTCGGTGCCGATGCCGTGCTCACCCGACAGCGACCCGCCCAGCTCCACGCACAGCTCGGCGATCGCCCCGGACAGTCGCTCGGCTCGCTCGGACTCGCCCGCGGCGGCGCTGAAGAGCACCAGCGGGTGCAGGTTGCCGTCGCCGGCGTGGAAGACGTTGGCCACGCGTAGCCCGGCGTCCGAGCCCATGGCGGCGATCCGGTCGAGCGCCTCGGCCAGCCGGGTGCGCGGGACGACGCCGTCCTGCACGAAGTAGTCCGGGGAGATGCGCCCGACGGCGGCAAAGGCGGCCTTGCGTCCGCGCCAGATCGCGGCGCGCTCCTCGCGCGAGCCCGCGATGTGCAGGCGCGTGCAGCCGTGCCGCTCGCAGATGGCCGTGACCTGCTCGAACTGGATGTCGCACTCCTCGGCCGGCCCGTCGAGCTCCACGACGAGCGCGGCGGCGACGCCGAGGGTGTAGCCCGCGTGCACGGCTTGCTCGGCGGCCTCGATGGCGAGGGTGTCCATCATCTCGACCGCCGCCGGGACGATCCCGGCGGCGATGATGTCGCTGACCACCTCGCCCGCCGCGACTATCGATCCGAAGTCGGCGAGCAGCGTGCGCACGGTCTCCGGCGTGCGCAGCAGCCGTACGGTGATCGTCGTGGTGATCCCGAGCGTGCCCTCGGAGCCGACGAACACCCCGCGCAGGTCCGGGCCGAGCTGCTCGCCGGTGTCGGACCCGAGCGTCACCACCGACCCGTCGGCGAGCACGACCTCGCAGGAGAGCACGTGGTGGGTGGTGAAGCCGTACTTGAGGCAGTGCGCGCCGCCGGAGTTCTCCGCGACGTTGCCGCCGATCGTGCAGACCTGCTGGCTGGACGGGTCGGGGGCGTAGTAGAGCCCGTGCGGCGCGGCGGCGCTGGTGATCTCCAGATTCGTGACGCCCGGCTCGACGACGGCGCGGCGGTTGGCCGGGTCCACCTCCAGCACCCGTTTGAGCCGGGCCAGGCTGATCACCACGCCGTCGGCTACCGGCAGCGCCCCGCCGGAGAGCCCGGTTCCGGCGCCGCGTGCGACGAACGGAACCCGATGTTCGGCGCACACTCGTACTGCGGCGGCCACCTGCGCGCCGTCGCGGGGGAGCAGCACGAGCTCGGGGACGACCCGGTAGCCGGTGAGGCCGTCGCACTCGTAGGCCCGGCACTGCACCGGGTCGCTGATCACGTCGCGAGGGTCGAGCGCGCGCTCGAACGCCCGCCGCACCACGGCGTCCAGGGTCACGGGACGAGACTACGACGCCAGAGGTGGGCGGCACCGAACTCGACCAGTCCCGCGTCGGTGTTGACGACGCCCCCCCCGCGCTCGTTGTGGTCCTCGCAGCGTCCGTGGAGTCTGCGAGGACCGTAAACGGCGCGCGGATCGTCCGGATGCTGTTTACCGCACGGCGCGAGGCGGGGGGCCTACGGTGCGGTCAGCCGCTGACCGGTCGTCCGAAGACCTCGGTCTCGACCTGCCGGAACACCTCGTCGGTGTGCTGGAGTTGGCAGTCGAGATCGGCGAGCGACACCTGGATCTCATCGGCCTGCAGCGCCTGCAGGGCGGCCAACCGCTCACCGGTCAGGGTCTGCGGGTCGTCCCCCTCCAGGAGTGCGTCGAGGCGTTCCTGGTAGTCGTCGATGATCACGTCCTGGTCATCCTCGTAGGTGTAACCCTTGTCCTGCATGCACTCGGTCCACCTGTTCTGGGCCTCGATGATCCGGGGGTCCTCGGCCACCAGGACGTCCTTGGGGTTGACGTAGCTGCCCTCCAGCTGATCAGGCGTGAAGACCTGCGCGACGGCCTCTCGGGTGCAACCGCCGGTCGAGGAGAAGTCCTCCTCGTCGAGGGTGAACGCGAAGTCGGAGTCGCGACCCTCGCCGAACAACGTGAACTCATAGGCGTCCCGGTCGGCCTCGGAAAGCCCCTCCATGATCTGCACGTTCGGGCCCAGCCCGATGGTGCGGACGGGGTCGTCGAAGCGGGTGGTGACCGACAGCCCCCATCGCTCCTTGTACTGCTGCCGGGTCAAGCCCGGCTCCATGCGCACCGACGCCTGGGCACGCTCGATCGTCGCGACGTCGACCGGCACGTACTCGAACCCGGCCCGGTTCATGCAGCTCGCGATGAGCGACTGCACCTGCTCCACCCGGGCCACGAACTCCTCCTCGGACAGGCCGAACTCGCGGACGCCGGGTAGGCCGTCGGGAGCCGACGTCGCCGTGGGTGGCGAGCCGGGCGAGCCGGCCGGATCACCCCCGGTGCAGCCCGAGACCGCGAGAACGGCGAGCAACGCGCCAGCAGCGACCTTCCGCATATCCATTCCTTTCCCATCACGTTCCGGCCCGCAGGGCCTCCACCGGTTCCAGCCGAGCTGCGCGCAACGCCGGGTAGAGCCCGGCGAGGAGCCCGATGATCCCGCCGACCAGCGGGGCGAGCAGGGGGACGGCCGGATGTACCACCGGCGTCCAGGTCTGGTGCAGCGACACGCCGACCACGACCAGCAACCCGCCGCTCGCCCCGAGGATCCCACCGAGGACCCCCATCGCCGCGCTCTCCAGCAGGAACTGCATCGCGATGTGCCGGCGGGTCGCTCCGAGCGCGCGCCGCAGCCCGATCTCGCCGACCCGTTCCATCACCGAGACCAAGGTGACGTTCGCGATGCCGATGGCTCCGACCAGCAACGACACCCCGCCGAGCATCAGGAAGAGCACATCGAGGTCGCCGCGAACGGCCTCCCGGACCCGCTGTGGCTGCTCGGGGGAGGCGATCTGGAAGCCGGCCGGATCGGTGGGGTCGAGCGCGAGCGGGCTCTGCTGGGCCAGCAGCGGCGCAGCGCCCAGCTCCGTGTCGACGATCACCGACGTCGGGGAGCGGACCTGGTAAAGGCTGCGCGCCGTGCCTTCGGTCACGATCACGGCACTGAGCAGGTCGAACCGCCGCTCGACCCCGTCCAGGATGCCGATCACCGTGAACCGCTCCTCGCCGATGCTGATGGTCGGCAGGTGGTCGACACGGCCGATGCCGAGTTGGGTGGCGGCGTTCGGACCGAGCACAACGACCGGCTCGGCCCGCGCGCTGAGGCCGTCATCGAGCAGGCGACCGGTCCGCAGGCGGGCGCGGACGGCGGTGAACAGCTCCGGGGACGCCGCCACGACACCGAGCTTGAACTCGGTGCGACGCTGCGGGTCGTTGATGGGTGAGGCGCTGACCAGCGCATCCCCGACGTCGATCTCACTGAGGTTACCGGCCGCGACCACTCCGTTGAGCCGGCCGAGGCGTTCGGGCGCGTCCCACGGGACCTCGCGCGCCGGCCCGCTCTCCGCCGGGTTGACGGTGATCGTGATCTGGGTGGCCGAGAGCTCGTCGAACCGGCCCACGATGCGGTTGCTGGCGGTCAGCGACAGCCCGAGCGTCGCCACCAGCGCACCCAGCCCGATGACGGTGCCGAGGACGGTGAGCAGGGTCCGGCCCGGCCGGGCGAACAACCCGGCGACGGCCTCGTCGAGCAGGTCCCGGGCCGTCATGCCAGCGGGTGGGACGCCGTCGTCGGCTGGCGCGGTGTCCGAGCGGCGCAGGCTGATCACACTGATCACGCCGCACCTCGCAGCTCGCCGTCGACGATCCGTACCCGGCGTTGCGCGCGCGCGGCGACCTCCGGCTCGTGCGTGATCGTGACGATGGTCAGCCCGCGGTCATGCAGGTCGCCCAGGATTTCCAGGATGGTCGCCGTCGTCTGGGAGTCGAGGTTGCCCGTCGGCTCGTCGCACAGCAGCAGGGCAGGCTCGTTGACCAGGGAGCGGGCGATCGCCACCCGCTGGCGCTCCCCGCCGGACAGCCGCGTCGGGAGGTAGTCGGCCCGGTCGCCGAGACCCATCGCGGCGAGCGCGGCCAGGGCCCGCTCCCGGCGTCCGGCCCGCGGCCGCAAGCCGTAGACCTCGGCCAGCATGACGTTCTCCGCCACCGTGCGGTGCGCCAGGAGGTGGAAAGCCTGGAACACGAACCCGAGCCGGCGGCTGCGCAGCCCGGCGCGCTGCCGGTCGGACAGGGCAGCCACGTCGATGCCGTCGAAGTGGTAGGTGCCCCCGTCCGGCCGGTCCAGGCAGCCGATGATGTTGAGCAGGGTGGACTTGCCCGACCCCGAGGGCCCGACGATCGCGAGCCACTCACCGGAGCAGACCCGCAGGTTCGCTCCGCGCAGGGCCACGACCGGTGACGCGGCGCCGTAGCGGCGCGTGACCCCGTCGAGCACGATCAGCTCAGCGCCCATTGGTCGGGCCGTTCGGCTCGATCCCGATGACGACCAGCTGGCTGGCGGCGAGATCGCCGCCGGGCGCGGTGATCGCCACGAACCCGTCGCCGGAGACGCCCGTCTCGACGGGAAGGAACTCCAGCATGCCCTCGGTCGAGCGCTGCACCCTCGACGAGCCGTCGGGAGCCAGCGACACGGCGCTGACCGGCACGGCGAGCACGGCCTGCCCGGTGGACTGCACGGGGATCGTCAACCGGACCGACGCCCCGACCAGGCTCGGCGGCGGGTCGGCCACGACGGTCTCGACGTACACGTGGAAGCCGTCGACGCCGTCGGTGCCCGGCCGGTCCGCCACGCGCGAGACGGTGCCGGTGGCCTCGACCCCCAGGGTGGGCTCGTCGATGGTCACCTCCATGCCCTCTGCGACCAGCTGGGCCTCGTCGAGGGTCAGGGAACCGTCGATGGCCACCTGCGAGTCGGTCACCGTGAGCAGGGGGCCCTCGGGGGCCGCGCCCAGAGCGGCCGTCGCCTCGGACACCCGGACCTCCGGCGTGGGCACGACGACCGCCTCGTCGGCGGCGAACTGCACACCGCCGGAGGCACTGCTCCCCGCCACGAGGTTCGCTTCGACCGGTTGGATGGCGGTCAGCTGAGCCGTAGTGGCCGTCAACGGCTCGAACCCGGCGCCCCGGTACAGGGCGGCGACCGCCTGGCCGGTGGCCTGGTCATAGCGCCCGTCCACCGCACCGGGACTCAGGCCCAGTCGTTCCAACGAGTGCTCCAGCAGCTCGACGTCCGGGCCGTGGACACCGGGGCCGAGATCCCGGTAGAAGGGCTGCCCACCGCAGAGCAGGAAGACGGGACGACCGGACACCGTCAGCGTGACCGCGCCCTCGGTGAGCACCGTGCCCAGCGCGGGCAGGCTCGTGATGACCTGCGGTCCGGACTTGAGCGACGAGGGAGTCACCGACAGCGCCCGGGGGGACCCGAACCGCCCGGTCCCGCGGCTGACCACCTTCGTCTCGATCACCCGCTCCTCGACCGGCACCAGGATCGGCGTCGGTTCGGGCGGCGCGGTGCGGGCGGCTACCTCAGCAGGCGACCGGATCAGCGCGGTGGCCAGCACGGTGGCCCCCGACGACAGGGCGACCGCGCCGAGCACCAGCAGTGCGAGCGTGCGGCGGGTGAGATTCATGCCAGGCCCACCTCCATCGTGTGCTCCCGCATCGTCGCGGAGAGGTGCTGAACGAGAGCTGAACCCGGCTCCGCCCGCCGGGCCGGTGCCGGTCCGGCGGGGCGTCGAACTAACCGCGCGGCTGCGCCGGCGGGGTGAGGGCCCACACGGCCCGGCTGTGCGTGGCGGCGCTGCGCTCCAACTCGGACACCGCCGTCCGGGCCTCGGTGAGCCCGGCCGCGTCGAGCTGGGTGACGCTGACCAGCTCCAGCTGCTCCCGGGTGGCGTCCGCACCGGTGAAGTCCACCCGGGTGTTGCCGACGCCGGGCGCGTAGAACTTGAGCTGGAAGGCGCTCGGTTCCTCTCGGCTGAACTCCTCGGTCACGATCATGTCCTGGTAGCAGCCGTGGGGAACGCAGTCCTGGACACCGACCTGCCCCACCCGGGCCCGGTCGGTCCAGGGCACCACCGGCGACCAGCCCTGGGAGTAGCTGGGCCCGCCGAGCACGGGCTCCTCCTTGATTGTGATGCCAGGGCGTGCCCCCGCGATGCCGGCGACCCATGCCGGTGACTCGACGACCTCCCCCTGCTCGTAGACCTCGGGGTACTGGCCGAAGTGCCAGACGTTGCCGTCGTCGGCCTGGGCGAACAGCGCGATCTCGGCCTCCACCAGCTCGCCGTCGGAGAAGTCCTGGTCCCATACCACGACCGTGGGCACATCCATGATCGTCTTGGTCAGATCGGTGATGGTCAGCACGAACCGGTGCGCGGTCCGGGTGCCGGCCTCCTCACTGAAGCCCTCGTAGACGAACTGGGTGCCGGGGGTCAGCGGGAACCAGGTGTTGTCGATCGTCATCGGATCGGAGAAGCTCGCGGCCCCGATGTCCTCCAGCTGGTTGGGCCAGTCGATCGTCTCGGCGAACGGGGCCGCGCTCGCGTAGGGCGTGGCGCCGGTGGACGGCGCCGCCGAGGTCTGGCCCGGCCCGGGGGTGGTGGCCGGCGGTGGTGCGCTGCCGCACGCGGCTGCCGAGAACACCATGGCCAGTCCGAAGACCAGAGCCGCAGGCCGGGTCCGGCTCATCGGATCCCCTTTCCTCCGCTGTCGGGAAGCTCCGGGTTGTGTGTACCGCGTCACAGCCGAGATGGCCAGGGCTTCGGTGGTTTATCGGGATCGGGCGGGTTCCGGGCGTTCAGGAAGCCTTCAGCGCCGCTCCCGTACCGTCGTTCGGGAAGGGCGGCTCTCGGGAGGACGGATGCGGCTGCTGGTCGTCGAGGACGAGAAGGCGATGGCGGCCGGCCTTCGGGCCGGGTTGGAGGCCGAGGGGTTCGCGGTCGACGTGGCCACCGACGGGATCGACGGGCTGTGGCTCGCTCGCGAGATGGCCTATGACGTGATCGTGCTGGACCTGATGCTGCCGGGCCTCGACGGCCACAAGGTCTGTCACGAGCTGCGCGCGTCCAGGATCTGGACCCCGATCCTGGTGCTCACCGCCCGCGACGACGAGCACGACGAGGTCGGGGCGTTGGACCTCGGTGCCGACGACTACCTCACCAAACCGTTCTCCTACGCGGTGCTGCTCGCCAGACTGCGGTCGCTGCTGCGCCGGGGGGCGCGGGAACGGCCGGCGATCCTGGAGGCGGGTGATCTCCGGCTCGACCCGGCGGCCAAGCGGGTCTGGCGAGGGCCGAACGAGCTGTCGCTGACCTCCCGCGAGCTGGCCCTGCTGGAGTTCCTCCTGCGTCGCCGCGGCGAGGCCGTGTCCAAGCGTCAGATCCTCGACCACGTCTGGGGGGACGACTTCGAGGGTGATCCCAACATCGTCGAGGTCTACATCCGGCATCTGCGCAACAAGCTCGACCGGCCGTTCGACCGGGAGACCATCCAGACCGTGCGTCGGGCTGGCTACCGGATCGCGTCGGATGTCTCGTGAGCCCCCTCGTGGGAAGACTCGTAACGGTTGGCTCGTCGGCCGTCCGAGCTCGGTCCGGGTACGTACCACCGCGGCCGCCGTCGCCGTCGTGGCGCTGGCGCTGGCGGTGGGCGCGGCGGTGTTCCTCTCCGTGCTCCGGGTGTCGCTGACCGACGAGATCGCCGCGGCGGCTCAGACCAGGGCGGCCCAGCTCGCCGCGACGGTGCGAACAGGCCCCGCCGGCCCGACCATCCCGGTCGGGGACCTCGAGGACGACGTGGCCCAGCTCGTCGGTCCGGACGGCGCCGTCCTGGCGTCGAGCTCCAACGCCGCCGGGCTGCCGCCGGTGGTCTGGCCCCCGCCGACCGACTGGGTCGAGATCGCCGGCCCGGTCGACGCCGAGCCGCTGCTCGCCGTGGCCCACGAGGTGGGCGGGAACGGGGGGACGGTGCTGCTGGTCGCGCGCACCGCGGACCTTCGGGACGAGGCGCTGGGATTCGTCGCCAACCTGCTCGCGGTCGGGCTACCGGCACTGCTGGTGATAGTCGGCGTGCTGACCTGGACCACGGTGGGGCGTGGGCTCCGCCCGGTCGAGGCGATCCGTCGGGAGGTCGACGAGATCTCGTCGGCGGCCCTGCACCGCAGGGTGCCCGAACCACCCGGGAGCGACGAGATCGCCCGGCTCTCGCACACGATGAACCGGATGCTCGATCGCCTCGAAGGCGCCCAGCTCCGGCAGCGTCGCTTCATCTCGGACGCCTCGCACGAGCTCCGCTCGCCCGTCGCGGCGATCCGGCAGTACGCCGAGGTCGCTCTCGTGCATCCGGACCGCGCCGGGGTACCCGAGCTGGCCCGCACCGTCCTCGACGAGAGCCTACGGGTCCAGCATCTGGTGGAGGACCTGCTGCTGCTGGCCCGAGCTGACGAGCACAGCCTGCAGCTGCGGTTCGCCCCGCTCGACCTCGACGACCTGGTCTTCGCCGAGGCTCAGCACCTGCGGCGGGTGGCCACCACGCTGCGGGTGGACACGACCGCGGTCTCCGCGGGCCGGATCGTCGGCGATGCCGGCGCGCTGCGCCGGGTGCTGCGCAACCTGGGTGAGAACGCCGCTCGGCACGCCCGCTCGCGGGTCGGGTTCGCCCTCACCGAGAGCGACAACGGCGTGGTCCTCACGGTGGACGACGACGGCCCGGGCATCGCACCGGCGGAGCGCGAGCGGGTCCTGGAGCGGTTCGTCCGACTCGACGACGCCCGGGACCGCGACAGCGGCGGCAGCGGGTTGGGGCTGGCCATCGTGGCCGAGCTGGTCACGGTGCACGGCGGCACGATCCAGATCGAGGGCAGCCCGGACGGGGGCGCGCGGGTGGCGCTGACGTTTCCGTCGCCGACCGAGGAGTTCAGCACCGGTTCAGCACAGTTCGGGCAGCATGCCGTCACCGACGACAGCGAGAGGTGAACGACGTGCGCAAGCTCTTCTGGATCGGCGGCGCGGCCGCCGTGCTGGCCGTGGCGGCCGCGGTGGCCGGCGGCACCGCCGCGATGGCCACCTCCAATGGCGATAGTGACGTGCCGCTGACCGGGTCGGACCTGGAGAAGGCCACCCAAGCGGCGCTCGCCCACACCGGCGGCGGCACCGTGACCGAGACCGAGGTCGGTGACGACGGCGCGGCCTACGGAGTCGAGATCCGCAAGCCGGACGGCCGACACGTCGAGGTCAATCTCGACAGCGGCTTCGTCGTGACGGGCGAGGAGGCCGACGACGACAGCGGTACTGACGACGGCTGAGCCCGGCCAGCCAGCAGGTCAGGTGCACAGCCGGTAACCGGCGCCCCGCACCGTCTCGATCGTCATGCATCCGAACGGCCGGTCCAGCTTGTTGCGCAGGTGCCGGACGTAGACCTCGACGATGTTCGGATGCCCGGCGAAGCCGTAGTCCCAGGCGTGGTCGAGGATCTCCCGCTTGGACACCACCGTGCCGCGACGGCGCATCAGGCACTCGAGCAACGCCTGTTCCCGGCCGGTGAGCCGCACCTCCACCTCGCCGCGCCGCGCGCGGTGGGCGGCCGGATCCAGGTGCAGGTCGCCTGCGACCAGGATCGCGGGCCGCTCCCGGACGCCCCGGTCCAGCAGCGCGCGGAGCCGCCCGAGCAGCACGGAGTAGGAGAACGGCTTGGCCAGGTAGTCGTCGGCGCCGCTCTCCAGCACAGCCCCGTCAGCCCGCGTGCTGTCCCGTGCTGTGAGCATCAGGACCGGCGTCCAGACCCCGGACTCACGCAGCGCCGCGCAGATCTCGTCGCCGTTCATCCCGGGGAGCAGGACCTCGAGCAGGATCACGGTGTAGGGGTTCTGCCTGGCCAGCGACCAGCCCTCGGTTCCGTTCAGGGCCAGATCCACGACGAAGCCGTCGGTCTCGAGGCCGTTGCGCAGTCCTGCCGCGAGCCGCTTCTCATCCTCGACCACGAGCACGCGCATCCGTGCCTCCTCGCGATGCCGCCGTCGGGGGCGGGCCGGACCGCATCCGCCGGAACGATAGAGCGCAGGCACTGAACGAGGGCTGAACCCGGGCCGAGGCGAGGCGAGGTCGGCGGCCTCGCCGCACTGGTCAGCCCCTGGAGCTAGCGGTGAGTGCGAGACACGGGCGGTGAGATGACCACCGGAGAGCCCGACCGGGCCAACAGCTTGTCCCGAAACCGCGCCATGTGCGGGTCGAACCGGTCTTGGGCCCACTCCGCCGGATCGTCCAGCACGAACCAGCGAACCGCGTTCGCCTCCCGCGGATCGGCCTGGATCCGCATGTCCTGATCAGCAGCCAGCACGAACCAGAACGACATATCCGTATGGCTGTGCTCGCCGCGAGTCCTCGTCACGGTCAAGAACAGCGGAACGTCCCCGACCCACGGATGGAACCCACCGTTGATCCCCAGCTCCTCGGCCGCCTCGCGCAGCACCGTGGTGCGCGGATTCTCACCGTCATCGACGTGGCCTCCGGGGAACAGCCACAACCCCGCCTTCACATGGTCCACGAGCAAGACCGTGCGGCGCACCTCATCGAACAAGACGATGTAGACACACAGGTGCGGATCCGGCGTGGCCGGCCGGACCATCCGAAACAACGGTGCCCCGGATCGAACCCATCGCAGGATGACGGACTTGTCCTGCGCCTCGCGCTCGTCGTGAGGCACCACGCCAGCCGCGAGATCGTGCACCACAACGCGCGGATCGTGACCCACCCCCGTCATGCCATGCCCTCCTGAGGAGCATGTTGAGCTCCAAGATCGCTACTCACAGTAATCATGCCTGCGTCGCAGGCGAGCGCGTGGCGGACCCTAGCAGCGACCTGTCGCGACCTTGGGAAGCCACGCCGACGTGCGCGTGGTCTGCGGGCTGCAGGTCATGGTCGCGTTCTGGAGTGATCAGCCGCGCCATGCCGTCGCGTTCGCGGAGTCCGCGCTGCGCGAGCCACCGGTAGGGAGACGGCGCGGGTGCGGCTGTTCGACTCCGGGCTGGGTGTACGTGGCGGGGTGAAGCTTGGGGTCAGCCGGTGGTGCACCACCGGCTGACCCCAAGCTCTTGATTTCAAGGTGCTTCCTCCGCAGCCATCGAGCACCATTCATTCACCGGAGGGTCGTGGACGGAGAATCTGGTCTCCTGATTTTGCCCGTGGTGTCGTTCTCCGGCTTCAGTGAGCACGATGCTCTGGTTGGTATTGACGCCGTTTCAGCACTGTGCGCAGCCGTGCGAGCCAGCGCGGCCGGCGAGCCCGTGGGGGTGTGGGAGGTCGGAGCTCGCGCAGTGTCGCGCAGCAGGCCGTGCAGGGTCGACCGGGTGGATTGACCATTGCTTGGGGTGTGACGGTGCGGCCGCACACGGACTGGTAGACGCCGTTGTCGTGGTGCTGGCCGCTGGCGAGCTCGGTGTCGGTGACGGCGTGCTCGGCGCCGTCGTGGACGCAGGTCATCCGGACCAACCACGACGGGAAGTGCCCGGCGGCGACCTCAGGCTGCTGGTCGGCAGGAGAGGCGAGACCGGCGGCGGGGGGGAACGCCGCCGGTCTCGCGCGACACCGACCGGCGCGAAGGGCCGGTGTCGATCGGGTCGGTCGTCGGCGGGAGCGGACCCCAGATCATGTTCATCGGGGCTCCCCGCCGGCAGGCCGAGGGGTGGGGTGCGGGGTGGCGTCCACGACCGGGTGCTGGACA
>Ga0136617_10000704_pt1 | contig 28829 bp, 19 predicted proteins | sample AntDrymUQ3222106_2_FD_129672 | JGI IMG/M metagenome (GOLD analysis project Ga0136617, IMG submission 129672) | Polar desert sand microbial communities from Dry Valleys, Antarctica - metaG UQ322 (21.06) | ecosystem: Environmental > Terrestrial > Soil > Desert | place: Antarctica: Dry Valley...
ATCGCCGCCACCATCCGGAAGATCAAACACGACCCACACCTGCTCCTGGCCATCCTGGGCCTGCAAACCGCCCCTCAAAACAGCTCATGACCAGCAAGAACGACTTTGCGGGTCACCCTGGCCGCCGTCCGACACGGGCTCATGCTGGAACGCGCCTTCGGAAAGGCTGGACCGCGGATCGAAGACGCTCACCACTACCGCCACCACCTCGTAGACCAACGCTGCGGATGGGCACATTGGCGATCAGGCGAGCTGCTGGGCACCGTCCGGCTGCACGGGTCCGCCGACCTGTTCGCTTCACCCAAGGCAGGCCGTTGGTGGCTCGCGGCGCGCCGCGGTCAGGTGATCATGCATCGGCGGGCAGCGACGGTCCCGGACCTCTTCGGTCTGAAGGTCGTCGTCACGCCGCCGGAAGGGTGGCGCGGGTCGCTGGCCGGGATCCTCAAAACGCTCGTCGACGGGCTGACCGCCGCACTCCACGCCCACGACCCGGTCGTCGACCCGAGGATTCCCGACCGTGCCGCGAAGATCGATCCAGCGCTGACTCCTGACGACCTGCGGGCGCTGCTCGCCGAGCCCGTCCTTGCTCCGCTCGGCCGGGTACGGTTCATCACTCCGTGGCGCGACAGCGTCCAGCTGTCGCCGGCAGATGATCGAATGGTCGCGTTCGACATCCGGCTTTCCCGTGATCGGCCACCCGGGACCGTCATCGCCGAGGCGGTCGACGTCGGCCCGATCCACCGCACTAGCTGACACGAGGTAGGTCGGTGGTAGATTACCTAACTGATGTCAGGTAACAGTCCCGTACCGGTGCGCCGCCGGATGCGACCGGAGGACCGCCGAGCGGTCATCCTCGCCGCAGCTGCTGGGATCTTCGCTGATCAGGGATATGAGCGGGCGTCGATGCGCGAGATCGCCGCGGCCGCCGACGTCACCACCCCCGTGGTCTACGATCATTTCCGGTCGAAGGCCGATCTCTACGGCTCCGTGGTCCAGACCCTTACCGACGACCTGCTCGATCACTGGGCTGATCAACCTGCGGTGACTCCCGGGGAGCGGTTCAGCCGGACGATCGACGCGATCTTCTCGTGGATCGAACGGAACGAGCAGGGCTGGCGACTGCTGTTCGGCCACCCGCCTGCGGACGCGGCCGTCGCCGGGGTCCACCACAGCGCTCAGGAGCAGGCGAGCCGAGCGCTCACCACGCTGTTCCACCAGCTGCCGGAGCTGAACCTGTCCACCGAGCTGGACCGGGCCCGTGCCGACGAGCTGCTGGCCGAGGCGGCCAAGTCGGCGGTCAACGCGGTCGCCGCGTGGTGGTGGAACAACCGCGACGTGGCCCGCGAGCACGTCGTGCGCCTGGTATCCGACCTGCTGTGGCGCGGTCTGCACGAGATGACGAGGACATCGACCCACATTCCGACGGAAGGTGCAGTCCATGATGCAACCCGAGAGTCCGAGCACTGCACATGACCAGTCGAGATCGACGATCGAGCTGTGGCGGGCCGCCTGCGAGGCGCACGATGCCGACCGGGCGATGCAGGTCGTCGCCGACGACGTCGTGCTGCACTCGCCGCTGACCGACCGGGTCCGCTTCCAAGGTCGTGCCGAGTTCCACGCCGTGCTGGACGTGGCGCTGACGGCGTTCGAGGACGTTCGATTCCACACCGTCCTCGGTGCCGGACGGAGCTGGGCGCTCGTCTACGCGGGCCGGGTCGGCAGCCAGCAGTTCGAGGAGACCCAGCTCGTCGAGCTCGACGAGCAGGCCAGGATCGCCAAGATGACGTTGATGATTCGACCGCTGCCCGGCCTGACCGCGGTCATGGCCGCGATCGCCGGGCCGCTGGCCCGCCGGATGGATCAGCCTCGGCTCGTCGCAACCGCACTGTCCCTGCTGGCCGGACCACTGAAGGCCATGACGAGGTGGGGCGATCACGCCGCGCCGCTGGTCAAGCCGTACCGGACATAGCGACCACGGGTCTCTGCTCAGTATCCGGCGAACCGGCGGGCGGCGGGGGATACGGCTACACCTGACGCCCGAGGAGCCCCACCAGGCGGTCCGACGCGGACCGGTCGGCGTCCACCGGTACCTCGGGTCCGAAAATCACGTCCTGTCCGAGCTGGAACTCCAGGACCGCCGATCGATGGAACACCAGCAAGGCCTCGGCGACGTCGGAGTCAATCGTGGCGCTCTTGCCGGTGGCAGTGGCGAGGTCCCAGCCATGCACCGCCGCCTCGGTCATCGCGAGGCCGAGCGCGACGCTACCCGGCACTTCGCCCCTCGGCAGCCGGAAGGTCCGCTCCGCCGCCCCAGGGGCTGAGAAGGTGCGCAGCGCTGCCTTCGCCGCGATGGCGTAGGCCCAGCCCGGATCCTCGCCGGCCTCTGCCGGCGCGAACACCTCGCCGACGGACAGCCCGCCTGCTCCGTACATCCGAGTGTGGCCGATCAGGTGACCGAGCAGAGCATTGACGTCCCATCCGGCACAGGGGGTCGGGCGGCCCAGATGGTGCCCCCGGATCCCGCGCAGGATCCGGCCGCTGTTGTCCAGCGCCTTCTCGTACAGACCCAACATCTCCATGCCGTGCTCCTCTTCCGCGACGTGGACACCGGGCGCCGCTGGAGCGCCGACCCTACTGACGAGCACGAGGCCGAACGCAGGCACACAGCCGATCGCCGGTATCAGCCGGCACCCCGACGCGGATCCGCCGCGCGTCTCCGCCCACCGCGTGCGCCCCAGCAATGGGCCCGCAGGCCGTCGAGGGAATGTGGCGGGGGTCACGGACGCTCGCAGCGAGCTGATCCAGCGGAGCGCTGACTGGTTCAGGTCATCGCCGGGCGAACGCGTCGAGTGCGCGGAGCATCTGTTCACGCGTCGCATCACCGCCCTGATGGCCGGAGTCCCTGATCGCGACGAGCTCCGCGTCCGGCCAGGCGCGGGCGAGCTCCCACGCAGTGTCCAGCGGCCCACTCAGGTCGAGGCGACCGTGGATCAGGACGCCCGCAATGCCGGCCAGGCGTCCGGCGTCGCGCAGCAGAGCGCCTTCCGCCAGCCACGCGCCGTGGGCGAAATAGTGCGCGCAGATGCGGACCAACGCCAGCAGGACCGCCGGCGGACGATCGCTGTAGGCGTTCGGCTTCCCGTTGGGCTCCAGCGAGAGGACCGCGTCCTCCCAGGCAGACCAGGCGTCCGCGGCGTGGGCCCGCACGAGCGGGTCGGGGTCTTCCATCAGGCGCGCGTACGCGGCGACGAGGTCGCCGTCCCGGTCGGCCTCGGGAACACCCGCCCGAAATCGTTCCCATTCCTCGGGGAAGAATCGCGCGACGCCCCGGTAGAGCCAGTCGATCTCCGAGCGGCGCGTGGTCGTGACACTGACGATCACGATCTCCGATACCCGGTGCGGGTGTCGTTGCGCGTAGGCGAGGATCAGCGTGGACCCCCAGGAACCACCGGACAGCAACCAGCGGTCGATTCCGAGGTGCTCGCGCAGTCGTTCCATGTCGGCGAGCAGATGCTCGGTGGTGTTGCACCTCATGTCGGCGGTGGGATCACTCGCGTGCGGGGGTGCTGCGACCGCATCCGCGCTGATCGAACAGCACCACCCGGTATCGATCCGGATCGAAGGCCTGGCGCATCCTCGTCGAGCATCCAGTTCCCGGCCCGCCGTGCACGACCAGAGCGGGCTTGCCGTTCGGGTATCCACAGGTTTCCCAGTAGACGAGGTTGCGGTCGCCGACGTCGAGCATCCCCTGGTCGTACGGCTCGATCGGCGGGTAGGGCTCGGCCATGTCCAGTTCCTTCCGCCAGCCGGCATGTCGACAAAACCGTTCATGATCGCATTCATGGTGCCCGGTGACCAGAGCGATGATGTCCAGCCCTACTCGCCCAGCCGTAAGATAGAGGACATTGAGGCGCTCGTCGATCTCCTGCCGCACGCCACTTACCACATCAGAGGAGATGAGACCCATTACCGCTCGATCAGGCTGGGTGCTCCCGCCTCACGGCCGTGCGGTCCACCCGACATAGGTGACCGCGGGAGCATCCATGAGCATCTCGAAAGGCTCCCATGTCGGTTTTCCCGCCACCTCACCACCGATCCGTGATCATCACCAGGCTTCGATCCGCTGGCTGTGTCTTCGCCGAGGACGAGGCGCAGTTGCTGATCTCCGCGGCCCGGACACCGGCCGACCTCGTCGCCATGGTGGACCGTCGAGCCGCCGGCCTGCCCCTCGAACAGGTCCTTGGCTGGGCGCAGTTCTGCGGCCTTCGGATAGCCGTGGACCCCGGAGTCTTCGTACCCCGCCGCCGCACCGAGTTCCTCGTCGACCAGGCCGCCGCCCCCGCCCGCCAGCCTGCTCACCCCGCCGAACAGGCCGCCGCCCCCGCCCGCGTGGCCGCCAGCCCCGCCGGCCAGGCCCTCGCCCGGCCACAAACTGTCGTCGTCGACCTGTGCTGCGGCTCGGGCGCGGTGGGTGCCGCGTTGGTCGTGGCCCTGGGCGCGGTCGAGTTGCATGCCGTCGACATCGCCCCCGCCGCGGTACGGTGCGCCCGCCGCAACCTCGCCGACGCCGGTGGTCAGGTGTACGACGGTGACCTCTACGAGCCGCTGCCCGCTGCGCTGCGGGGCCGCGTCGATGTCCTAGTCGCCAGCACGCCCTACGTACCGACCGAGGCGATCAGGCTGATGCCCCCGGAGGCCCGCACGTACGAGTCGCGGGTGGCGCTCGACGGTGGTGTGGACGGGCTTGACGTCCTGCGGCGCGTGATCGCCGCGGCGCCATCATGGCTGGCACCGGGTGGCTGCCTGCTGGTCGAGACGAGCGATCACCAGGCGCCGCAGACCGTTGACGCCATCGCCCGCAACGGGCTGATCCCGCGGGTGGCCAGTTCCGATGACCTGGGTGCCACCGTCGTTGTCGGAACCAGGCCCGACCTTCCGAGTGGCGCCGTGGTCGCTGGGGTCTGTGGGGTCGGTGCTGCGCGCCGCAGCCAGGGCGGCGTGCCGGCACACCGGGCCCTGGGGTGTGGCGAGACTCGGCGCGGTCAAAGCTGAACATAGTCTCATGGGGTTTCCGGGCTCTGTCGTCAACAGGGCGTCGACGATATGACCACCGGAGCGGTCGATCATTGGGCTCACTCGGGACGCACAAGCGGATACAGAATAGTTTCGCGGATTCCAAGGCCGGTGAGCGTCATCAGCAGCCGATCCACGCCCATTCCCATACCGCCAGTAGGCGGCATTCCGTATTCCATCGCGCGCAAGAAGTCCTCGTCCAGATGCATAGCCTCGACGTCACCCGCGGCAGCGCGCAAGGACTGCGCGGTGAGCCGTTCCCGTTGCTCAACAGGGTCGATGAGTTCCGAGTATGCCGTGGCCAGTTCAGTGCCGAAGACGATGAGGTCCCAGGCCTCCGCGAGCCGCGGCTCGTGCCGGTGCTGCCTGGTCAGAGGCCGAACCTCGACCGGATAGTCCCGTACAAACGTCGGCTCCATAAGGGTGTGCTCAACGAGCTTCTCGAACAGTTCCAGGACGATCTCACCGGCTGAGAAAGAATCCTTGAGCGCGACGCCATGAGCAGCTGCGAGTTTACCCAGAGCCTCAATCGAGGTATCGAGACTCACAGCCTGACCGACAGCATCTGATACCGCATCATGTAGGGTGACCGAACGCCAATCACCACCTAGATCGTGTTCTGATCCGTCGACGTGACGTACAATCGTGGATCCGAAGACGGCGCAGGCGCTCGCCTGCACCATGATGCGGGTCAATTCCGCGAGATCATCGTAGGTGGCGTAGGCCTGGTAGGCTTCCAACATGGCGAACTCGGGCGAATGCGTTGAGTCTATCCCTTCATTCCGGAAGTTCCGATTGATCTCGAACACACGCTCTATGCCGCCGACTACCGTGCGCTTCAAGAACAGTTCCGGAGCAATGCGCAGATACAGATCCGTATCTAACGCGTTCGCATGCGTCATGAACGGACGGGCGGCGGCGCCGCCATGCTGCAACTGCAGCATCGGGGTCTCGACCTCCACGAACGACCGCTCGTGCAACACCGAGCGGAGGGTGCGGATCACCTCGGCGCGGCGAAGCACGGTGGCACGGGCCTGCGGGCGCACGATGAGATCGACATAGCGCTGCCGGACGCGCGTCTCCTCGGACAGTTCGGTGTGCGCGTTGGGCAACGGGCGCACCGCCTTCGACGCCATGGACCATGCGTCCGCCATCACCGACAGTTCGCCACGCAGGGAGGCGACTACCTCGCCGTGCACGAACACATGGTCGCCGAGGTCCACCATCGCCTTCCAGCGGGCGAGTTCTTCCTCGCCCACCATCGCGAGACTTAACATAGCCTGCAGCTCGGTACCGTCACCCTCGCGCAAGGTAGCGAAGCAGAGCTTGCCGGCGTTGCGTAGGAGCGCGACCCGTCCGGCCACGCCGACCTCGTCTCCGGTGGTGGTGTCAGCGGCCAAGTCTGGATGGGCGTCGCGAACCTCACGGAGGCTGTGGGTGCGCACGACGGCGACGGGATAGGGATCGCCGCCCCCGGCGAGCATCTCGGCCCGCTTGGCTCGACGCACCCGCATCTGCTCAGGAAGTTCGGCGTCGGGGGTTGAGGACGGTTCGCTACTCACCGAGCAAGGTTAGTAATACCTGTACCCCGACAGGCGGCAGGGGTACCGCAGCTTGGTGCGGTGGTGAGGTAGTCAAGCCTGGCAGGCCACAGATCACGGTCTGGTCGTCTGCGCCATGACCCATTTCAACGGGTCCAGGCAACGGAAGGGGGCGATCCCCCGCGGGTTCAGCACCGCACCGCTGGGCGGTTCCCCCAGAGCCGAGACCGCGAAGAACCGGTGCCGGAGTCCTGAGGTGGCGCTTGCGCTTTCCACCCGGCCGACGAGCGACCCCGACCGCAGCCGCTGTAGCAGGCTCCGCACCTCCTCGTGCAGCAAGTCACCGTCGTCCTCGTCGTAGGGCGCCACCGGGCCCGGGTCACGCACGAACGCGGCGCCGGGGTTCTGCATGACGAGGCTCCACTCGGCGCCGTCCACGTCCCGCAGCGCCTGCAGCGCATCGAACTTGGAGAGGACGACGGCCAGGTTCGTCGCGGCGTTCCCCATCAGGTGCAGCGTGTTCTCCAGGACGATCGTGGGGTCACCCCCGGTCCGCTGGGCCGGAACGAGGTCCTGCAGCAGGTCGCGGATCTCCTGGACCCGCAGCGGGTCGAACAGGAAGAACACCCCGTCGGCCTGCCGGAAGAAGCGCAACCGCCCGGTGCCGACGTCGCGGGCCTCGAGGTCCTCGCCCGCGACATCACGGATGACGAGAAAGCTCTGGGACCCGGTGCGCGAGCGGAGCGCGAAGATGAGGGGTTCGCGCTGGTAGGAGTCGGCCTGCGCCACCGGCGGGGTCGACATCATGATGCCCCGCTGCTCGTAGAGCGGGCGCTCGTACATCTCGGCGAACGTCCGCAGCGTGTGCTCGTTCGCGGCGAGCACGGTGGTGCCGGTGCACTCCCCGAGCTGCTGCAGCTGCTTGATCAGAACGGCGATGTAGATGCTCTTGCCCGTCGCCCTGGCCCCGGCCATGGCGATGCAGGTCGTCGACGAGCCCCGCCAACCGGCCGGGAAGCGGTAGTCGCACGTGGGACAGACCTCGGCGCACTCGCCGGAGCACCGCTTGCAGGACGGCGGAGCCGGTATCCGGGCCCGCCGACCGCTCGGCGGGTGCTGCACCGTGATGACCTCGGGGTGGGACTCCTGGGCGCCCCCGCGTGGCTGCCCCCGGTCTCCGTCTGACCCGCTGCTCCCGGAGGCGCACACCCACGCCGAGTGGGCGAGCGGAACCGGGATGAAACAGTTCGGACACTTCGTCATCGGTGCTGTCCCCTCTTCGGGTCGATCCCCGGGGCGAAACGATCAGCGAGCAGGGATGACACCAGTTCGGCGAGCCGGGGCGGCGAGCCGAGCAGGTGATCCGCGGCTCGCCGACCCGGCGGGGGCGACGGGAACGCCGTGTAGGGCACGGCCGTCGGGACGGGCCCGCCCGCAGGGCCGATCGTCACGAGGTGCCGCGCGGCGTCCGGCGCGTGGCTGTCGGGCCCGTCGGCCGGGATCCCGTCGGTGACGACGTAGACCACGGTCCTCGCTTCGGACGCGATGTCGCGCAGCGCGGCGGGCCACGATCGGAAGCCGTACTCGAAGCCGAAGTCGTTGACCTGCCGGGCGGTCGACACGGCCAGCTCGTGGATCGGTGTCTCCGGTAGCCACACCGGTTGCTTCCCCAACAGACAGACGCGGAGGGGCCGGCCGTGGCCGACGACGAGGGAGATCCCGGCCACGACGTCGACGACGGCCTCGACGCTGCCCTCCGCGACCGCCGGTGCCATGGACACCGACATGTCGATCGCCACCACGGAGGCCTCGACGAGGCCGCCGGTGAGCCGGTCGACGCCGAGCACCGCTGTGACGGCGGCGGCGCGCGCCATCGCCTGCAGCCTTCCGACTGGCGCCGCCACCACGGCGGCCAGGGCGGACACCCCCAACCGTGGACCGTCCACGTCCACGGCGGCGAGATCCCGGGAGCCGAGACCGGAGACGTCGACCGTTCGCACGATGACCTCGTCGGGTTCCGGGTCACCCCGATCCGGCTCGGTGCGCAGCATGAGACCCACGCGGGTTCCGGCCGGGAAGATCGCGCCGTTGCCGGGCACCACCCTGATCACGGTGCGGTCGGCGACCCGGGGAAGGATCATGAATCCGGGCCTCGGGACGATCGCGCTGCCGTCCGGACCACCCCCGCACGTCGCCTCGAGCACGATCGGGCACGCCGAACGGTCCACGGTCACCGAAACCTGCACGCGTCGCCGCGCGATGGTCGTCCGCTCCTGATCCTTGAGCAGGTAGGTCGGCATCGCATCCCCCTCGGGTGGTTGCTGTCTCAGCTACGGCGGAAGCGCGATCGCGGAAGGCTCGGGAGATCGTCCTCGGATGCGCCGACCCCGAGCCACCATTGCCTGACGTACGCCTCGTCGACGAGGGGCCGGTCCGCGTCGCGGCGACCCGTCGAGCGGCCCTCGCGGGTCCGGGAGATCACCCGCGTCAGCACCTCATCGGCGACCTCGCGCACGTTGTGCAGGCTCCGCCGCTGCAGCCGGATCCGGACGACGCGATCCAGCAGCGGCTCGGACGACTCACCGTTGCCGGAGGTGAATCTCGCCAACGCTGCGAGCTGTACCTGCGGGCCACTGCCCGCCCAGATGGCATCGGAGATGCCCGCGAGGGCAGCCACGACGACGTCGGCGTCCGACAGGACAGCGCGGTCGATGCAGCGACAGAGCATGTCGACCGGACCGCAGGTGGACCGGGTCCGGTCGCCCGCCTGCCGCAGCTGCGGTCCGAGGGGGGTGAAGGTGGCCGCGATCGCCGGCGCACAGATGGTCTGGACGATGTAGGCCACCAGCACCGAGGCCAGCACCTCGGCGTCGATGTCGGCGATGTCCTCGGCGAGCGTCGTCGCGGACAGCTCCCGCATCAGGCTCAGGAGCTCGAGCGCGCGGTCCCGGGCCCGCTCGGCCGGATCCCACGACCAACCCCCAGCGACATACCTCATCCGCGCCGCGTGGAACACCACGTCCACGGCGTGCTCGGGGCCCTGGTCGGGAACCCGACCGAGCTCCTCGATCAGGTCGTTCAGCTCGGCGCCCGCGGGGCTGCTGACCAGCGTCCGCACCACCGGGCGGGCGATGACGGCCGGCCCGAAAGCGGCGACCGCGGCCCGCAGGTCCCGGGCGCTCCACACCGGCCCGGCGAGGAGGTGGTCGAGATCCGGCTCCGCCGGCTCACCGTCGCGCAGACGCATCAGCACACCCGTCAGCGCGAGCAGCCGGAAGGACGACGGGTCGGCGACGACGTGCGTCACCTGCGCGGCCAGTTCCAGGAGCACGGGATCCGGCGGCCGGATCGGCGTCAGGTCCTCCGGGCGCGGCGAGGTCGGCGATACGGGATACAGCCATCGCAGCACCGCCGGTGCGACACGCTGTCCCGGCCTCCCGTTCGAGCCCGCCAACCTGCGCCGGACAGCCGGACGGACGAACACCGACTGCGTCATCTCGGCCACCGGGCCGACCGAGCGCGCCAGCTCCGGACCGAGAACCACGTCGGCGAGGACCGGGTCGACCAGTCCCTGCACCAGCCGGCACGCCGCCTCGGTCACCTGCTGCTGGCGAGCATCGGCCGGATCGAGCAACCGGGCCCGCACTGTCAGGTCGAGGAGGCGGACCGCGGCCGCGGCCGCGGCCACCGGGTTCGACCGCACTACGGGTTCCACCGCTGCCTGCTCTGCCGCTCGCTGTTGCGCGAGGAGGATGGCGCGGTGGGCGTGCGCGACGAGCGCGTCCTCCGGTGGCCGCGGACCGATGCCGGTCGGCGGCAGGTCGACACCCTCGGGGCGGGTCAGCCAGGCGACGTCGTCCAGGGCCCGCCGCAGGTACAGATCCGTCCGCAGCCGGCGCACCAGCCACGACTCGGATCCCGCGCCACGCACCGCGGCGAGCGCGCCTGCCGTCGTGGGTCCGACCGAACGCGCCAGGAACGCCGAGATGGGTTCGACGAGGGCGGGCTTCGCCTCGATCCCCCTCGGGGAGGCCCTGGCGACCAGCGCGAACGCCTCCTGCTCGGCGTCGGCCAGCCCGTCCGGCAGGCCGACCACCGCCATCGCCATCGGCCACGCCGGGTGCAGGGGGCGGTCCTGGTCCCGGTCCCCCATTGCCACCGCGATCCGGTCCTGGAGGGCCAGGACGTCCGCGGGTCGCTCGCTCTGCAGCACCACCTGCACGATCACCGACCATTCCGTGACGGTGACCTCGGAGCCTGCCGCCGTGCGGTGCGGTCGGGGGCCGTCGAGATCGCCGAGGTCGCCGAGCTCGGGACTCTCGTTCTCATCGATGATCACGGCTCCGTCGTGGTAGGCGAGTTGGGCGAGATCCCCGGACGGCACGACCGCGAGGTGCAGACCCCTGGACCACGCGTACGCGAGGCTCTCGGCTCGCTCGGACGTGGACCAGTGGAACCGCCTGCTCGTCCCGGCGGACATCAGGTGGCTCACGGCCGCGATCCACATCCCGCCCGCCCGAGCCGTGGAGGTACCGAGGACGACGGGTGGCCCGCGGTCCAGCGCCGCCGTCACGGCGTCGACCAGCACCTGCAGCACGCCGGACCGCCCCGGCCCGGAGAGGAAGTCCAGCACCTCGGCGCGGTGCCGGTCCGTCTCCCCCCACGGGGGATCGGGCACGCCCTCGAGGCCGGCCTCGTGCACGTGGATCGGACCGAACGGGCAGAGCCAGTGGGCGGCCTGCCACAGATCGGTCGGTCGCAGAGCCGGGTCCGGGGCCCCGGGGGTCCGATCGAGCAGGACGTGGGCGAACACGTTCCCGGGGCGGCCGGCGGCGTCCGGTCCGGCCGGTGCCGTGTGCCAGTATGCGCTGCCGCCCCGGGACACCGGGCCGTGCACGAGCCGTCGGGGCAGGGCCTCGACCTCCTCGGGCGTGGGGAACCGGGGCACCGGGACCGGCCAGTCGAACTGCGTCGAGACCTGCGAGGCCAGGTACTCCCGTTCCTCCTGCGTGAGCCCACCCCGCGCGTCCTTGACCTGCCACCCGCCCCCGGTGCCGTACCCCCGGTCGAAGGACGAGTAGGTCAACTGCGCGAAGCGCTGCCCCGGTGCTGCCGAGGTCACGCTCGGCCTCGTCGACCCGACGCGGAGTCCAGCCGCAGCGTGGAGACCGGTGGATCGAGCAGTGCGACCCCGGCCAGCCGGCCGACCGGAAGATCGACGAACAGTCGGACGTAGCCGCCGAGCCCGCGCACGTCCGCCGTCCAGGCGAGGCCACGGAAATCGGGCGCAAGCCGGTGGGGGATGAACCGCGGAACGGGCACCGCCGTCGGATCCCCCTCGGGAGCGACGAAGAGCGCCTGGCCGTCATAGATGTCCAGCGGAAGCCGGTCCGGGTTGTGGACCAGCGCAAACGGCGGCGCGTGCAGGATGTCGACCTCCGCATCGATCTGCACGGTCACCCCGGTAGGCCGGCCGGTGCCGAAGGTTCGTCTGGTCGAGACCATGTAGCGCATCCGGAGCAGGCCGGGATACTCCATCGAGACGGGCGAGCCGGTGACCTTGCCCCCGGCCGTGTACGCCACCGGCACGAGGTGGACAGAACATCCCCTGGTGGGCAGCGGGTACGCGAGATGCATGCCGCCCTGGTTCTCATACCGGCTTGCCGAGATCTCGTCGTCCGGGCGGATGTTCGGTCCGGCCCCCGGGCCGTGCCCGGACACGCCCCGGTAGAGGAGCACCCAGGCTGCCCCGTCCGGCCACTCGAACGTGAGCACCTGACGGTGAGTCCGCTCGATGATCTTCGGATGCCGGATGCGCCCGGTGCGGGTCATCGACACCGTGACGCCGACGCGGGCGTTGCCCTCCCGCAGGGTGACCGGGGTGAGGTAGGCCCGGGTCCACTGCCGGGGCCACGGCACCCCGGCCATCGTCGCCTCGCCGGAGGGGAGCGCGTCGACCGGATGCGGCAACCGGCTGTGTGCTGGCAGACCCGCCTGCTCGAGGGCCGCCTCGGACAGCGGTCGCTCCCCGGCCCCTGCCGCCGGCGGCAGCTCGGTCCGGTACACGTCGACCCGGCCGGCCGGCGGCGGGCTCCACCGGATGTCGAACTCCGGCGACTCGTCGTGGTCGTGCAACCTGACCCGCAGGTCGGTGACCGGTGCGGGGACAGCGCGCAGCTTGACCTCGGCGGACACCGACGGCGAGAGCAGCCGGCCCTCCCGGCCCACCGTGGCCGCCGCTGCCACCTGGTAGAGGTAGTGCCGTCCGGGCCGGACGTCGCCGTCGACGAACCCGGTGAGGTTGGGCGAGTCGCCCAGGATGCGGTATCGAGGTTGGCCCGCACCGTGCGCCGCCTCCTCGATGGGGATGCGCAGGATCCGGACGGACTCCGTGCCCGGCAACACGGTCCAGCGCCCGACCACCCGGCCGTGGTCCTCGCTGATCTGCAGGTCGGTGACGGGCCCGACGACCGATGTCACCGCGTGCAGGACAGGTGGTCGAGACGCCGCGTCCTCGACGCCCGTCCCCGCGTGGCTCCATATGGTGACGTGTCGGACCGCGGTGCGAAACGGCCTGTCGTCCTGCACCGTCAGGGCGGTCGTGACGGCTACGGTCTCCGATTCCCCGGCATCGGGCGAGTACGGGACGTAGGCATCCCCGGACACCACGCGGTAGATCACCGTCGCGGCGTCGGTGTCCGCGGCGGGCCAGCGGAGGATCACCCCGCCGCCGCGCTGCGGGTCGGCCACCACCAGACCCGGCGGACGGGGGTCTTCGGGATACTCGTACCCGGCGAAGATGAGCGCCGACAGCCCCTCGTCGGACGTCGGGTGCTCCGGATCGGTGGGCGGCTCGACAGCCGGGACGGTGGGCGGCTGCGGTGCCGGGATCTCCGCCTGCTTCTCGTCCGGGGCGGAGGGCACCTCGTCAGCCGAAGCCCGTCCGTTCGTGGCGGCCGAATCGGCGAGGACGCGGGCCAGGCTCCCGGCGAGCACCCGCAGCCGGGCCGGGAGCACCTCGGTGATCTCCTCTGTCGTGCTGCGGCCGGACCGCACGATCTCGGTCAGGTGGGACTCCTTGAGCCATGCGATCCCCGCGACACCCGACGTGACCGCCTCCGCCCGCCACGCCTTCAGCGCCGCGAGCGCGGCGTCCAGCCCGGTCCGCGGGACGGGATCCGCGGCGTCGAGCGGCGCGGCTGCGGAGCGCCCGTCGAGCGGAGGGCCGGGCTGCAGCAGCGAGGACGGGAGTCGGCCGGCCGGGTCGGGCACGCCCTCCTCGACCAGCCGGAACAGGTACTCGATCGTCTTCCGCCACGGCTCGGCGACCTGCCGGTCGATGTGCGGTGGCCACAGGACGCCGGCGGCACCGATCTTCTGCAGATCGTCGACCGACGGGACGACGGCAGCACCGTCCAGCACGCGGTTGCGCCACCCGAGCAGCGCCCTGATCCGTTCGGTCTTCCTGTCGACCGGCACGACGAGGTCCTTTCCGTGGTCGCGGTGGTGACGGCGAGGGTGCGGCTACTCATGAGGCTCACGGGCCATCAGAATCTGTCGCCGATACTCGGGATCTCGATGACCTCCGGGGACGTGGAGTCCGGCACCGCGCCGACCACGAAGTCCCACGGCGGCCAGGCGTGGGTGAGCTGGACCAGGGTGTCGACCCGGCTCAGCCCGGTCCGCACCCGGGTGCTGTCGTCGATGTCCACCGCGCTGCGCTCGGCCGCCAGCGCCGTGTCGGTGAAGTGGTGGCGGCCGAACCGTTGCCCGGCGTGGGGCACGTCGATGCCCGAGAGGAACCGCTCGAGGCGCTCCGGTTCCGCGCTGCCCCGCTCCGCGCCGCGCACCACCGCCAGCAGGGACTCACCGAGCACCCTCCTGGGCCCGACCAGCAGCCGCGTCACCTCCGACCAGACCGACACGCCGGCCCCACGAGCGGGACCATGGCGGACGAGCTGGTCGGTCCAGGACTGCAGCAGCGCGCCGTCGACGATCAGATCGGGGTTTCCGGCGAGGTCGTGGCGTCCGAGCTGTGCTGCCGCGCCCGTCAGGTTCGTCTCCCACGGCGTGCTGAGCCAGCCGGTCGTGAACAGGTTCCGCCGCAGCTCCACGGCCACCCGGGACATGCGCACCTCGTCGACGACAGCTCGGGCGACCCTGGTGGTGCGCGGCATCCCCCGGGCACCGGGCACGCGGTCCGTGGACTCCGCGTCGGCGGTGCCGAACGGGCTGTGCAGCACCACCCCGAGCACCCGGCTCCACAGCAGGAACTCGGTGTAGGCGGTGCTGAGCCTGCGCAGCTCCTGGACCGCGTGGCGGAGGTTGGCCTGCACGGCGTCCACCCCGGATCGCAGCTCCCGACGTCGGGTGAGCTTGCTGAACAGCTCCCGCTGGCCCCAGACGAAACTCCCGAGCGTGCTCGCCACCCACACGATGCCGATCACGCCCGAGGTCATCAGTGCCGAGCTGACGGACAGATCGGCGGCCAGGACCAGCACCACCATCATCACCAGCCCGGCCACCGCCACCCCCGTCAGGCCGACCGTCGTCTGTGCCACGGTTCGCAGCCGGTGGCGACGGTCCGCGTCCTCGGCCTCCAGCTCCGCGGCCTCCCGGAGCTGGGAGAGGTAGGCCTGCACCTCACCGACCGTCACCGTCAGCCGCCTCCCCAGCTCCCCGCCCACCCGGGCGCAGTACGTCGGCGCGTACCGGGCGGACCAGGACGTCAGCAGCTCCACCGTCCGGCCCGCTGCCAGGGATGATCCGCTGCTGTGGTCCTGGGTGACCCGGTGCAGCCGCAGCCGCAGCAGGTCCGCTCCCAGGATGTCACCGACCTGGACACCCCCGGTCGCCGTCATGGCGGCGAGTGCGGCCGGGACCTCGGCGAAGTCGGCGTCCGCCGCGGGCACGCAGTCGGCCGCGGAACGCAGCACCCCGCGGCGCGCCCCGATCTGCACCGGTGGCATCGCCTCGCCACCCCGGCCACCGGCGTCGGCCAGCGTGAGTGCCCCCGCTGCGTAGTCCTTCCACAGCGCGGTCAGGTCGGCGCGCGGCGTGTGTTGCGCCGGAACGGCCGGATCGTCGATGAGGTTGTCGAGCCGTTCGGACGCCCAGCCGAAGTCCCGCCATCCCGCGGCGACGCCCTGCGGGGTCACCCCCCGCACGAAGACCTCGTAAGCCACCGGCTCGCGGTCCACGATGAACCGGTGCGCCCGCGCTCCGGCCGAGACGGAGAACTGGGCCAGCTTCGCCACCCACCACCGTTCGTACGCGTTGCGCAGCGTGGCGAGGATGAAGCCCGGAAGCCACACGACCGCCGTGCGGAAACCCACCGGCGTCGTCGGACCCGAGGCGGACGGCACCCGGAAGCCGCGCAGGACGTGCTGGTGCTGGTGCCACAGCCGCTCGGCCATCGTCCGGCAGGCCCGCCCGACGTCGTCGATGAACACCGCCTCCGTCCCGTCGTGGTCACGGGGCAGCGGCAGGGCGGGCTGGGTCGCCAGCACCTGCCTGCGCAGCTCCCGCTCCACGCCCTGCGCGTCCACCCGCCGGTAGAACGCCCGTGCCGCGCGCAGGGTCCGGCCCGGCGGGATCGGCAGGCCGTCCAGGCAGCTGCGCTCGACGCCCGACCACAGCCCCAGCAGGCCGGCGACCACCGGGGCGGCATGGCGGCCGAGCTCGATCGGGTCGTCGGTGGCCGCCAGCAGGGTATGGCCCTGTCCGGGCCCGGCCGAGTCCTCGGCGGCGATCAGCACGTTGTGCCAGCCCTCCTGGGCCAGCACGTCGTGCGGTGCCGAGCTCTCCCCCCTCGACAGCAGGCATCGCACGCGTGTCATACCCGCTTCGACCGAGTTCATCCCGACGAGAGCGGTGAGCTTCTCCGCCACCTCGGGGGCGACCGGCCGGCCGCCCCCGGTGAGGGGGACCAGGACACCCAACCGCACCCGGTCGACGTGGTGGTCGACCAACGCGTCCTGGACACTGGTGCAGGCCCGGCGTCCCCCCGCCACGGACAGCGCGTCGATCTCCAGGTGGGCTGGCGTGGCGTCGGTCACCGCCGCCTCCGACACCCAGAGGAACGGGTCCAGCAGCCCGGCGCCGGACAGGTCCTGCAGTGCGTCGAGAACCCCGGCGGCAGGCCCCGCCGGGGCCAGGATGACGGTCAGGACGGGCATGTCAGAAGGGCCCGCCGCCGTCTGGGATGACGACGCCCCTGTTCGGGGGCGCCGCCGGGGGGCGGTTCGGGGCCACCGGCTCCGGGTTCAGCGCCGCGACCCTGGCCGACTCCAGCAGGTCGATGATCTCGCCGGTTGCCCAGTGCACGTCCGGTGCCAGGTCACGGAAGATCGGGGTGGCCGACGCCTGCTGGCGCCGGGTGATGACGGCGAACGTCCCGTTGCCGGGGGCACCGTTGCCGGGGGCCATGAAGTGGGTGCCGGCGAGGTCCCGGATCCGGCCCAGCCACGCGGTGACCAGCTTCACCCTCTCGTCCACGGTGGTCGCCTCCTCGACCCCCTCGACGCGGGAGACACCGCCGTTCGCCGCCCGCTCGCCGGTGAGCCAATCCACCAGCAGCTGCCGCGCCGAGAGCACGTCGATGCCTCCGACAGGGCCCTGCGAGGTTGCGTCATAGAGGGCTCTGAGCACCTGGAACGGTCGCATCGACGACATCACCGGGGCCTCGTGGGTGCGGGCGATGGCCAGCAGCACCGACTCCAGGACAGCCGGCAGCCAGTCGTAGTTGGCGATGAACCTGCTGGGCGGGGTCAGCAGCGGGTGCGGGAACGACAGCCACCGCATGTTCTCGGCATCCCAGATCTGCACCGGCTGGGTGTAGGGCGGCGACGGGATCCGCACCTGACCGATCGTCTGTCCGATGAACCACCCCGCCACCATCGCGCGGCGTTCGGCGTCGCCCATCGGCAGCGCGGCGTCCAGGGGGCGGGACCGCCGCCACATCCAGAACGACTCCCGCCCGATGTCCCCGATCTGGGCCCACTGCTCGGCGACCGGGGTGAGCACGGCGTCGAACACGAGTGGGGAGTAGTTCGGGTACGAGCCGAAGATGTCGATCTTCGTCACACCGTTGCTGTCCCCGAACGCCGACTCCAGGTTCGACAGGTTCGTCGGGTTGTCCGACAGCACCGCCTTCAGCCGGCCGTCAACGGGCAGCCCGGCGAAGGGCACCTCGGAGAACTTGTACCGGTACTCGATCTGCGACCCGGCGTGGACTGCCTGCAACGCGGCGCCGTTGACGCTGCTCAGCGGTCGGGCCAGAGACAGGGCCGCGGTGAACTTGTCCACCACCGTGCGCTGCCGCTGCGCCAGCTCCGACTCCGCGGCGCCCTTGCCGAGCACGAAGTCACGGATGGAGAGCCGGCAGAAGACGTCGAACGAGTCACCGGGACGGGCGACGAACGCGCGCGACCTCCCGAGCAGCTCGGGAGGTCGGAGGCGCAGGTCATAGCGGGCTTGCGAGGGGATCAGCGGCTCGCTGGTGTCCGGGTTGATCGGGAAGGCCCGCGAGCGCCACGGGGCGAGCCGTTCGAGCAGGCCGCCGGGCGCGCGGACCCCACCGGCTGAGGGCCAGCGTCCGGAGACGACATGCCCGACCACGGTGGTGCGGGCGTCCAGGAAGCCGTGGGCCCGGCCGGTGGCCACGGCCCGCTGGATGTCGGACTCGTACTGCCGCTGGAAGTCGGCCGAGCTCGTCAGCAGCACCTCGTTGTCCGCCTCGTCGAAGCGGGCCGGCACGCGGACGTCGGCCTCCGACGGCCACGCCGCGCACTGGTCGGTGGCCAACCGGGCGAGCCCGAGGTCGGTGACCGGGGCGGCGAGATCGATCTCGAGCAGGCGCTGGGACTCGCTCAGCGCCTGCCGAAGCGGTGCGAGGACGTCGAGCTGGAGGCTGAGCAGCAGCTGCTTCACCAGCACGGCCGAGTGCGCGTAGATCTGGGTGCGCACCTGCTTGCGATAGCCGTGGACCAGCTGGTCGACGAGCTGGCCGCCGTTGCTGATCACGCCCTTGAGCCCGTCGACCAGGCCCTGCAGGTCCGGTGGGATCGCCACGAGATCGACGGGCGCGTGCGAGCCGAGCCGTTCCGCGCCCGGCGCCACGACGTCGCGCAGGTGCCGCTCGAGCCGCTCCACCAGCCCGACGGCGTAGGGCAACCCGAGCTTCGCGACGGCATCGGCGACCACGGTCTCGGTGCGGTCCAGCAACTCGCGCTGCCAGCGAAACGCCCAGATGGCCGCCGCCCGGTTGGCTTCGGCGGTCAGCGACATCCGGCGCGCGCCGACCTGCTGCCGGAGCGTCGGGACCCACTGCTGGGCCGGCACACCGGACGCGCCCGGCACGAAGGGTTCCACCTCACGCTGGGTGACGCCCCCGGCGAGCATCTCCGCCTCCGGCCGCGGGAGGGCGACGTGGGTCATCCAGGCCCCGACCTCGTCGTCGCCGCGGTGGGCCGCGTCCCGCACCACCGGGAGCCGCAGCCGCGAGCACACGTCACCCCACTGGCTGTCAAGCAGCGCGGCCACCTGGTCGGTGGACGACGCCTGGCTGCCGCGCTGCAGGTGACCGCCCAGCAGCCGGTCGACGCAGCTGCGGGAGATGCGCTGCGCCGCGTACTCGGCATAGCGGTCCCGGCCCATGCTGAGGCTCGCGAAGCCGTAGGAGCCCCACGGCAGCGGCGCCCAGTCGCTGCCCCAGCCGAGCACGTCCCGGTCCCCGTTCGGGGATGCGGTGTTGCCGAGGTCGAAGGACACGAACTGCTCGGTGGCGATACCACTCATGATCATCCCCGCCAGGCCGCGGCCGAGCCCGCGGTAAACGGCCTTCGGGGTGCCGTCACCGAACAGGGTGCGTTCGACGCCGACGTACCGGCCGACCGGGAAGACGCGGGCGAACGGGATCGACTCACCCTCCCCGTGCTGGTGACCGATGGCATTCAGGGTCGCGACGTCGTGCGTACGGGACGCACCGGTCTGACTCGCGACGATCTCCCCGAGCATGGCCAGTGCGTTCGGGCGGACACCCGTGCGACTGGCCTCGGGGAGCGAGTCGAAGATGTTGGGCGCCACCATGAACACACCCGTCAGTCGCGGGCTGAGCCGTGGTATCAGGGTGAGGAGCCGGCAGACGTCCAGGGCCATCGAGGCTCCCGCTCCGCCGGCCATGGAGGAGACAACCAGCACGATGGGGGTGGTGTCGTTGTAGTCGCCGAGGCCGGGCACCCGCAGCGCCGCCATCTCCGAGGTCGTCTCGAGCCGGAACAGCTCGTCGGTCGCCCGCTCCAGCACCTTGCGGATCTCCGACGCCCGGCTGAGAGTGATCAACCGCCCGACGGCGCGGTACTGGCCTGCGCCTGCCGAGATCGGAATCGTCACCTTGTCCGGGTCCCGCGGTGCCCAGGTGCCGATGGAGTCCAGCGCCGCCGACTCCGCGAAGCGCTGGCTCACCGCATGGTCGAGCATCCGGTAGCTGGCATCCTTGGGACCGCTGCCGAAGTAGACGCCGCCCTGCTTCTGCACGTTACCCAGCCCGTCCGGACCGTCGTCACTGGTGCTGGGCACGTCGATGTGCACGAACTGCCAGCCTCGCGGTAGCGCGTGCACGCCGTGGGCCGCCAGGTCGGACCGGAGCTGGTCCATCAGGTACGCGAGCGCCGCGCCACCGGAGCCGCCGCAGCCCACTACCAAGAACCGTCTCACCTCTGACCTCCTGAGATCATTCGCTGGAGCTGTGTCGACCGTGCAGCGAGCTGCTCCCGGGCATCGTTCCCCGTCACCGGCCCGGTCCGTCGTCTGGGAACTCGAACGGTCTGGTTCCCGGTGGCGGTCGCGGGACGGTCGGCGTCGGCACACCACCGGCCCGTCCGCCGAACGGGCCACCGCCGGACGGCCCCGGGCCACCGCCGAACGGGCCCGGACCACCGCCGAACGGCCCGTGACCGGGTGCCGGACCGGCGGTCGCCGCGCCGCCACCCGCAGCCTCCCGCAGCCGGGCCAGCACGGCGGGGAGCCGGCGGGCGACGTCGGCGAACAGGTCGGCGCGCTGTCCGGGCTGGGTATCGCCACCCACGAGCAGGAGGACCTCGGCGACGTCCGGCGGACCGGCGGGATGATGGAGAACGACCCACCGGTTGTGCACGGCCAGCGGCAGCAGGGCCTGCCGGCCGCCCGAGCGGAATGCCGGCACCTCCGAGGACGCCGCGACCATGCCCGACGCCGCGCCTGCGACCTCGGCGGTGACGAAGCCCGCGCCCAGCGGGGACCGGCCGGTCCGCGAGCGCAGCTGCACCCCCGCCACGATCAGCTGCCGCGCGCCGCGCGCCGGGATGGGCACCATGGCGCTGAAGTCGCGTTCGTGCATCAGGAAGTCGGAGCCGTCCAGCCGGACCCAGGAACCTTCGACGGTGACCGGGATCCGGCAGGCCATCAGCGAACGCGCCGGGATCCGGGCGGTCATCCATTTTGCCGCGTAGAGCAGCGCGATCGGGATGCCCGGGCCCAGCAGCACGGCCGCTAGCAGCGCCAACCAGAAGTTCCACGCGTTGAGCGGCTTGCGCAGGTCGGCGCTGAAGGCGACGTCCACCGTCTTCGCGCGATCCGGCTCCCCGATCGGGGCGATCAACACCAGCACCGATCCGGTCACCGTTCCGTTGCCCACCCGCTCGGTCGACATCCGCAGGTCGAGCTGCGCCTCGGCGCCCTCCTCCACGACGAGGCAGGTCCCGGCCGACCGCGCCTCAGGGGCGGTGACCGCGACCTTGCCGGCGTCCTGCGGGGCCACGGTGGTCCGCGCCGCGGTGTCCCCCTCGACCCACACACAGCCGGGGCCGGTGACCTCCAGCTGCTCGGTCCGCTCGGTCTCGCCCTCCACGATGCCGAAGCTGATCGCGGGCGCCACCTCCGGGTAGTTCAGCGGCGACGCCACCTGCACCGGGAGGTCGACACGCTGGGGCGCCAGCTTGGTCCCCGGCACCACGGAGCTGTCGGGGCCGGTCGCTGCCGCGGTGGTGACGTCGAGGGTGAGGCTCAGCGTCGCCGCTCCCGGCGGGACGTCGGTCAGGTCCAGCTCCACCGGGGCACCCAGACGGCTCTTGTCCAGGCCGGCGGCCAGCTCGGTCGCGGTGCCGTCCCGGCCGGTCAGCACGGCGGTCAGCGCCAGGTCGCCGAGGATCGTCGTCGGGTCCACGGCCGCCCGATCAGTGTCGACGACGCCGAGGACCACCCCGGGAACGCGGTCACCGCTGTGCAGGATGGTGTCGCCCTGGTTCGTCCAGGCGGGCAGCAGGTCGCCGGAGATGTGGATGTTCGACCGGGACACCCCGTTCTGGGTGGTCGCGCTGGGGTCCACGAACGCCAGTGCCCAGGCGCCCGACCACTGGTCCGACCGGGCGGCATTGCCGAGATCGATCGACACCGTCTCCTCGGACTGCCACGAGTAGTCAATGGTGATGCCGCCCTGGATGAGGGTGGTGATCCTGCCCACGGTCTTCTCGGTAAGCGGCACGACCGCCCCGGACGGCAGGATCAGCTGAGCCTGAATGCCCTTCGCGTCGACCGACCCGAGGATGTGCACCTTCTTGATGGAGGAGTCCAGCACGAACCGGTGCCGGCAGATCTCGCTCAGTGCGGACTGGCAGATCCCCTCCTCCTGCTGCAGCGGGGGGCTGCCGGGAGTGCTCAACGCATCGAAGGCGAACAGCAGGTCGTCGATGTCGGACGCGAGTTCGAACTCCCCCGGCCACGGCTCCACGACGTTCCCGCAGGGGCCCGTAGCGGTCGGCTCCCCGGTGGCGATCGACCGCATGAGATCGAAGTCGGACGGCTCGACCCGACCGGCAGCCAGCCCGATGGCGAACGTGTAGACCCGTGATGCGCGCAGCTGGTCGGCCAGCCCGCCGGGCCGGCACAGCGACTGTGCCGCGGCCGCTCCGGCCTGCGCCGCCGCCGCCGGCGAGGTGATGTCCAGCCCCTCGGCAAAGGGCTTGGTGACGCCGTAGCGGTCCTGCTCCGCCTGCGTGTCGCGAGCCGGGATGTCGAGCTCTCCGTCGGAGAACCACGCGATCGCCTGGCAGGGCGAGGACTCGACGCCCCCAGGTGCGCGGTCGCCGAGTGCGCGGCGGGCGCCCTCGAGCGCACTCCAGTAGTCCGTCTCGAAGCCGTCGGTGCGCGTCCGGTACGACTCGACGCCGCCGACGAGCGCCGGGAGCGAGCCCGCGTTCAGGCTCGTCCAGTTCGTCGAGATGGCGAAGTCGCCGGAGAATCCGGACACCGCGACGTTCAGCTCGATCCCGGTCGTGGTGACGAAGCCGTTCAGCCTGCGGAGCAGGTAGATTGCGGCCGTGACCCGCGCGCCCGTGGGGTCGGACTGGCGCAGGCTGCCGGACTCGTCGATGAGGATCAGCAGGTCCCCGCTCTGCCGGGCGGCCAGGCAGGCCCCGTAGTTCTCGACCGCGTCACCCGGCGCCGCCGGCTCGATCTGCCGGTCGGCGGTCCCGGCCGCGGCGGGCACACCGAGGACGGCCCCGGCCAGCACCGCAACGACCACCCCGATCAGCACTGCGGCGATCACCGCTGCGGCCCGCTGCCGCATCGACGGCCTCACAGCCGCCCGGCCCAGTCCGCGATGCGCCACGCACTGAGTGCGATGCCGACTGCGGCCACGACGATGACCGACCAGTACAGCGTCGGCGTCCAGCTGGGGGAGGTGTACAGCGGGCGGGACCGTTCCCGCGTGTCCCGTACCGCGAACACCGCCAGCAGACCGATGGCCACCGGGCCGGCCAGCGCCCATGCGGCGAAGGCGACCGGCACCGACCGACCGAACACGGCCGCCGTCACCACCGCGACCGCCGCGACCACGATCCCGGCCACCAGCCACCGCACCGGCGGGTGGCCCGCCGTGATGGGGCCGGGGCCGAAACCCGTCGGCCGCCCCTGGGTGATGTCGCTGAAGTCGAACGGATTACCCGCCACCGGATCCCCCGATCAATAGCAGTTCCGCTCGATCACGGTACCTCGCCCCGCACCCGACCCGGCTCACCAAGCAGGCATGGACCGACTCATCATGGTTACCGTACCGGGGTTCGGTGGATCACTTCTGCGGATTGTTGGTACCGACTGGTACGGATCCACTGACGGACAGCGGGATCCGTACCAGTCGATGGAGATCTCGTTCCAGGCCGCCCGCCCGTTACATCATTCGCACCGTCGATGAGGTCCAAATGCCGCGCCGGGCCGGCCGAAGACCGTCGCGGCCCTCCCCGGCATGTCCGCCATGGCCCGACACCTCGCGGTGGCCGGTCTCACCGTAGAGGGTCCACGCGGCCCACCGGACCGGATGGGCCGCGGTCGCCTCCAACTCCGACCACGGGTCCGCGGTGCGGTCTCGCGCGTCCTCCTCGCGGACGGCGAGGAAGAGCGCAACGTCGCGCGGGTGCTGGCGCCATCCAGGACTTGCCGACCTTGGGTGGGCCGGCGAGCGTTAGAGATGGCTTTTACTGCGTCGATGTCGCCGATGTTCGGCCACCATCGGTTCCGGTTTGAGACGCAGCACGGCGCGTAGCGCAGTGGTCCACCACCGCGGTTTCGGCGGTGGCCTCAGCTGTTCGTCGCAGGATGGGCACCTCGGTCCGGGTGGGGTGACCAGCGCGCACACGAGCACGAGGTGGCCACAGACCGCGTGATAAGTGCCGTGGCCGGCGGCGACGCCGACTTCCATCTGGTGGACGGTGACGGCGTGGTCGTGGTGGTCGGTGGCCGAGATCAACCACACCGGCCGGAGCGGCTGGGGCGCCGACATGGCGCGATCTCGGCGCGCGGCGCGGCGCGCACCGATCATGATGGGCGACCAGCCGAGTGTCTGGATTTCGCGCTGGCCGAGGGCCGAAGGGGGCCCTGCATGGCACGGGACTGGCACGCCGTCGCGACCGTCACCACCCGGTTGGCCCAGCTGGACATGACCCAACAGGAGCTGTCGAACCGCTCGCAGGTGAGCGTCGCAATGCTCCGGCAGATCCAGCGCGGCGCCGAGCGGCACCGCAGTCCGCGGACCCTTGCTGCCGTATCGGAGGCTCTGGACTGGTTCACCGGCCATCTGGCTGATGTCGCCGATGGCCGGTCGGGCAGCAGTGAAGCGTCAGCCGCGGCGACCCCACGCGACGAACTGGCAGCATTGCGCCAGACCATTGAAATGCTGGCCGATCGCCTCGACGCGGTTGAGCGACGTCTCACCGAGCGATAGCCGGCGCTCCGTTCTCGGGGCGCCTCCGTCATTGACATGACTCAAGAACACCGCAGGTCCGAGCCCGCCCGCACCGGTGCGCGCTGGTGCACGTGGTGCGTCTGGTGCCTTTCCGCCCGCGGCTGCGAGCGCTACTGTCGACGTGTCCAACCTTTGCGGGGGGGCGGGGGGAAGGAGGCGGGGATGGCAAGCGACCCGAGCAGCCTTCGGGCGGTCCTGCAACGCGTCGGCATGTCGCCTGAGCGGTTCGCCAGACGACTCAACGCCGAAGCATCCGAGCTGGGACTCGCCCAGAGGATCGACCCAAAGACGCCTTACAAGTGGTTCCGAGGATCGATGCCTCGCTCGCCATGGCCCACGCTCGCATCAGCAGTACTGAGTGCGGAGCTCGGGCAGGCGGTCAGCGTCGAGGCCTTCGGGTGGTCGACGGCCAGCTCCGCGATACTGACCGTCTCGGCCGATTCAGGACTATTGCTTCCCTGGACTGCAGAAGGCGCTCTCTTAGCGGCAACGGAAGTGACGGAGATTGGTACCATGGACCGTCGAATCTTCCTCCGCCTCGCTGGCACTAGCCTAACCGGGCCAGCGCTTGAGTGGCTCCTCGCGCAGCCTGGCGGAAGCGGTGATGCCGTGGGCGGCCGCCGTGTCCAACATGCCCACATCGACGCCATTGAGGCAATTACCGACCAACTGAGGCGAATGGACGATCAGCTCGGCGGTGGCGCTGTCCTCGACCTTGTGCGCAGTCACGTCCGCTACGTACTCAATCTTCTACGTCATAACAGCTACTCGGCCACGATCGGAAACCGACTCTACGGTGCGGCCGGCGAGCTTCTCCGGCTCGGCGGCTGGCTTAGCTTCGACGCCGGGCGGCAGGCCCAGGCGCAGCGGTACTGGCTCGCCGCTTTGCGCGCGGCTCACGTTGCCGGCGATCGAGCGCTCGGAGCGAATGTCCTCGGCTTCATGTCCTGTCAGGCCAAGGACCTCGCACAGTTCGACGAAGCAATCAAGCTTGCTGTGGCAGCACGGCAGGGCTACGGCGGGGCGAGTCCGCAGGTGACGGCGATCCTCAACCTGCGCGTTGCGCAGGCCTACGCGCAGACGGGCGACGCAACCACCTGCCACGAAGCTATCGACGTGGCATACGGCGTCCTGGGCAATCCATCTCCCGAATCGGGAGACCCAGCGTGGTCGTACTGGCTGGACGAGGCCCAGGTCAACGAGCAGGTCGGTTACTGTTTCATACGCTTGGGGGACTGGACTCGGGCGCGGACCCACCTGCGCAGTGCACTTCGGCTGCAGTCTGAGGAGTCGAGCCGCGAGGGCGCACTCCGCCAAGCTCTGCTTGCCGTCACCTATGCACGCCAGGGTGAACCAGAGCAGGCGTGCGAGGTCGCAGGACGGGCGGTCGCAATCCTGTCCAGAGAGGTCGACTCCGACCGATGTGTGGGGCACATCCGTGGCGTACAGGAGGCGCTGAAACCCTACCGGACGGTTGGGGCGGTCAGCGACTTCAACGAGCGCGTGAGCCGCCTCTTGGGCGCGGCTGTCTGACGTCGTCGTTCCCGACCCCCACCGAGTGGACAGCGTCGGCGCCTGTCACGCCACCCGGCCAGCCCCGAAGCGCTGGTCCAGCCACGTGCAGGGGAGGGAAGGGCCCCGTCGCGAGCCGAGCGCCCGCAGAGTCGGCCCACGAACGGCCGCTCATGGCCAGCCGTGGGCCGGACGCCACCGGACCCAACCGGATCGGCCCCCACCAACGTTTCCGCTGGTCGGGGGCCGTTCCGGTGGTGTGGCAGGTGAAGGATTCGAACCTTCGTAGGCTCAGCCGACGGATTTACAGTGGAGTGCCTCCCGCCCCTGGGAATGCCTCCTGGCCTGCGGCGGAGCCGTCGTGCCAGGCTGCTGGCAGAAGCGCTTGGACACGTATTTCCCACGATGGACTCCGGACGATCGCCGCCGCCCCACAGCACAGTTCACGGTTGGCGATGACCGAGCCCGACGTTGGGACCCTTTTCAGGGAGCCGTTGGACAGCCCAAGGACCGCGCTTGACCAGCGCCGGAGCGACAGCGAGTTCGGCCGAGCAACTTCGGCACGTCTTCAGCACGGATGGAAGCTTTAACACCGGCGGCACACACCCGTACGTGGTGCGTCGGGCACCGCCGGCCCCGGATCTTACCGCTTGTGGTCGGCCATCCCGGAGACCTGCCCCACCCAGCAAGGGCGCTCTTCGCTCGGAATCCGCTAGCGCATGAGCCGACCGGCATGGAGACTCTATGTAGAACCGGCGGCTTAGACGTCAAGGAGCCACGATGAGACTTTGGGCCGCCCTTGTGTGGTTAGCGGGTTGCGCCCTGTTAGGGATAGTCACGGGGGGCTGTGACCGGTCGTCGGAGGGCATGCGGCCGTTACCCTCAGTAACCTCCCCTACGCCTCCCGCTCCTCTGGATGAGATACCCGGCGTCTCGGCTGCACCTGCCCCTACCACCGAACCTCCAGACAAAAGACCCGACGCCGAGCGCCAAACGGGACAACCAGACGAGATACCCGGCGTCTCGGCTGCACCTGCCCCTACCACCGAACCTCCAGACAAAAGACCCGACGCCGAGCGCCAAACGGGACAACCAGACGAGATACCCGGCGTCCCGGCTGCACCTGCCCCTACCACCGAACCTCCAGACAAAAGACCCGACGCCGAGCCCCAAACGGGACAACCAGACGAGATACCCGGCGTCCCGCCTAGACCTAGCCCTACCACCGAACCTCTAGACAAAAGACCCGACGCCGAGCCCCAAACGGGACAACCAGACGAGATACCCGGCGTCCGGCCTGCACCGAGGTAGAGCCGTGAACCCATATTTTCGCCGGAACGTTCGCGCGCAATCTCGCCTACGGGAAGAAACGCGTAGAAGCAGAAGGCAGCTACGAGGAGAGTTAGGGTCCGGCACAAACTCAAGAGGTAACACGCAGTACTTCAGTTCCCTCCTGGAGCTTGTCGGACTAGTTGTCGCACCAGTGTCTGTCCTGGCGGGGGCTCTCCTCTACTTCGGGTGGGTGAGAACTTCGGCAGTTTTCACGCATTTCGGTATCGACCAGGCGCTTCTAAAATTGTCGGCTCAGGACTACGTACTTCGAAGCACGGCTGTCATATTTCGCCCCATGATGTTCCTGTTAGTGTCGTTTACTCTGGGCGTTGCCTGTTTAGACGCCATAAATTCGACAAGGCGCCTACCGGGCCGCGCAAAAACACGTAGGCAGATCGGTTTACTCGTATCTTTAGTCGGCCTTACCCTCGTTGCCATTGGCCTCGTCGGCGCAGTTAGAAGTTTCCTACCGCTCACGTCAGCGATTGCATTTGGTTTAGGATCGTTTATTTTGTACTGTTCGATTAGAATATTTACCGATAACTTCGTTGGCCGTACCGAGAGTGGTCTCCAGCTAAGGAGCATCTCCTTCGTTTTGACTGCTGCCGCTATAGTGATATCACTGTTTTGGGCCACGTCCATCTACGCGCAACGAAGTGGCTCCGCGCTTGCTACGTACATTGAAGCTAACACTGGCTCCAGTCCTGAAGCTATCATTTACAGTCGAGTTCCACTCCATCTGGCCGGACCAGAAATCAAGGAAACCATGCTAGCAGGCACCGCAGATTCACCAAATTATAGGTACAAGGGGTACCGGTTGCTTATCTATTCGAACGAACGATGGTTTCTGATCCCTTCCGCCTGGTCAAGCTCAGGAGACAACCCGGCTGTAGTGCTTGCCGACGACGGATCTATTCGGGTTGAGTTCCTGCCCCAAACGAGGTGACTGGGCTGGAGCAGGCCGCGCGCGGGTAGCTGTTCAGCACCCCCAGCTTGGGGTAACCCGGACGTGCGGTCGGCGCTGACGCGAAGATAAGCCGGGAACGGGCGAACGGGACTACCAGCGGAGCGTTGTGGTGATGATCCGCCGGGTA
>Ga0136617_10000705_pt1 | contig 28824 bp, 26 predicted proteins | sample AntDrymUQ3222106_2_FD_129672 | JGI IMG/M metagenome (GOLD analysis project Ga0136617, IMG submission 129672) | Polar desert sand microbial communities from Dry Valleys, Antarctica - metaG UQ322 (21.06) | ecosystem: Environmental > Terrestrial > Soil > Desert | place: Antarctica: Dry Valley...
AAGAGCGACGCGCGCGCAATCGCCGCGTCGCGAAGCGCGTCATTCCCGCGTCGCTTGATCGCGGCGGAATACCGCCGTCTCAGCCGCTCGACTCTGTGCGATACGTCGCGTGACAGTCCTTCCAGCACGCTATGACTCACGATATCGGCACCCTCCGCGGCAGCCATCGCCGCGATGGACTGACGGGTCGTATCGTCGAGGGCGCTGAGTCGGTCGTTCAGCGCCGATGGAATGGCTTCTCTCGCGAAACGGGATTCGACTGCGTGCGGATCCCGGAAGTTGTCGACCTCGAGACCGTATCGGTCGAGAATTCTCGCAACGCGCGGTTCGATGACGAATCCTGACCACCTTGGAACGACGAGCGGGGCCATTACACCGAGCGCTTCCGCAACAGCGCTGATCTGCGCGAAGTAGGCGATCTCTCCGGGACCGCCAGCATAAGCCACGGTCGGCAGTATGCTCCGCTCGACGATTGGACGCAGCAACACGTTCGGGCCAAGCGAACCCGGCTGCGCGTGCATTGCAACTTTTCCAGAATCCTTCGCGGAAATCCGTTCGCGCCGCCCGTCGTTGTCCGCGAACACGAGGGACCTTCCCTTCACGACCTTCACCTGCGGGGAATGTCCAGCCTTCTTCAGCGCCGCGGATCGCTCGATCAGTGCGCGACCAACACCGTCGGATTCTTGCAGCGCGCGGCGCATCAACGGAAAACCCGCCGCGAGAGTCGCCGGATGCGCGGCATCGAGGACGGCAATTCCCATTGGTTCCAACACGCCGCGCAGCAATGCTACGTATGCTCCACCCACGGTCCGGCCAGTGCGATATGCCTCTTCGACCTGGAGGAGGGCCGAAGAATGAGGTGCCGAGCCGCAGGCAGAACGCAGCCGAGCGAGCTGCGCGGTGACGTCGCCGATGCGAACCTCTGACAGAGGCCGGCCGTCCTGGTCATCCGGCTCGAGTTGAATCCGGACGACTCCTTCGTCGGTGGCGACAACGGTGGAAGCAGCTTCTGCAAAGTCGGAATCATCAGTCGCAGCCCAGAACACGGGAACGACAGGCAATCCTGTGATTTCTTCGATCCGGTCAGCAAGCGCGAGCGCGGACAGCGCTTTCCACCAGCAGTACAGAGGTCCGCCGAAAAGACCTGGTTGCTGGCCCGTCGTAACGGCGATTCCCGACGCGGCCGCCCGTTCGAGACGATCCGCAGCTGCCCCGCTCGCATTGAGCGCAGGGCCAAGAGCCGTCAACCAGTCGGCATTCAGCAGCGATTGTCTGACGTCTCCTGCACGCTGCCGCCACTCTTCCACAGATTGCGGCCGTCGGACATACCAGCTGTTGTCGGGAGTCTGCTCTGACGCTATGCGCACGAGGGATGATCCTCGCAGCGGAGTCGAGAGAATTGAGAGGCTCATCGACGCCTGCCCACGAGGATGAGGCGGGGTGATTCCTCGGTGAACGAGCTCCCCTCGTAGTCGCCGAACTCCTCGGAGATCGTAAAACCCCCATCGTTCCGAAGCATCGCTCGCAGCTCCTCGAGACTGTAAAGTCTGACACGCTCCACGAACTCGCGATCCTCTCCATCGATCGAAATGCGTTTGACGATGAACCGTCCGTCTTCAATCGAGCGTCTCTGCTCGACGATTCTGCCTTCATTTTCCTTCCTGTCGTACGGCACGAGCGTACGTTCCACCAGATCCGCGTTGAGAAAATCGAGTATGAAGGTTCCTCCAGCGGCGGTCGCGCGCCCGACCTCTCTGATCACGGCGCGATGCTCCGCGTCAGTGTCGAAGTATCCGAAGCTCGTGAAGAGATTCACCACCAGGTCGAACGTACCGTCGCGAAACGGAAGCTCCCTGATGTCGCCACGGACAAGTGGTGTCGCCAAGTCGCTCTCGCGGGCACGTTCGAGGAGCGCTTCAGAAAGGTCGAGGCCGGTTGTCCACCAGCGGTCCGAAAGCGATCGCGTGTGGCGTCCCGCCCCGCAGGCGAGATCGAGGACGCGATTCACCGTCAGTCCCCGAACCATCCTTTCGATGAGCGCTACGTGGCGCTCGGCTTCCGCTTCGTTGCGGTGCGGGTACAACGCCAGGTAGTCATCGTCGAACCATGACTCGAACCATTCAGCCAAGGTGCGGCCGCCTTACTTGTGGTACGGTTCGCCGCGCGCGATCGATCCCGCCCGGTACAGCTGCTCGGCCAGTACGAGCCGGGCGAGCTCGTGGGCAAGAGTCCACGGGGCCAGGGACAGCTTCAGTGAAGCCCGGCCCACGAGATCCTCGTCGAGCCCGAACGCTCCACCGATCAGCAATGCGGTGTCCTGTCCTCCCTCGCGGCATGTGGTCAGCCATGCGGAAAACTCTTCGGAGCTGAACGATCGTCCTCCCTCTTCGCATGCTACCAACCTGCACGAAGCGGTGCGCTCTGCAAGCCGCGCACCTTCGCGGCTGCGTACCATGACCGAAGATGTTGCGCCGGCCCGCTCCTCGCGAACCTCATGTACTTCGAGCGGCCAGTACCGCGCCGCCCGTGTCTCGTAATCATGTATCGCCGCGGCGAGTGCGGCGTTGCGCGGCTTTCCCACCACCGCTACAACGAGACGCATCAGGCGTATATGCCTCGCAGCCTGTGCACCGTCGCGACCCGGCTGATAGCAAGCATGTAGGCCGCTGTGCGCATGTTCACGCGGTGCGTCGTCGCCAGCGACAGAACGTCATTGAAGCTGTTCACCATGATGTCCCTGAGCCGCTCGTTGACGAGCTGCTCCGTCCAGAAGTACCCCCCGCGGTCCTGGACCCACTCGAAGTACGACACGGTGATACCGCCGGCATTCGCGAGAATGTCGGGAATCACGAACACTCCGTTCTCCTCGAGAACGGAGTCGGCCGCAGCCGTAGTGGGTCCGTTCGCACCTTCACAGATCACTTTCGCCCTGATCGACGCGGCGTTCCTTGTGGTAATGACGTTCTCCAGCGCGGCCGGAAGGAGGACGTCTACATCGAGCGTGAGAAGATCCGCACCGCTGATCACCTCACCGCTGCCGTAGCCGTCCAGCGAACGGTGCCTAGCGACGTGGGCGATCGCCTGGTTGATGTCGATTCCGTTTCGGTCGTGGATCGATACCGACCGATCGCCTATCGCGACAACTTTGCACCCCTCGGCATGAAGCAGCTGAGCGGCCACGGAGCCGACGTTGCCAAATCCCTGAATTGCAACCGTCGCTCCCTTCATCGGCATGCCGAGATGAACAAGAGCTTCTCTGGTGACTATCATGCAGCCGCGTCCCGTCGCCTCCCGCCTGCCGAGCGATCCACCCATCTGCACCGGCTTCCCCGTAACGACTGCGGTTGTGGTGTGGCCTACGTGCATGGAGTAGGTGTCCATGATCCAGGCCATCACGCGCTCGTTGGTGTTGACGTCAGGTGCGGGCACGTCCGAGTCGGGGCCGAGTGTCTGGATGATGCCCGCGGTGTAGCGGCGGGTCATTCTCTCCAGCTCGCTTACGCTCATGGTGTGCGGATCGCAGACAACACCGCCTTTCGCGCCGCCGAAGGGAATGTTCACCACGGCGCATTTCCACGTCATCCACGCGGCGAGCGCTTTCACTTCCTCGAGCGTCACCTGTAGATCGAACCTGATGCCGCCCTTCGCCGGCCCGCGGGAAGTGTTGTAGAGGACGCGATATCCGGTGTAGACCTCGACCTCGCCGTTGTCCTTCATGACGGGTACAGAAACGATTATCTGCTTTTCCGGGTGTCTCAGCACGCGATAGAGGCCCGGCTCCAGATCCAGCAGCTCGGCCGCGCGATCGAAGCGGAGCATCATCGCCTCGAACGGATTCTCCTCGTCGAGGAATGTGTCCTTGTCCGGACTTACGATCGAGTTGTATGGAAGTCTGAGGTCGGTTGCCATTCGTCAGAGGATCAGGTCTGCCAACCCGGGGAGGTGTCAGGCCGTATGAAAAGGGCGCGCCGCCAGCACGCCCTCGAGCACTCCGTCAATCGCATTCATGCCGCTCTCTACCTCGACGGACAGGGAAACATACCATAATGGAGATGCGCCGACAGGCCAAAGGGAACGCAGCTTCACGGCGTCCTTGAGCGTGCAGACTATCATGTCACTCGTGCGAGAAACCGCAGCAAGCTCGGCCGCGTCAGCTCGCGAAAATGGATGGTGATCTGCAAAGGGCCGGCGAGCGACTACAGCACCCATCGATTCGAGTTGCGAGAAGAACGCGTCGGGGTCGGCGATGGCCGCGATCGCAAGGACGCGCCTCCCCTTCACTGCCGCCGGTGGAAGCGAAGCGCCCGCTTCGGTAACGGAAAGCAGTTTTCCCGGAGTAAGCCGAACGATGGCCTGTTCCAGCTCCGGAGCAACTGACCGAATGGCAACCGACGCGAGCTCGATGTCCTCTCGTCCAGCAATCTTTGCGGTGATTATGACGAGAGTCGCCCGCCGAATCGCAGCAAGCGATTCCCGCCAGGGGCCGGCGGGCAGCAGGCGGATGTCGTTCGTCCACCGGTCCGCGCTCACAAGAACGACATCCGCGTTGCGGGCGGCCCGCCGGTGCTGAAAAGCGTCGTCCAGAACCGCGACATCGGCACCAAGCGAAACGGCCTCCGCTATTCCCTCTACTCGGTTGGAGGCGATAACGACAGGCAACCCGGGATTTATCGCGGCATGAACGAGCGGCTCGTCGCCACCGTAGCCGCGAAGTACTATCGCCGGAACCGCGCCGGCCGATGCGAGGCGCGCAGCGAGCCAGCTGCTAACTGGAGTTTTTCCCGTGCCGCCGACGGTGAGATTGCCGACACTCAACACCGGAATGCGGGACTTCGTTGAAGAGGCGATGCCTGTGGCATAGAGAGCCGCGCGGGACGCGACCACTGCCCGGTAAATTCCTTCCAGCGGCCACAGCGCCGTGCGAGCTAGACGCCATGCCGGCCCTCGTCCGCGCCACACGAGCTCTAAGAGGTGCATGCGAGCCGAACCGTGTTGTTCATCAACTGCTCGAAGACATCCGATTCCGCCGCCGCTTCGCGCGATGAAGCCGCATTGACGAGGCTCGGCGCACCATATGCCACGGTGATGCGCGCGAACGGTTTGGGAATCACGAATGAATCCCAGCTCGACAGGCTCCACGCACGATCGACGTGTGCCGCGATCGGGAGTACGGGCGCATTGGCGCGTTGCGCGGCCATCAGCGCACCGGGCGCGTACTTGCGGGCAGGTCCCCGCGGTCCGTCCGGTGTCACCGCAACCTCCCGGCCCGCGTTGAGCTCGCGCACAAGGCCGAGCAGCGCACGGCTTCCTCCGCGCGTAGTGGAGCCGCGAATGAGACGGTACCCTATCGATGCAGCAATCCGCGCGATCATCTCTCCATCACTGTGCTCACTTACGAGAATGGCAACGTCTTCACCGCGGTGGTGCCAGATCAGGGGAAGAAGCTGTCCATGCCACAACGAAAAAACGAACGGCCTCCCTGCCGCTCGAAGTTCTTTCAAATGGCTTTCATCGACGATGCTGTATCTCCACGTCGACGCCAGAGTGCGCAGCAATCCGGACCCGAGGACGATGGCCGCCCGGCGGCTGGGTGCGAGGTCTTCACCTGGCCGGCTGTCACTCAATGGGCCATGCCCGCGGCCATCTCCGCAACGCGTCGCGCGGCACCGGCGGTGCCAAGCTTTCCACGTACCTCCAGTAGACCCTGCAGCACGCGCGCACGCTCGGCATCCTCTACGTCCAGCAGGCGGAGCAGCTGCGCGGCAACAGTATCAGGCCGGAGCGCGTCCTGAACGAACTCGCGCGCCACCTCCCTGCCAGCGACGACGTTCACCAGGCCGATGTGTTCAATGGTCACCATGAACCTTGCGAGCGCGTACGAGATCTCACTCGTCCTGTATGCGACCACGAGCGGGCAATCGGCAATCGCCGCCTCGAGAGTCGTTGTGCCACTCTTGCAGAGTGCGGCGTCGGCGGCGCGCAGAACAGCGAACGATGCGGAGTGTACTAGCCGATAGGGACAGCGATCCGGGTCTATCTCCACTGTCGGAGCGACACTGACGACTATCTGAACCTCCGGCCTTGCCTTCTCTACCTCGCGCGCAGCACCGACGAAGTCGTCGAGATGCCTGTCGATCTCCTGCAACCGGCTTCCGGGGAACAGCGCCAGCAGCGGCGGGCCCTCGGCGAATCCGAGAGCCTTTCGCGCTTCGGCGCGCGACGGCAGCTCACCGGCGCGATCGAGAAGCGGATGGCCGACGAACGTCGCGTCGATCCCGTGTCCCTTCAGGAGATTCTCCTCGAAGGGAAGTATCACGGCCGCCTTGCTGACAATTCTCGCGAGCTTGGGTATGCGGCCCTGGCCCCACGCCCAGACCTGAGGTGTGATGTAATAAAGCACAGGCACCCCGGCGTCGTTCGCCGCTGCCGCGGCCTTCATGTTGAAGCCCGGATAGTCGACGACGATCATGAGACCAACCTTGCCGCTCTCGAGCCGATCGCGAATCCTCCCAAGCAGCATATAATGGCGCGGAATGTGGCGGATGATCTCGATAAATCCCATGACGCCGCTGTCGTACCGGTCAAACAGCTTCACGCCCGCGGATTCCATCAGCGGGCCGCCGAATCCAGTCATCTGAAGGTCAGGGCGAAGCCGCTTCAGCTCTTCCGCTACACCAGCTGCGTGAAGATCGCCGGATGCCTCTCCAGCGACAAAGATTACTTCAGGCACGGGTGGTCAGCGGTTCTCCCCTCAGCGACGGGCGAGTTCGCTCGATCTCCGCCACGATCTGCAGCGCGACGCCGAGAGCTCTCTTTCCATCTTCACCCGTGACCACCACCGGTGCGTCGCCACGCAGCGCCGCGACAAAGCTGTCGAACTCCAGGCGCAGCGGTTCACCCTCGGGGGCTGTCAGCGTAATCCGGTCGACGAAGTCAGTGATGTTGACGGGCCCGGTTGGCGGCCGGCTCGGATCCATTTTTTCCTTGAGCCGGAAGAAATCGCCGGTTCCCGCCGCAAGGTCGAGTGACAGGTAACCGCTCTCCTGAAAGATCCTGATCTTGCGCACGCGGTCGCGCGATATCCGGCTCGATGTGATATTGGCGACCGCACCCGAAGAGAAAGTGACGCGGGCGTTGGCGATGTCGAGCATCGGAGTGAGCACCGGCACTCCAACTGCCGAAATTTCTTCCGCCGTGTCAGCCACCAGCGTGAGCACGAGGTCGATGTCGTGGATCATCAGATCGAGAACTACGGCGACGTCGGATCCGCGGAGACTGAAAAGCGCGAGGCGCTCGCTCTCGATGAACCTCGGCCGGTTGACATATGGAAGCGCGGCCCGCACTGCGCGGTTGAATCGCTCGACGTGACCGATCTGAACGATGCAGCCATTTCTCGCGGCAAGCTGCAGCAACTCGTTCGCCTCTTCCAGCGTCGCCGTGATCGGCTTTTCGATGAAGACATGCTTCCCTGCTTCGAGCGCGGCCCTCGCTACCTCATGGTGTGAGGGAGTGGGAACGACGATGGTGACCGCGTCACAGACGTCAAGGAGCGGCTGCAGCCCGTCGAATCGATTGACGCCGAGCTCCGCCACCACCTTCCCGGCTCGCAGGTCGTCGATTTCGACGAAGCCGGCAAGTGCGACGCTTTCCATGTCGCGGAGGATTCGCACGTGATGAAAACCGAGGCTGCCTGCGCCCACCACGCCGATGCGCACCGCGTCGGTCAGATCACCACCCCACGCTCGCTCGCTTCGACGAACCTGATCAGCTCTCGAACCTCCGGAAACTGCTCGAGCTCAGTCTCCGCCTGCTGCATCGCCTGTGACAGATTCATGTCCGATCTGAAGAACAGGCGGTAGGCCCGCTTGAGCTCGCGGACCACCTCGTCCGAAAATCCATTGCGCTGGAGTCCAACGCTGTTCAGCCCGTAGAGCTTCACCGGGTTGCCCACCGCCTTCAGGAATGGCGGGATGTCCTTCGATACCCTGGAGCATCCGCCGATGAAGCTGTTGCGGCCGATGCGTACGAACTGGTGCACAGCTGACAAGCCCGAGATCGTGGCCTTGTCCTCGATGACGACATGGCCGGCCAGCTGCACTCCGTTAGCTATGATTACGCCGTTACCCAAGTGACAGTCGTGCGCAAGGTGGACGTACGACATGAGGAGGCAGCCGCTCCCAACTGCTGTCTTGAATGAATGAGACGTGCCGCGGTTGATCGTACTGTACTCGCGAATCACCGTCTGCTCGCCGATCTCGACCGTCGTGGGCTCGCCGCCGTACTTCAGATCCTGTGGTGCACCGCCGAGAACGCTGCCGATACCGATTTTCACGCCGGGGGCGAGCTTCACGTCACGCTCGAGCGTGGCGCGCGGCGCTATCTCGCAGTCATCGCCAATCTCACAGCCATCACCAACGATCGCGAAAGGGCCGATCTCCACCCGCTCCCCGAGCTGCGCCTTGGGGGAAACTATCGCCGATGGGTGAATGCCGGCCTGCGTCATCGATCGCGCACCATCGCTGCCATGTCCGCCTCGGCCACGATTTCCCCGTCAACTTTTCCTACGCCGCGCATCTTGCAGATCTTTCCGCGAATCTGCACGACCTCGAGCTCGAATCGAATCTGGTCTCCGGGCTTCACCGGCCGCCTGAACTTGACGTTGTCGAGAGACATGAAGTAGACAACCTTGGTATCGGGTTCCTGCACCGATCCCATCAGCAGCATGCCGCCCACCTGCGCCATTGCTTCGATGATCAGGACCCCGGGCATGATCGGGTGACCGGGAAAGTGTCCCTGAAAGAACGGCTCGTTGATCGTCACGTTCTTCAGTCCCACGATCCGCTTGCTGTCCTCCATCTCGACAATCCGGTCGACAAGAAGGAACGGATACCGGTGAGGCAGAACCTTCATGATGTCTTCGATTCCGTAGACCATTCCGCTCCCTTGCCTGACAGCACTGGCGGCGGGGATCGCCGCCGCTCCGTTGCCTGCGTGAATGACTCCCGACCTGGCGAGCTCCCGGACGAGAGTCACCGTCCCCCTGTGACTTGGCTTCACCGCGACGATTCTCGCCTGTACTCTCGCTCCCGCGAGGGCGAGGTCTCCGACGCAATCCATCGCCTTGTGGCGCACGAACTCATCGCTCCATCGCAACGGACCGCTGACGATTTCGTCGTCGTCGAGCACTATTGCATTCTCGAGCGACGCGCCCCTGATCAGCCCCCGCTCACGCAGCCAGTCAACCTCACGCGTGAATCCGAACGTTCTCGCGTGCGCCAGCTCGCGCTCGAATATCTCGCTCGTGACACAGACGCGCGTGGACTGTCTTCCAATCCGCGGATGCGCGAACTCGATCGTCACGTCCAGCTCGAGTCCCGATGAGGGATAGGCCTCATAGACCGATTCGCCATCGATGATTCGGACCGGCTCCGTGAGCGTCAAATAATCCGGTTGCCCGCCAACATCTGCAAGCCCGGCTTCCTTCAGTGCGTCGAAGAACCGGCCGGCACTCCCGTCGAGTATCGGCGGCTCAGGCCCGTCCATCTCGATCGTCACATCGTCGATCCCGATGGCCGACACCGCAGCGAGTACGTGCTCCACCGTATGCACTGTGTTCGCGCCGCTGCCGAGCTGGGTGCGGCGCTCGCTGGCGGTCACCTGCTCGAAGCGCGCGGGAATCGGCGCCGCGCCAGCGATATCGCACCTCACGAGCTTGATTCCCTCACCCGCGTTGGCCGGCTTGAACGTGAGGCGGCACGGCTCCCCCAGATGCAGCCCCGTTCCTTCCAGCGTGACGGCACGCGCAACGGTGAAACGGCTCACGCAGGACTTTTCTCTTCCAGTACCAGCTCGATCCGCTTGATCATTCCAGCAAGCTTGAAGAGCGCGGCGGACGCACGCAGCGATTCGCGGTGCGGGCGAGCTGGATACCCTGACCACGACTCGCCCGCAGGGACGTCGCCGAACACACCGGACTGGCCCGCAATGCGAGCCCCCGCGCCGACACTGATATGACCACCCAGGCCGGCCTGACCGGCGATAACGCAGCCGTCTTCGATGCGCGCAGAGCCTGCGATTCCCACCTGCGCCATGATGAGACACAGACGCCCGATCTTAACGTTGTGTCCGATCTGGACGAGGTTGTCGATCTTCGTTCCGGCACCCACCACCGTGTCATCGATGCTGCCACGATCGATTGTCGTGTTCGCCCCGACTTCTACGTCGTCTCCGATCACACAGCGCCCGACATGCGGAATCTTCGCGTGCTCGCCATCGCGAAAAACGTAACCAAATCCATCGGATCCGATTCGCACACCGGAATGCAGAACGACGCGGTTCCCAATCTCGCTGCCGGAATAGATCGTGACATGAGGCAGCAACCGGCAGTTTTCACCAACCACCGCGCCTTTCTGGACGACCGTGTGAGCTCCGACTACGGTTCTCGCTCCTATGCGCGACTCAGCGCCGATCACCGCGAACGCCTCGACGGTGACATCCTCGCCGATCGTCGCACCGCGACCGATGCGCGCTGTGACGTCAACGTACGGAGACGCCCGCAACGCGGGATAGAGAACCGGAAGTATCGACAGCAGCGCTTCCTGCGGCCGCTCCACGACGATCCTCGCTGCAACTTGTGCCGGAAGGTCGGCCAGCTCTCCCGTAATCAGCACAATCCCCGCGCGCGAGGACTCAAGTGCCTGCGAGTACTTGGGTGAGGCAAGAAAGCTGAGCTGCGCCGGGCCGGCGCGCATCAGCGGAGCCACGCTGTCAATGGTGGTCTCGCCCGGGCCGCGCAATTCCCCCTTTACGAGCTCCGCAATGGCAAGAGCGGTGAGCGTGCAAGCACGCTCACCGCTGAGAGACTTCGAGGAGGTGCGCGGAGACGTCACCGCCTTGGCGACGTCACTCCGGCGGGCTGTGGTGTCAGAGCGGATCCCGCCGCTGCCGCCGGTCTCGGCGCCGCCTTTACCCGGGCCATCACCTTCTCGGTCAGGTCGAGCCGCTTGTCGGCGGCAACGATCACGCTTGTCTGTGATGCGACATCAAAAATCATCGAATAACCGTCTTCCATGCGTACCTGCTCGATGATCTTCTGAAGGTTCTCCATTATCGGGCGAATCAGCTCAGCCTGACGGGACTGCATCTGCTGATCGAGCTGACGAGCGCGCGTCTGATAATTCGTCTCCCTGTCCTGAATCACCTTTGCCCGCGACACGCGCGTCGAGCTGTCGAGGCGTGAAGCCTCCCGCTCGAACGTCGCCGCCATCGTCTGCAGCGAGTCGCTCATGCGCTGAAGCTGCGCCTGATAGGCAGTGACCTCGCCCTTGAATTGTGTTTCCGCCTCCGCACGGCCTGGCGCCTGCGCGAGGATCGCGGCCGAGTTGATGAAGGCGATTTTCGGAACGCCCGAAGGCGCCGACTGTGCCGGTACCGCCTGCGCCGATGCAGAACCGGCCGCCAAGGCAGCAACTATGAGTGCGAAAACAGCCGCACGAATGAATCCACGCATTGAAACTCCGGTGTTAGAAGATCTGTCCAAGTTTGAAGTGCAGCTTCCAGCCCGGGTTCGGCCGCCCGGCGGCGTCCTGCCGATCCAATCCATACCCTAGATCGATACCTATCGGTCCGAGGGGGCTGACGATCGCGGCGCCAAAGCCCGCTCCGCGGAAGAGTCGCGTCGGGTCAAACTGCCGGGGGTGATTCCACACGTTGCCGCCTTCGAAGAACGTGTTGATGTAAAGCGACTGATTCACCCGCAGCCCGAACTCCGCCGTGCCGACGAAAAAGGCGTTGCCGAAGGATTCACGGCGCACTCCGCTGCCGCCTTCCGCGAACTCGTTGTATCCGAACGGCGTTATGGAGAATTCCTCATAACCACGAAGCGGCTCGCCGTATTGTGTGCCACCGAGAGAGAAGGACTGCGAGTAAAAGAACGGGCCGGGATTTCCGAACACTGCTCCGGCGCGAGCGGTGAGACCCACTACGAACGTCATCGGTGACGATCCCAGTGCCGAGCCGCCAATCGCGCCGATCGGCGCGTAAGACTTGAGCTCGGTTGTGTAACGCTGGAACGACGCGGTGCCGCCGAGCGGACCTCCGTTGAACTGCGCGGTGAAAGTCTGCGATCCGCCCTCCGCAGCGAAGGGAAGACCGAGGCGCGTGTCGTGACTCGCCGTAAAGCCCAGTGTGGAGCGAAAACAGTTTTCACACTGATCTGCAGTAACCGTACTGAGAAAGCCGCCGCCACCGTACCTCACCTTCTCGCCGCCATACGAAACGAGTACGCGGCTGTAGAGTGAATTGGGAACCGGGAAACCAACCTGGAGCTGCGCGCCCGTTCGAATCGTTCTGCCGAGATCGGCGATGGTGTAGCGCGATGCCGTGTGGTACGCAGTGACACTGCCCGAGATTCGAGTCTGCTTGACGTTCGGATCGGTATAGGTCGCGTTGAAGTCGTTGATGTAGCGGCCGAATTGATACTGAAGCTGCGCACGCTTGCAACGCCCCAGGAGATTCGGCTGATCGAGCCCGACGAAACCGCCGATGCCCGTTCCCTGCCCTGTCGACGCGCCAAAGTTCACGTTTCCGGTGCGCTTTTCCTTGACGCGAAAAATAATGTCCACGTCGCCCTGCTCGCCCACCGGCCGTGTCTCCGGAGCGGGCATCGGCTGCTCGAAGAAGTTCAGGTTCGCGATGTTCTGATAGCTGCGCAGGAGATAGTTGCGATTGAAAACCTGGCCCGGCGCGAGGACCACCTGCTCGCGGATGCACGACTCGAAAGTGAAGTCGTTCCCTTCGATGTCGATGCGATTCACGATCGCGGGCGACGATTCCTCTATCTCCCAGCGAAGGTTGACGACGCGAGTCGAATCACTGCCCGGCAGCCGTTCCAGAACGGGACGGATTCGGGCGTAGATATAGCCTTCGTCATTGTATGCATCGCGCAGCTTCTGCTCCGCCTCCTCCCACCTGCCGGCATCGAAGGTGTTCGGCGGATTGCGGTAGCTACGGCGCACAATCTCCATCGCCCGCTGAGTGATCGTCGCCGACTGAGCCTCGAACGGAAAGAATCGCTTCACTTCGTCGGTGGCGAACCGCCGGTTGCCGAGCACTTCGAACGAACCGATTTTGTAGCGAGGGCCTTCGGACACGCGGAGGTCGATCACCGCCTTTCCATTTTCCCGGTCGATGATCAGCGAGTCGCTCAGAATGCGGAAGTCGATATAGCCACGGCTCGAGAAGAGAGCCGGCAATCGCTCGGTCAGATCCGCAGCATACTTCGAATCGTCGAACTCACCTTTACGGAACCAGAGAAATCCTTCGGGGCGGGATTCCATCGCCGCCGCGATATCACCTGCCGGAACGCCCTTGTTGCCGACGACGTTGAGTCCGGAGATGGCGAGGCGGCGACCCTCCTCGACGTTGAACGTCACCTTGATCTTGTCGCCGTCGCGAACTGTGTCGGCGCGCACGCGGGCCAGGTAGTAACCCTTCGACTCATAAAGTGAGTCGGCTCGCTCCACTGCGCGGGCGACTTGAGCCGGATCCAGCGGGCGTCCCGTGACGAGAGTGAGCCGCTCCTTCACATCCTTCGGATCGACTCGTTCCGCACCAACGACCGCGTAGGATGACAGAACCGGCCGCTCTCTGACCGTGATGGTGAGAGTCGTGCGCGGCGCGGCTGGTGGAACTGAGCAGGCAACGTCCACATCCTCGAACTGGCCGGTGGCGAACAGCGCCTTGATCGCGCGCTGGACGTCGCGGTAGTTGAGCGTCGCACGCGCCGGGATGGCGACAGTCGTTCGAATTGTAGCCTCGGACACGCGCGAATTACCCGCGACTGCGACCGTATCAGGGGTCGTACAGACGCCGGGAGCGGAGGTGTCCTGAGCAATGGCGGATGACCCCGCTGCACACAATGCCAGCAGGGATACAGCATACTTTCGCATCGCTGAAATATACACGAATGATGTTTTTAGGGTCCTGTTGCGGTGGGCATGAGAATTAGACAACGGGGCCGCGCAAGACGTTGCCATCGCAACGCTTCCGCGGCCCATCTGTCCGTCTCTTCCCCGTGTCTGCGTCTCTGCGGCTTCTTGCGTCGGCGGCCCGAAGGGCTCGCCGCTCTGCGCCTCTATATTCTAGTGAGGACCCGGAAGTCGAGCTTGTCTCCCTCGGGTGCGACGTCGACCTCGATCTCGTCTCCCTTGGCGAATTCGCCGAGCAGAATCTTCTCCGACAGCGGGTCTTCGATGTAGCGCTGAATCGCCCGCTTCAGCGGCCGCGCGCCGAACTTCTCGTCGTATCCATGCTTCACCAGGAAAAGTGCCCCCGCGCTGGTGAGCTTGAGGGTCAGCTCTTCATCGCCCAGCCGCTTCTGCACTGCATTCAGGAGGATGGTGACGATCTGTCCGATATGCTCTTCCGACAGCGGATGGAAGACGATCACGTCATCGAGCCGGTTGAGAAATTCCGGGTTGAACACGTGGGTCATCTCCTCCTTCACTTTTTCCGCGATCCGCTCGAAGCTGTTGCGGCCGTCGGCGCTGGCAAAACCCATCGCCCGGCCCTTGGTGATGTCGCGCGCTCCGACGTTCGACGTCATGATCACGACCGTGTTCTTGAAGTCGATGACACGTCCGTAGTTGTCCGTGAGATGTCCTTCGTCGAGCACCTGAAGCAGGATGTTGAACACATCGGGATGGGCCTTCTCGATCTCGTCGAGCAGCACCACGCTGTAGGGCTTGCGCCGCACAGCCTTGGTGAGCGTACCCGAGTCTTCGTATCCGACGTATCCCGGGGGTGCGCCGATCAGGCGTGATACCGAAAACTTCTCCATGTACTCGCTCATGTCGACGCGAATCAGCGCCGCGGGGTCGGCGAAGAGAAACTTCGCCAGCGCCCTCGCCAGCTCCGTTTTTCCCACGCCGGTCGGACCGGAGAAAATGAACGAGCCAATTGGACGATTCGGATCCTTGAGCCCGGCACGGCTCCGGCGGATCGAGCGGGAGAGCGCCTTGATCGCTTCTTCCTGCGCAACGACTGAACCGTGAAGCTCCTCTTCCATGCGCAGCAGCCGCGCGGTCTCCGCTTCCTGCAGACGCATCACGGGAATGCCCGTCCACCGGCTGACGATGAACGACACTTCTTCCTCGCCAAGCACGGGCCGGTGCGACTGGCGATGCTTCTCCCAGTCTTCCTGCTTTTTCCGGATGTCGCCCTGAAGCTCGCGCTCTCTGTCCCGCAGCGATGCCGCGCGCTCGAAGTTCTGGTCGCGTACTGCAGCTTCCTTTTCAGTATTGACGCCGTCGAGCTGTGACTTGAGCGCGGTCACCTCAGGCGGCGGCGCCTGCGTCGCGAGACGCGCGCGTGCACCCGCCTCGTCGATCACGTCGATGGCCTTGTCCGGCAGGAAGCGATCGGTGATGTACCGCTCCGACATCTTCGCCGCAGCATGCAGCGTCGGGTCGGGTATGGTGACCTTGTGGTGCTCTTCGTACTTGCCGCGCAGTCCCTTCAGGATCTCGACGGTTTCGTCGACCGAAGGCGGCTCCACGATGACGGTCTGAAAGCGGCGCTCGAGCGCACCGTCCTTCTCGATGTATTTGCGATACTCGTTGAGAGTGGAGGCTCCGACGCACTGAAGCTCGCCGCGCGCCAGCGCCGGCTTCAACATGTTGCTGGCGTCGATCGCGCCCTCGGCCGCACCGGCGCCGACCAGCGTGTGCAGCTCGTCGATGAACAGAATGATGTTCTTGTTCTGCGCAATCTCGTTCATGACGGCCTTGAGGCGTTCTTCGAACTGGCCGCGATACTTCGTACCAGCGATCACCGCCGCCATGTCGAGCGACAACACGCGATGTTCACGCAGACTGTCCGGGCACTCGCCGTTGGCGATGAGCTGAGCCAGACCCTCCACGATAGCGGTCTTGCCAACGCCAGGCTCGCCGATGAGCACCGGATTGTTTTTCTTGCGCCGGGTGAGAATCTCCATCACCCGCTCGATTTCCTTGCCCCGCCCGATGGTAGGATCCAGCTGTCCCTCGCCCGCTAGCTGCGTGAGGTCGCGACAGAAATGATCGAGTGCCGGAGTCTTGGACTTCTTCTCGCCCTTTCCTGTGGAAGCAGGAGTCGCCGACGTCCCGCCTGCCGACGAAGTCGCTCCGCCGGTCTGCGGCATATCGGTGCCAAGCAGTCTGAGAGTTTCAGCGCGCGCGGCGTCGAGGTTGATGCCGGCATCCGTGAGAACCTGCGCCGCTATTCCCTTTTCTTCGCGGAGCAGACCTAGAAGCAGGTGCTCTGTTCCGACGTAGTTATGGGTGAGGTCACGGGCTTCCGCCATCGCGAGCTCGAGGACCTTCTTGGCGCGCGAAGTATAGGGAAGGTCAGGGCCGGTGGCAGCTGCCGCCTTTCCCTTCTTTACCGTGTCTTCGATCTTCTGCTGAATCTCGTCGAGGTCCACGCTCAGGTTCTGAAGGACCGCCGCGGCGACTCCTTCACCTTCGCGGATGAGTCCGAGCAGAATGTGCTCGGTGCCGACGTATTCGTGGCGGAGCCGCTCGGCTTCTTCCCGCGCCATGGCGAGAACCTTACGAACGCGCTCAGTGAAGTTGTATCCGTTCATTGTGTAGACCCCGTATCGTCCGCGAGAATGCTGCGCACATAACGCGCACGCGCAAGATTCGCTTCGCTCGTTGTCAGCTCACGTCCCTCGGCATGTGAGAGATGCGCGGACTGACTGAAAATCAGGAGCTTGTTGAGGGTATATACACTCAGATCGGTGATCAGTTTCAGCCCGACGGCGAGCCGAACACTGCTGAGATAGCTCATCACCTCGTCGAACGTGAGGCTTCGCGCGTAACGCAGCGTTCCGTACGCGCGCCAGAGCTTGTCTTCGATAATATAACCGGCGTCGCGAAGCAAGACTTTTCTTGCCTCTTCCTCGCGCTCGATCACGTGGGTTACCACTCGCGTCAGGTAATCGAGCAATTCGGCCTCGCTTCGCCCGAGCGTCGTCTGATTGGAGATCTGGAAAAAATTGCCGACCACTTCACTTCCCTCTCCGTACAGCCCCCGGTAAGTCAGGCCGACTTGCTGCAGCCCCGCGAGAACTTTCGCGATCTCCTTCGTCAAAACCAGACCGGGAAGATGAATCAGAACGGAAGCACGGAGTCCGGTGCCCGCATTGGTGGGACAGGCGGTGAGGAACCCGAATTCGCTGTGGAACGCGTATGGCACGCGCTCGCCCAGCTCGGAGTCCAGACCGTCGACGGAATTGAACGCCTCCATGATGCGAAGTCCCGACTGGATCGCCTGCAGACGCAGGTGGTCCTCCTCGTTGATCATAATGCTGGTACCGCGGGTCAGATACACCGCGGCTCCGCTTCGCACCGGCCGCTGAGGATCGAGACCGGCCAGCTCGCGGCTGACGAGATGCCGCTCGTGCAGCAGCAGGCGATCTTCCTGGGGCAGCTCGTCGACACGGAGCATCACCCCGTGACTCAGTCCGCCAATGCCGGACATGGCCTGCTGCACCTGCGAAAGGATACGCAGCCGCTCGCCGTCCCGCGCACGTCCGGCGAATGCGTAGCCCTCGAGATTGCGGGCCAGGCGAATCCGCGTCGAGATGACAATGTCCGGATATCCACCCGACGCATCGAGCCAGCCGACGCCGCCATCAGGAATCAGCGAAAGGTCGAGCATCACTCCATCCCTCGCAGCTTGTCCCGAATGTCGGCGGCCAGCTCGAACTGCTCGGCGTCGATTGCGCGGCGCAGGCGATCGCGCAGCTCGTTGGCGGTCCCGCCGTCCGGCAAGTCGGTACTTGTTGGCGGCTCGTACCGCCGCCCGATGTGTTTCGAGCTGCCGTGCACTCGCCGCAGCAGGTCTCGCATGCTTTTCTCGAATGCGTCATAGCAGTGAGCGCAGCCAAGGCGGCCGCTGGTGCGGAAATCACGAAATGTCGAGGAGCAGAAGGCGCAACGCGCAGCGTCGCCCTGGGTGGCCTGCATCGCCTGGTGGACGCTCTGAAGGAAATCCGTGACCTGCGGCTTCGGCGCCGACGCGGTGGTTTCCACCCCGCGTTCAGCGGCGCATCTCTCGCACAGATGAAGCAGGCGCACGCCTGTCCCCTCGATCTGAGTGAGTTGAATTACCGCATCACCTTCCTTGCACACGTCACAGACCATCCGCTCCCCCTCCCCCCCGATGACGCCACCACCACAGCGTGCGCAACACGCGCCGGCCGTCGTTCTCTAAACCATCACTTCGCTCACCACGGTCTCGGTGAGCTTTCCTCCTTCGAGCAGCATCACGCGGCTGGCGCGTGACGCCAGCGCCCGGTTGTGAGTAACCACTACCATCCCGATTTCCAGATCGCCGACGACCTCAGCCAAAAGGTCGTGCAGCGTCGACGCATTCGCGAGGTCCAGATTTCCGGAAGGCTCGTCCGCCAGCACGACTTTCGGATCCATCGCCAGCGCGCGGGCAACCGCTGTTCTCTGTTGCTCCCCGCCCGATAGCGCTGATGGAAGGTGATGCATTCGGCCGCTCAATCCCACCCGTGACAAGAGCTCTTCTGCGCGGCTTCGCGCCTCCGGCAGCGCGCGCCCCGAAATCCGCATGGGCATCATCACGTTCTCCAGCGCCGTGAATTCCCGCAGCAGGTGATGAAACTGAAACACGAACCCGACTGACGTGTTCCTCAGCGCGGCCAGTTGTTCCTCATTGAGTCCGTTGACAGGCTCTCCTCCCAGCACCACGTAGCCGCGGCTCGGTCTGTCAAGCGCGCCGAGGACGTGCAGCAAAGTGCTCTTGCCGGCTCCGCTGGCGCCGACAACCGCCACCATTTCGCGCCGGGCGAGCGCAAAGTCGACGCCCGATAGAACGTTGATGGCACCGCCGTCGCCACCGGTATAGGTCTTGTGAAGATCATGCGCTTCGAGGACGGGCATCTTTACTCGTGCCGGATGGCGTCGATGGGGTACAGCCGTGAGGCCTGGATCGCGGGATACAACGTCGCGATTGCGGCAGTGAGAACGCTGGCAAGAATTATCCACGCCACGTCACGAGGCTGTGTCGCGACCGGAAGATGATCGATGAAGTAGATCGCCGGATCGAGGGGAATGAACTTGTAGCGCTCGAGCGCGATCGCTCCTCCAAACCCGACGACCAACCCGAGCAACGTACCCACGACGCCGATCACCACACCCTGCGCAAGGAATATCCGGCGAATGGAGCGCGACGGCAGGCCCATTGCCTTGAGTATTCCAATCTCCCGCGTCTTGTCGGCCACCACCATTGTCAGGGTGCTGACGATGTTGAAGGCCGCGACCATGACGATCAGCAGCAGGATCACTCCCATTCCGAGCTTCTCCAGCTTGAGTGCCTGGAAAAGCGACCGGTTCTGTTCCTGCCAGTCGACTGTGCGGTAGGGCCAGCGGAGGGCAGCGGTGATTCGCTCGGAGACGACGCCGGCCTGCCAGCGATCTACCGTTCGCACCTCGATCCCGGTGACTCCGTCGCCCAGCGCAGCAAACTCCTGCGCCTTGTCGATCGCGATGAAAACGTACGCATTGTCGTACTCATACATTCCGGTTTCAACTATTCCGGTGACTTCGAACTGAAACACCCTGGGAACGAATCCGCCGGTGACTGCGTTCGGCTTCACGCCGGCGATGGAGATGAGATTGATCTTGTCGCCGGGCCAGGCATTGTAACGGCTGGCGAGCAGCTTTCCGAGCACCACCCCGTTGCGTTGCCCATCGCTGCTGGCAAAGCGGAAATCTCCGGAAACGGCGTGCTGCCTGACAGTCGTGACGTCAGGCACTCCGCGGCCCGCCGGCGGAATTCCCACGACCATCGCGGCGCCCGCGTAATCGTGACCCGCGTTCATGCCGCCCTCGACCAGCACAAAGGGCGCGGCAGCGACCACACCCGGCAGCTGTTTCACCTTGCGAAGAACAGACTGCCAATCGGTGATCTTCAGATCCTCGCCATAGCTGAGGACACGGATGTCGGGGCTGCCGACCAGAATCTTCTCACGCAGATCTCTCTGCAGTCCGTTCATCACACCGATGATCAGTATCAGCGCGCTCACACCGACGAGCACGCCACCGATGGCGATCACGCTGATGAGAGACAGCAGCCTCGAGCCACGACGGCTCCTCAGGTATCGCCACGCAATCGACAACTCGAGCTTGTTCATTCTGGACGCATCGTTGGAAAGAGTATGACGTCGCGGACACTGGCCGTCCCCGTGAGATACATGAAGAGCCGGTCAACGCCAATTCCTACACCGCCCGTTGGTGGCATTCCGTATTCCATTGCGCGGATGTAATCCTCATCTACCCCGGAGGCTTCGAGATCGCCCGCCGCCTTGAGCCGGGCCTGCGACTCGAGACGGCCACGCTGATCCAGCGGGTCGTTCAGCTCGCTGAATGCGTTCGCCATCTCCCGGCCATTGGCGAACAGCTCGAACCTCTCCGTCAACGCGGGATTCCCACGTTTCGGTTTCGCGAGAGGTGAGAGATCCAACGGATAGTCTACAACGAAAGTGGGGTCGGTAATCTTCGATTCGACGAGCTGCTGGAAGATCTCGTCCATCACCTTTGGACGGCTCAGCGTTTCCGGCTGTATCACGCCCACGCGGGCGGCGAGCTCTCGCAGCTCCGCGTCGGACGCAGAAAGAATCGGCACGCCGGCAGCGCGCTCGAGCGAGGGTATCCACTCGATCCGTGGAAAGGGCGGCGAGAACCCGGGCACGCTCGCGCCAACTGCGGGAAGCTCCCTCAGTACTGACACAATCTCCACCAGCAATGTCTCGACTCTCCCCATCATCGTTTCGTAGTCAGCGTACGCTTCGTAGAACTCCAGCATCGTGAATTCAGGATTGTGCGTGCGGTCGATGCCTTCATTGCGGAAGTCATGCCCGATCTCGTATACCCTCTCGAATCCCCCGACGATGAGGCGCTTCAGATAGAGCTCGTCGGCGATGCGCAGGAAAAGCGGCAGATCCAGGGCATTGTGATACGTCGCGAACGGACGTGCGGTTGCGCCGCCGTATAGCGGCTGAAGAATCGGTGTCTCCACCTCGAGATATCCCAGCCGGTCGAGGAAGGATCGCATCGTCGTGACCATTCGTGAACGGGCCACGAACAGCGCACGCACCTCCGGATTGACGGCGAGATCGGCGTAACGCTGCCGGTAGCGCTGCTCGGGGTCACTGAATCCGGAATGCCTGACCACGTTTCCATCGATGACTTCTTCCTTGCCGAACGGCAACGGCCGCAGCGACTTCGCGAGAAGCTCGAACGACTCGACACGAATGGTGATTTCACCGGTTCGTGTGCGAAACAGCGGGCCGGCTGCCCCGACTATGTCTCCGATGTCGAAGTGATCCAGAACCGCAAACCTCTCATCGCCGAGCTGATCCCTGCGGAAATAGAGCTGTATGCGGGCCGTCGAATCTGTGAGGTGCGCGAAGACGGTTTTTCCATGGGCGCGCCAGGCGACAATCCGCCCTGCGACGGCAACTGCCGCTTCATCATCGGTGCCGAGGCCCATGTCGAGGGCCTGACGCGCCGAATGCCGGCGATCATAGGAATAGGCAAACGGCTCTACTCCGCTCTGCCGCAGCGCTTCGAGTTTTTCACGACGTGCCTTGAGTACGAAGTTGAGATCGTCGGTCACGAAGCAGAGCCGCCGCCGAAGCGCTTCAGGTAGGCCTGAATGAACGGATCGATGCCGCCGTCCATCACCTTCTGCACATCGGGGATCTTGAGCTCCGTTCTCAAATCGTTGACGATCGTATACGGCTGAAAAACGTAATTGCGTATCTGGCTGCCAAAGCTCACGTCGGCCTTGTTGGCGTCCACTTTCGCTTTTTCCTCCTCGCGGCGTTGCACTTCCGCCTGGTAGAGCTTGTTCTTCAGCATCTGCATCGCCTGCGCCTTGTTCTTGAACTGCGACCGCTGTGCCTGCGATGCGACCACCGTGTTCGTGGGAATGTGCGTGATTCGCACCGCCGAGCTGGTCTTGTTCACGTGCTGGCCGCCAGCGCCGGATGCGCGATACACATCGACCCGCAGGTCTTCATCGCGTATCTCGATGTTGATCTCTTCGTCCACCACCGGATAAACGAACACCGATGCGAAGCTTGTATGCCGCCGAGCGGCCGAATCGAATGGAGAGATTCTGACCAGACGATGTACGCCTGCCTCGGGACGAAGGAATCCATACGCGTACTGACCGCGTATCTCGAGCACGGCGCCCTTGATTCCGGCTTCTTCGCCCTGGCTTTCGTCGAGCAGGTCGATCTCGAACCCTTTGCGTTCCGCCCAGCGCGTGTACATGCGCATCAGCATCGACGCCCAGTCCTGTGCTTCAGTACCTCCGGCGCCCGCGCTGATCTCCACCTGCGCATCGCGGTGGTCGTCTTCACCCCGCAGCAGTGTTTTCAGCTCGAATGCGTCCAGCTCTTCCTGTATAGCCGCGACGTCGCGGTCGAGCTCTTCCTCGAGCTCGGCGTCAGGACTGTCGCGCAGCAGCTCACCCATTTCCTCGGCACTTGTCACGCGAGCGACAAGGCGGTCGTGTGGATCGACCCAGCCCTTCAGCGACTTCACTTCGCCAAGCACTTCCTGAGCAGACTCCTGGTTGGCCCAGAAATTCGGCTCCGCCATGCGCGCCTCGAACGTCGTCAGCGCTGATCGCTTGGCCTCGATGTCAAAGATACCTCCGCACTTCCGCGAGGCGTTCAGCCGACGCCGCCAGAGCCCTTCCTCTTTCTCCGATCTGTTCTGCCATTTCCTGTCGCTCGCTAGAAGATTTTTTTGCCGGCGCCGAGAACTTCGTTGAGCGATTCCTGGAAGTGGGTAGTGCTGCGCGCGAAATCACCACCGACCTGCGTGATGTACTCGTCGTAGCTTTTCCTGATCTCGTCCCGGAACAGCTCCTTGAGGGTTCCCTTCTCCAGCCCCTCGGCGTGCTTCGCCGGGTAGTAAGCGACCATGTCCGATACGAGAGCGCGGGCGAGGCGTTTGGCGCGCAAGCCGGGATCGCGTGACAGAAACGGGTTGATCGGGCGCTTCTCGGGTGGAGTCACCCCGCTCGGCGCGGGCGATGCGACGGGCGGGACGGGCGGGACTGCGGCTTGCTCAGTCACTCCATTCTCTTCTGAAACGGCATGCGCCGCCGCCCTGGCGGGCGTTTTTTTCTTCGATGGCCGTGGCGGCGTGACTGAAGGAACGGACACCGGCGTCTGCCGGCGGCCTGTTGCCGGCTCTTTCTCCGACAGCGGCGGATCAGCCGACAGCTGAGCCGGCGGTAAGCCCGCTACCACACCCGGCTCCTCATGCGAGAGTCCTGTCGGAACGAAAGGAGGTGCCGGCCCACGCCGGACATCCGTAACATGCGGAGTTTTCGTGGACCGACTCGCCGACGTCTCGTTGTCCATGCCGAGCGAAATAACTCCGTCGCACGAAGAGCAGCGGGCACGCACTCCGCCGCGCGGCACCTTAGCTGAATCCACGCGATAGACAGTCGAGCACTCGGGGCAGCTGACGTTCATTCGTTGTCTCTACTATCCGATGAGAGTTTGTGACGACAGATCGAGCGATGCCGGACGATCGTCGGTCCTGCGGTCGATCGAGTACACGGAGCCGGTGAGCGTCTTCGCATAAGTCTTCATCTCCGTCGCGAGACGGCTTACCTGCCGCGGCTCTGTAAATGTACGCTGGGCGTTCGTCACTATGCCGATTGAAAGTGTCATCAGTGGCACGCGATCGAGCACGCCCCGCCGGTCCTTGCCGAAGAAATAACCTGCCCGCCGATCGGGCTCCGAGTACTGATAAGGCACCAGCAGGTCGAAGACTTCAGTGATCTCTCCGCACGCTTCAGTGATGCCGTCGTAGGGAATGATGAATATGAAGTCGTCGCCGCCGATGTGCCCCACGAAAGCGCGCTCGCCGAACAGGCCCTTTGCCACGTCGTGCAACAGCATCGCGAGAATGCGTATGACCCGGTCTCCCTCATAGTAGCTGTATCGGTCGTTGTATTCCTTGAAGTGGTCGAGGTCTGCATAGCAGACAGCGAAGAGATCGGCCTGTCGCAGTCGTCGAGTGATTTCTTCCTCGATCGATCCCGCGCCCGGAAGGCGGGTCGAGGGATGGACGCCCAGGTCGCGATCGGACCGGGCCAGCATGGCTTCGAGGCGCATGACGCCCTCAGTTGCCTGTAGAGCTGCGGGAAGGACTTCGTCCGCACCGGCATCGAAGCCCTGGGTGAGGTCGACCGCTTCAGTGTCGCATAGCAGGAGAGCCGGCACGACTGCGGTGTAAGAATCGGCTTTCAATCGTCTGCAGGCTTCGATGGCAACAGGCAGATTCGTTCTTCCGTCGAATACGACGAGTCGCGGCCGTCCGCGAAGCGCCATCGCCATCAATGCATCGGCGTCGCTTACCGTGAATATCGCCGATGCTTTCTCGGTCACCCATGTGTCCAGCTCACCCATCAGCGCGCGGCCGTCAGGCAGGAACAGTATGGTACCCGGTGAGCTCGCCGCCGGGCTCATCCTTCAGAGAGCCGGATTCGCAACGTTGCTAGAAGAAAAAGAACGCCACACCGATTGCCGCGTAGGCGATGAGCAGAAACGCCCCCTCCAGCCAGTTGGATTCGGAATCCTGCATCACAGATGACGCGACGCCTACCGCAACCGCAACGCTGGCTACCTCGATGATCGTGAACGCGAGGTCCATCGGCTGCCCGAAGGCGAAGCCCATGAACACGAGGATCGGCGCGATGAGCAAAGCCACCTGAATGCTGGAACCGACTGCAATACCAACGGCAAGATCCATCCGGTTTTTCATCGCCATCAGCACTGCCGAGCTGTGCTCCGCCGCGTTGCCGATGATGGGAATGAGAATCAACCCGACGAACATCTCCGACAGTCCGAGCGACTTGACGGCTTCTTCGGTGGATCCGACCAGAAATTCGGACAGCACTCCGATCGTCGCAGCGGCCGCCACAAGGACGATGATAGCCTTGCGCAATGACCAGTGGGGTTTTTCCTCATGATGCGCGATATCGCCTCCTTCGTTGAAGGCGGCCTTGTGCGTCACCATCGAGTAGACGAGCGACAGCGCGTAACCGAGGATGAGAAGACCCGCGATCCATGCGGATACGCGAACCGTCGCCACTCGAAGCGGATCAGGATGCAGCGCCTGAAAAACCGCGGGCATCACCAGCCCGAGCACCGCGACCACGAGCAGCGTCGAGCTCAGTCCTGCAAGGTTGGGGTTGATGCGCTGAGTGCGATACTTCAGACCGCCCGCCAGTTGAGCAGCCCCGAGCACCAGCAGAAGGTTTCCCAGGATTGACCCGGTGATCGACGCCTTCACCAGATCGATCAGTCCGGCGCGCAACGCGAGGGCAGCGATAACCAGCTCGGCGAAATTGCCGAGGGTCGCATTGATGAGCCCTCCCATCGTCGGCCCGGTGTGGCCCGCGAGCTCTTCGGTGGCCGTGCCCAGTACCCCGGAGAGAGGCACGATGGCCGCGGCGCTCAGGACGAAGATGACGATCGGCGACGCGTGCATCAGCTCGGCGGCGATCGCTATCGGAACGAAGATCAGCAGGGCGTAGAGGTATTTCATTGTGCGATGCGGGTTGCGTTCGACGAACCGTCAGCGTTGCGCGCGGAAAGGTACGCGCGAAGGCCGCGGGGGGTCCAGCTTCAGAACAGAAAGCGAAGCGAGACGTATGCCGGGGTTTTTCCGGCGTCCTCGGACAAGCCTCCGAACGTGCGCGCGATGTCGAACAGTAGGCGTCCTGCTCCAAGACCAAATCCGACCGCGGCATTCGCGCCGTCCGCGTCGTTGGCGATGTATCCCGCACGGAGATGAACGTTCTTCTGATAGATGAAGTCCGCGCCGAGCCTCGCTGAAGGATCGTCGGCATTCTTCGCCGCAATGATGTCGCCGGCGAGCCGCACCTCTACGTCGGATACGTACTGCCGGACAAATGTGAGCTGGTAGGACAACCCGACCTCGATTCGTGTCGGAAGTGCGTCACCGCCCGCGCGATCATTGACCTTCAGCTTCGTGCCCACGTTTCGAACAGCGGCACCGAGGCGTATCGAGGAGTCTCCGGGGACGTCGTACTGCATCCCCAGATCGAGTGCGGTGGATGTCGCGCTGAACGTGGCGACGTTGGCGCACTGGCCCGAGCAGTCCACGCGGTACTGCAGTCCCTTCAATGTGACACCGAGGCTGAAATGCCTGCCGATGGCAGTCGCATAGGTCCCGGCGAGCAGGATGTTGCGCGGAAGAACGAATCCGACGGGGGTGCCGCTGGCGTCTGTAATCTGCTGATTGCCGAAATCGAGCACGTTCAGTGATACAGCAAATGCTCCTAACCGTTTGCCGGGAATGAGAAAGGCGATGACGTCCCCGCGCGCTGCTATCGTCTCCGAGTGATGGATGGCGGCTTCTTTTTTCTCCTGCCGCGCGATCCCCGCGGGGTTCGACCATACGGCTTCTGTTCCCGGACGTTCGGCAACCATCGCCTGGCCCATCCCCACCGTTTGCGCTCCCACGGGCAGCAGCAGGAAGAGCGCGCCATCGCTCACTCCTGTCTGGGCACCCAGGCCGGGAGCGGACAGGCAAGCGAGTACGCCGCTGATTGCGACGAATCGAACCCGCAGCTTCACGCGCTTTCGAGCTAGAGGGGAGTCGCCTCGTCGATCAGCATCACCGGGATGTCATCGCGAATCGGATAGCGCAGCGCGCAGGCATGGCAGTTCAGACTCGACTCCTGCTCACGGTACTCGAGCTCTCCCTTGCACTTGGGACAGACGAGAATTTCCAGAAGCTGCGTGTCTACACTCATCTTCGCTCTTCCTGTGCGATGTGATAACCGAAGCGCTCCAGGTCCGAGGCATTCCGCCGCCAGTTTGGAAGCACTTTCACCCAGAGGTCGAGGTATACGCTCTGTCCGACGAGGCCTTCGACCTTTTTTCGTGCGGCTTGGCCGATCTCGCGGATGCGCGCGCCCTTCGCGCCGATGATGATGCGCTTCTGACTGTCGCGCTCGACGTAGATGACAGCCCGAATGTACACCGGCGACCCGCTTTCGCGGAACTCCTCGATCCCGCAGGCAACGCTGTACGGCACTTCGTCGTGCAGCTGCTCGAGCACTGTCTCGCGGATGAGCTCGGCGACGAAGAAGCGGACGGGCTGAGTGCTCACGTCTTCTTCGGGATAGAGGAACTGGCTCTCCGGCAGCGCCGCGGCCGCGTTGGCCATCAGCGCGTCGACGGAATCGCCGGTCTTCGCGGAGATGAACAGTGCGTCGGGACACGCGGCGTCAAGCTCCGCGCGCCGGTGGGCGTTCAACAGGTCGCTCTTGTTAAGTACGGTGATTACGGGAGCGCGAAGGTCTCGGCTGAGCTTCGCAGCGTCGGCGAGTGAGGGCGGCGGGCCTGCCGTTGCATCGGCGAGGTAGACGATCACGTCGGCGTCGTGGAGTGCTCGAACTGCGGTGGAGCGCATAGCCTGCTGCAGCTCGTATTTCGGTTCGAGGAGGCCGGGTGTGTCGTAGACGACCATCTGTACGTCGGGAGTCGAGTAGATCCCGACGACGCGGTCGCGGGTCGACTGCGGTTTCTTGCTCGTGATGGCGAGTTTCTGTCCGACGATCCTGTTGAGCAGGGTGGACTTGCCCGAGTTGGGGGCGCCTGCGACAGTGACGATGCCGGCTCTGGTCATTGGTGGAATCTAATGGTTCGCGGTTGCTGATCGGTCGCTCCGCTTGCACCAAACTACGGGGGCCACAGATGGCACGGATGCGACACCGATGACACGGATGAACGCATACACATCATCCGTACCGAAGCCTGACATCGCGGGACTTTTTTGGGTGAACTGCAACGGCGGAACGTCGAGCGAGACGGTGCCTGGATGCGCGAGCAGTTTCCCCCAGTTCTGTTGCCGTTGTTGTCATCAGTGATATCGGTGCTCCATCGGTGTCATCTGTGTTTCGGCTGTTGCTGTTGTAGTTGCGAATGTCTTTCGCGGGAGAGGAGCATGCGGAAACGAGATAAACGAAGAAACCCCACACCGACGAATCGATGTGGGGTTTCAGGGGTGCCGGCGACGGCCTACTCTCCCGCGTCCTCTCGGACGGAGTACCATCGGCGCTGCAGGGCTTAACGCTCGTGTTCGGGATGGGAACGGGTGTGGCCCCTGCGCTCTAGTCGCCAGCGAATGGGATGTGTCATTCGCGTGCAATGACTGTCACGGACGAAAGTGACAGACGGAAGTGGAAGTGATCGTGTTCATCTTGAATCAACTGTCAGATTGCGCGAATTGCGTTGTGCTTGAGATTGCGCCGGCATTGAACCGGCGACAATAAAAGAAGATCAAGCCTCACGGGCGATGAGGATCGCTGCGCTTGGAATGAATTGCTCCATGTCCACGTGCGACCTCTTGACGGGATGGTCTCTCCCGGCCCTTCAGGGAGCTCAAGGCTCCAGGGAGGATTCATCTTGGGGGAAGCTTCCCACTTAGATGCATTCAGCGGTTATCTTCGCCTGCCCTCGCTACCCGGCGATGCAGTTGGCACCACAGCCGGCACACGAGCGGGCAGTTCGACCCGGTCCTCTCGTACTAGGGTCCACACCCCTCAATCCTCCAACGCCCACGACGGATACAGACCGAACTGTCTCACGACGTTCTGAACCCAGCTCATGTACCACTTTAACCGGCGAACAGCCGGACCCTTGGGACCTGCTCCAGCCCCAGGATGTGATAAGCCGACATCGAGGTG
>Ga0136617_10000706_pt1 | contig 28817 bp, 20 predicted proteins | sample AntDrymUQ3222106_2_FD_129672 | JGI IMG/M metagenome (GOLD analysis project Ga0136617, IMG submission 129672) | Polar desert sand microbial communities from Dry Valleys, Antarctica - metaG UQ322 (21.06) | ecosystem: Environmental > Terrestrial > Soil > Desert | place: Antarctica: Dry Valley...
GACGCTTTCCTTTATGTCTCTGACTTCTTTGACGAAGAGGAAGAGTTTGAACGTATCGTCATCGACAAGGCGAAGAAAGGCGAAGCCGATGCAGGGCGCGCCGCCGCCGAACAAATCGCCCTTGGTCGCGTGGAGCGCGAACACCACATCGAAGCCACTCATGAGCGTGTTGCGCCACTACGGGAAGCGGAAGTAGAGGCCGTACTTGGTGAAGTGGCCCCAGTTGCCATAGACCAACCCGCTGAAACTGCGGACCCTGGTCGACGGCGTAGTCGGCGTGGCCGTCGTCGGGGACGTGGGAGAGATGGTCAGGAAGTGCCCATTGACCAGTCAGCGACCAGCGCAGCGGACGCTGAAGAGGAAGAGATCATCACCCCGTTTGTCGAGACTGACCCTTCGATCCAGAGAATTCTCGACGAAGAGGAAACAGCTGCAGTAAACGGCGAGATGTTTAAGGATGCGCGGTTGCAAGAACGGATTTTCGATCAGATCCACGCCGTCGAGTTCAATTTCGAAGATGATTATGGTAACGCGGAGGTAGGCTCGGTGCTGCAGTCGGGCGGTTATCAGAATCCTTCGTTCCAACGAATCGAGGATGGAGAAGACATCCTCGATCAGGGACGAATAATGATGCGCGCGCCGGAAACGATTGCTGCGCATGTTAAGAGCTTTGTTGACAGTGTTGACGAACGGACACTTCCGGGTGGCACTTTTCAACGTATAAGTGACGACGAGGAGACCGAACAGCTGAGGACTTCTTCGGCGATTGAGACCGAAGCGCATGAGGAGAAGGAAGCACCGGGATTTGCAGCGCGAGCCGTAGAGAAAATTGTCAGCGTGGCGCGGAGGAAGACTGGAGATCGAAAGCCAGCGACGAGTAAAAGCATCAAGGCCAGAACCACCAGCAAGAAGGCTCCTGCTAAGAGACGTGCCAAGAACGCGACCGATAACGCGGTTGATTCCGAGCCCCCAAGCGAGTCGAAGGTAGACACTGGTCAGGAAGATTCGGAAGCACGCGTTCAAGGGAATCGCTCTCGCGGAGAGTTCGCGACGCGGCGAGGGGGCCGAAGGCGACGCCGGCCCACTTCAAACCCGAAGACCAACGGCGGCGCCGACCAGGAGGCTCCCACAAACGGGCAGGATGAAGAGACTGAGACCGCAACTGTTACCACGCCGGTTGAGGAAGCGAAGCCTGCTACTCCCCTGGAGAAGCCGGCAGCTCCCGAAACAACTTCTCGCGAACGGGAGCAGGGTTTTCGCAATTATCCCCGCTCTCAGCGAAGAGATCGGCAACAACCAACGATTACGGATTTGCTGGACGAAGGACAGGAGATTCTGGTCCAGATCGCTAAGGAACCGATTGCCAAGAAAGGTGCCCGCATTACTTCTCATATCGCGCTGCCGGGTCGATTTCTTGTCTACATGCCGACGGTGGAACATGTGGGGGTTTCTCGGAAGATCGAATCGGACAGCGAACGACACCGGCTGCGGAAACTTATCCAGATGCTGAGGGCCGAAGAGGATATCCCGTCGGGCGGTTTCATCGTGCGAACCGCCGGTGTAGGCATAAGCGAAGCGGATTTGCGCGAAGACGTGCGCTACCTGGTAAGAACCTGGCTTGACATTCGAGCGGCTGCCGAGAAATCGAAGCCGGCCTCCCTTGTGCATCGCGACCTCGATCTGGTCCAACGCATCCTGCGCGACCAGTTGTCGGATGATTTTTCCGCAATTCGAGTCGACTCCGAAGAGGAGTACGCCCGCATTGTGGAGTTTGTGCATCGCATTCAGCCGCGCATGGTAAAACGGGTCAAGCTGTACACGAAAGATCAACCAATCCTGGAGGCCTTTGGCGTACAGGCCGAGATTGATAAAGCCATCAAGCCCAGAGTCTGGCTCAGGTCAGGAGGCTATCTGGTAATTAACCAAACCGAGGCTTTGGTGGCCATTGACGTCAATACCGGCAAGTTTGTTGGCCGTGGGAGCGGTCGTTTGGAAGACACGATCACGCGGACCAACCTCGAAGCGGTTGACGAAATTGTCCGGCAGATTCGTTTGCGCGATCTGGGCGGAATAATTGTACTGGATCTGATCGATATGGAGGAACGGCGCAATCGCACGCGAGTAATGCAAGCCCTGCAGGACGCGCTGCGTCATGACAAGTCGCCGACGAAGGTTCTCTCGTTCAATGATTTTGGTTTGGTAATTATGACTCGCAAGCGGGTTAAGCAGTCATTGGAAAGAACGCTCTGTGCTCCTTGCCAGTATTGCCAGGGCGCCGGCCTAATCAAATCTCCGCAGACCGTGTGCTACGAGTTGCTCGAGGAATCCCGGCGTCTGGGAAAAGCCATAAATGGCAACAAGGCCAACAAACAAGCGACGCTGCGAATTAACCCTGAAGTCGCGCGAGCGCTGCGCGGACAGGAACGCGATGTGTTGAACGAGATCGAAGAATACCTGGGCCCGGTGGATATTAACAGTGATCCTACGGTCCACCAGGAGCAGTTCGATTTCGCCTTCATCTAAGAAGTTTCGGGTTTCGAGTTTCGCGTTCCGAGTTTCGGTTATCGTCTTCTGAATCGACCTCCGGCTCGGAACTCGAAACTCTAAACTCGGAACTCGACTGTCATCAATGAGCAGACTCGGCAATCTTTGGAAGACGATGATCGCGGGCGGCGCCGGCGTGGCTGCCCTCGCAGCGATGAACGCTTCCATTCGGAAAAACGCGAGCGAGCCGGATGACCGCGCGTTGGGTGGCGAGGCGCGTTTCTTCGATTGGAAATACGGCAGAATCTTCTATAGGACGGCGGGGACCGAACACTCCGGTCCGCCCCTGGTTTTTATCCACGGTGTCGGCGCCGGGTCGTCGAGTTTCATGTGGAGGAAAAACTTTGACGTGCAGGCGCGCGATTTCCGAGTGTATGCCGTCGATCTGCTGGGCTTCGGATTCTCTGACAAGCCGAGTACGGTCCCTTACTCCGCCGACCTTTACGTTGAATTGATCACCGATTTCATCCGCGAGGTAGCAGGATATCCCGCCAATATCGTTGCCAGTTCCCTGGGCGGAGCGTATTCCATTCGCGTAGCGGACGAGCACCCAGAGCTGATTAAATCAATGGTACTCAACGCACCCACAGGCGCTGACAAACCAAACACAAGGCCGGGAATGTCGGGCGCAGCGTTTTATGGACTATTGCAGTCGCCCGTGCTTGGCACATCGTTCTATAACGTGATGGCCAGCGAGCGCAGTATCCGCGATTACTCACGCCAACACTTGTTCTATGACCATCGCCGCGTGACCAACCGGGTAGTGGCAAACTTCTACGCCACCAGCCATCAGCCGGGGGCGCAACATGCTATCGCTGCTTTCCTCTCTGGATATCTGAATACAGACACACGCGCTGCCTTCTCACGACTAACTCAACGCGTGATGCTGGTTTGGGGCAGACAGGACCAGACTACTCCTGTGGCACAGGCTGCCGCACTGCTTGAAGCGAATCCACGTGCCAGCCTGGAAGTGTTTGACTATTGCAAGATGATGCCTGAGCAAGAGCATCCGGAGAAGTTTAATGCTCTCCTTCGAGATGCCTTCCTCGCGCGCGCGGCGGCGGCTTGATGTCACCCGCGCCGAGACCACTGCTCATAACCTAAGAATTCGGAGAGGCTACATATTAATCGCGGGGTAGTTCATTTCGGAGTATCCGAATCGTTTGCAGAACCGCGAGTGGTAGAGCCAGCGTGAAAACCGAAAAGAGCTTACCGTAATCTGCGGGACTTGAGTCGGCTGGAATTTCTTACACAGCCTCTACCGCAGTTCTGTTACGAGCGCTTCTCGACGAGTTGCTTGGGTTCGGGCCGATTGCAAACTGCACCGATATCTCACACTACTAAAACGTTGACACTGCTAAGAATCTTTCACTAAGATGGGCCGCCTCGTTTCAATTACCGCACAAGTTGCGGTAGTCAGTCGGCGCGGTGTCTGCTGTTGCTCTGGTGTTCGCACAGTGATGCGTGATGCAACACCTTGGGTTCCGATCTAAATAAGACCTGAGTCATTCTGAATTCGCAAAACCAGGAGAAAAATATGCTCATCGCTTTGCTTCGCTTCTTTGTCGTGCCGGCCAAAGGGTTAGTTATTTGTCTGCTTTTGACGCTCGTATTTGCAACCGCCGTAGTGGCACAAACCCAAATCACCAGCGGTACTATCCAGGGCACGGTGCTCGATGCAAATGGCGCAGCCGTTCCGGGCGCTATTGTGGAAGTTAAGAACGTCGAGACAAACTTCTCCAGAGGCCTAACGACTGATGAAGACGGACGCTTCGTGGGGCTGTCATTGCCGCCCGGCAAGTACACTGTCACGGTTTCGAAGCAAGGCTTCGCCACATTGGTAGTGGAAGACGCCAACCTTACGGTGGGACAGGCGATGTCGCTTCCCCTTTCAATGAAGGTTTCCGGCGTCGCAGAGCGAGTCACTATCACGGCGACCCCAACGATTGACACAGTAAAGACGGAATCGAGCACCACCCTCGGCGAGTCGACGGTAAGTAACACTCCTATTCTGGGACGTAAGTTTGAAGACTTGCTGACCCTCACGCCCGGCGTCAGCATTGTTCAGGGACCCGACGGCGACGAGATCACCTTTGCCGGCCAACGCGGAGTCTTTAATAACGTCAGCCTTGATGGCGGGGACTACAACAACGGCTTCTTTGGCGAACAGGCAGGTGGTCAGCGCGCCGCCATTGATATACCTCTGGACGCAGTTAGAGAGTTTCAAGTGGTTGCCACCGGGGCCAACGCCGAATTCGGCCGCACCGCCGGGGGCGTTATTAACGTGATTACCAAGTCAGGCACCAACCAGGTGCATGGCAGTCTCTTCCACTTTCAGCGACTAGAAGCGCTGACTGCAAACGATTCTGACGGCAAACCTCTTACAGACTTCCGCCGCGAGCAGTTTGGGGGAACGATTGGTGGACCAATTCGGCGCGACAAGGCTTTCTTCTTTTTTTCTAGTGAGAATATAAACGAGCGGCTGACAAGAGCGAACCTAAGCGAACAGATAGGGACAACTCCCTGTCCTATCTCTGCGCCGGTGATTACTGTTAATGAAGCTCTGATCAATGGCAACCCGGACTGCGAAAGGCAAGCGTTGATTGCCTTCTTTAGGACTAACCGCAGCCAGGAGGAAGGCTTACCAATTAGCCGCAAGGTTAGGAATAACGCCTTGCTTGGCAAGGTCGACGTCGACATAACGGAGAACAATCGGCTTACGCTATCCCACAATTTCGACTATTCCCGCAATACGAACCAAACTTTTGACGTCGCTACTTACGGAAATTCGGCTAACGGCATCGAGGGACCTTCGAAGATTAACGTATTCAACGCGAACCTCTTCACGACCGTTTCGCCAACGAAGATCAACGAGTTCCATTTCACTTATGGGCGCGAGGAACGGCCCCGCACCGCAGTTGAGTCGAACGTCCCGGCCGACACGGCCATGGGCTTCGTCACCACCTTTCGCTTTGGCCATCCATTCTTCCTCGGACCAAACGTTGACGAAACCTTCTGGCGCACGCAATTGAAGGACAACGTTTCAATCGTCTCGGGCCCTCACACGGTGAAGTTCGGAGGGGAGTGGATACACAGTCTCAACTCGCAAGTCTTCCGCGGGTTCTTCGAGGGTCGATATATTTTTGACAGTGTCACGGGATTTCTTCGCTACGCAACTCCAGGGGGTCCAGGCTCTGGCTTCGGACCTAACGCAGGTCGGTGCACGGACGGTACGTGGACCGATTTAACCCTAGCAGTGCCTCCTTGCACACGCGCTGCCACGCCGCTCTTGCTTTTCCTTCAGGGCGCAGGACCCAGCGGTCCCGCGACGGACGCGGCAGGAGCTTCAAGTATTAAGAACGAGGACTTCGCCCTCTTCGCCCAGGACAAGTGGCAGATTCGGTCAAACTTTACCTTGAGTTACGGCCTACGCTGGGAAGCGCAAATCTTCCCGGATCCGGTTGTGCCACCCGCGCAGACGGCGTATGGGATCTTCTTGAATGATCCGCGCTTCCCTTCCGACGGAACGTTGCACAACCAGAAGAAGATGTTCCAGCCACGCCTTGGCTTTGCGTGGGATATCGGCGGCAATGGCAAATCTGTTTTGCGCGGCAGCTGGGGTATCTACAACGCGCGGCAGAACATGCTGACGCAGGTGGGCTCCATCACCACCAACGGCGTCCAGCAGCAAACAATCGCCGGTGGCCGATTCGCCAACGCGACCGTCCGGCCCACGTGGCCTGGACTTGTTACGCCGACTGCGGGTTCATGCTCAACTATCAACGGGTTCAGCGCGCCCGGCCCCTTCAATAACCCCTTCCCGTGCTTTTCGGGTGTACGCGTCTTCAGTCGCGATTATGCGAACCCGCGCATATTAACGGCGAACGTCGGTTTCGAACAGGAGTTGGTGCCAAACTTTTCGCTTTATTTCGACTTCACCCACGCGAAAGGCGTTCACTTGACGCGATTCCTCGACTACGCCCGGACTGGATTTTTCGATGACTACTTGGGCGAGACGATGGTCGCCAGCTCCGTTGGGAAATCGCTCTACCGCGGCTTCACGGCCGGAATGCGGAAGCGTTTCAGCCGCGGCTTCCAGTTTGAGTGGAACTATACGTTCGCGAAAGACCTGGACGATGATTCCAACGAACGCGATCCCTTCACCGACCGAGCATTCGATATCAACAATCTGCAACTTGACTACGCGCTCTCTGACCGAGACATTCGCCACCGGTTCAACTTCTATGCCAACGTCGACCTACCCTGGGGCTTCGAGTTTAGCCCGCGCTTGCAGGCGCGAACTGCGCAACCAAAATCCCCGAACTGCGCCACCCGCTGTTTTCCGCGCAACACGCTTAGAAAGACCAACGAGTACTTCTCGTTTGACTGGCGCTTGCAACGACCAATCCGCCTCGGCGAGCGATACGCGCTGGTCCCAATCGTCGAGTTGTTCAATACCTTCAACACCGTCAACAGTATCGACCCGACCATTGGATCGCCACTGTTCGACTTCAATGGTTTCCTGCGCACCGGCGTCGGAGACCCGAGACAATTGCAGTTAGGGATAAAGTTCACGTTCTAAAACAAGTGTCGAGTTGAAGGCGGAAGAGGGGGTACGGCCTGCCGTACCCCTCTCATTTCTGAAATCGACTTTGTGAAATTCAGAGGCCCTGAAAAGGACCGCTCAAGCCTCGCTAATTTGCAGTTGGGAGGTGGGCTTGCCCCGGCTCAAGGTGCAATGCTACTCAACATTGAATCAATCTCCCAAGCTGAGAGAATCTGCACCTTGAGCGGGGCAAGCCCACCTTCCTAACCTGCGAATTACCGAAAGGCTTCTTTTTGCTTTTCACTCATCCGTTACCGGTCCCCGTTCTCTAAATCCCAGTTCCTTTACAATCAATCTCGCCGCCTCATTCGGAGCGAGTGCCGTTATGTCCAGGACGACTCGGGGAGAGGGAATTCCGGGATTTTTGAATGCACCAGCGTTAATCAACTCGCTAAATAGCGCTAACGAAGTCAGCTTCCCGAATTCCTGACGGGAGTGATTCGTAAGACGCCTTTCAAGCTCTTCCATGGAACACGTTAGCTCCACGAACAGAACGTCGCCGCCACTGGATTCTACGATGCTTTGCGCTTTTCCGACGAAGCTCTCGCGCACCGTGGGGTCGTAGGCAAAAGTAAAAATCAATCCCGTGAGATCGGTTTCGACAGCCTCGCTGAACACCGCGAGCCAGATCTTTTCGCGCAACTCAACAAAGGGCTCGCTGCCAAAGTCGAAAACGGATGCAATGAGATCAACCGTCAGGTGATTGTGAAAAAGCTTGAAGCCGGTTAACTCGGCGAGTTCGCGCGCCACGGTCAGTTTTCCGACTCCAGGAAAACCGTAAAGGAAGATAAGCTTCATCTGCCGTAGGGAGGTATCACCGATGGTTTTATCCCAAAAAATGTATGGCGAGTTCGGAGAATGATTCGAGGTAGGTGTCAGGATTTGCTTCTCGCTGTCGGCAACTTGTGGGGTAAGTGCTGAGCACACCCACTGTCAGAAGACGGGCGCGCTTGCCCATCTCGATGTCTTCGGGACTGTCGCCGACATAGCATGATTGCTCGTTTTGGCTGTTGAGCATCGCGAGCGCTGTTTTCAAACCTTCCGGATGAGGCTTTTTATTAAGCATCTGCTCATTGCAAATCACAACCTCAAAGAGTTCGCTTAATCCGGTGTTTCAGCTCTCGCGAGAGTCTGCATTCGCTCCCACTGCTTACGATCCCCATCCGGTAGCCTCGGTGCCGCAACTGCCGCAGCGTGTCGCCAGCGCCCTCGACCAGCTGGGCGGTTTGCTCGCCATAGTGTTGCATCCAGAGATCGTCGGCGAGGGTCCACTTCTCCTTCGGCAGTCCAATCGCTTCATAGATTGAGTACCAGTTTGGCGAATAGGCAGCCTCGTAAATGTCCTGTGGAAATTCCAAACCGAGAGCGCCGAATGATTTTTAAAAGGCGGTCAGACCGAGTTGGGCAGAGTCGGCAATAGTTCCGTCCCAGTCAAAGAGCAAAGTCGTAATGTGATTCGTACGAGGCGCCATTTTCAAAGCTGCTGGTAGAGTTCTCAATTAACTATATCGTCTTTCTTTCGTGATTTTTCGTGTGATTTCGTGGATCGAGTCGTTGACCGCGGATGACGATCCACGAAATCACACGAAAAATCACGAACCTCAAAGCGCGGCTGGCTCTTCAGGAAAAACTAGCTAACATAGTTGACTGTTGCACGGTTAATATTGAGACACTACGGCAGGTAGGTTGCAAATCCGAAGGTGGCTAATCCGCAATCATCACCGTCAACTCGCGCAAAGGGGTTGATTCATTGGCATCTGACTGAAGCGACTCATCCCGGTGGACGTGCTGGTAAAGAATGTCGCGCTGCTGCGGGGTAAAGCCGGCCTCGCGGATCAGGTAGCGAAGCATTCTCTCATCCGCTCGATTGTGTGCCCCCGCCGCCGAGACCACGTTTTCTTCAATCATAATCGACCCCATGTCATTTGCGCCAAAGCGAAGGGCCACCTGGCCTAGCTTCAAACCCTGCGTCAACCACGATGATTGGAAATTCTCGATGTTGTCGAGAAACAGGCGCGAGACGGCCAGCATCTTTAAATAATCGATGCCGGTTGGCTCATCCTTAATGCGCCGGCCCAGCGCGGTGTTTTCCCGTTGGAAGGTCCAGGATATGAAGGCCGTAAACCCGCCGGTCTCATCCTGCAGGTCTCGGATGCGCTGCAAGTGGCGCACTCGATGCTCTACTGTGTCTCCGATGCCAAACATCATCGTGGCGGTTGATCTCAGACCAACTCGATGCACGGCGCGCATGACTCCCAACCACTCATCTGTGGTGCACTTGGTAGAAACGCGCTTGCGCACTTCATCGTCCAAAATCTCACCACCACCGCCAGGTAAACTGTAAAGACCGGCGTCTTTCAAACGTGACATTATCGTCTCGTAATCCAGTCCCGAGATCAGCTGGATGTTATGAATTTCCGGAGGCGAGAAGCAGTGGAGTTGAAAATGGGATACTTGGCATGCAGCGTTCGTAGCAGGTCTTCATACCACTCGATACCAAAATCCGGGTGTAATCCACCCTGCATCAAAACACCGGTGCCGCCGAGCGCGATCGTTTCGTCGATCTTCTCGCAAATCTCATTGAGAGTTCGTACGTAAGTGTCGGGAGCTCCGGGCCGGCGATAGAAGGCGCAGAAGGTGCAGACAACGTTGCAGACGTTGGTGTAGTTGATATTGCGGTCGATGATATAGGTGACGATGTTATCCGGGTGTCTACGCTGGCGAACTGTGTCCGCCGCCGCGCCAATCGGCGCGATGTCATGCGACTCCAGTAAAGCAGTGCAATCGACGGCAGTCATTCTCTCGCCTGCCAGCACTTTGTCCAGGATCGATTGAGTGTCTGAAGCCATGTCCATAGTCTATTGCTTAGCTTGGCAATTCGCAAAATACCGCGCGTGCGAAGTTGTAATTATTGGCGGACTATTCGTATTGTTCTTTTGGCACTTAGGTCCCGGGGTTGCAGCAACCCTGGGCTGGAACTAGCCAACGCTTTCAGCGTAATTCGGCAGTAAGATGAACGAACCGTGATGGCTTTACTTGTTCGATCAACCGATGTTTGTAAGCCAAGTCAAAATACAATTTCATCCCCTGTTCCATGTTTTCGTCGATATGGAAAGTAATGTCGTCCGTCAGGTATTTTTTAAGTTCCTCACGGGACAAGGGAATCTCCTTTTCGTACTGGGAACGGATGCTCTCAAGCTGCTCCAATCCTTCATCTCGAGCGGCGGCGAAATCAACATGCGCAAGTTTAAGCACCTCGCTAACCCGCACAGCCCATACGGCAAACACGAACCCAAGACCGGTGTACTCACGCCAGAGGCTCGCCATATCGACGATGCGTAGATCATCTCTGGCGAAGGTCATGGCCGGGTCACCAATGATCAATGCGGCATCATTGTCTTTTAGCATGCGAGCCACGTTGGGCGCTGAGATCGCCCACTTTGGCTCTACCTTTAAAAACTCAAGAAAGATGACCTTCATCAGCGCGGCCGAAGTGCGAGACGACTCGTCCAAAGCGACCGATCGGACTTCCCTGAGATCCTGGATTCTGGTCACCAGCACCACGCTGCGAACATTTCCCTTCGATCCCACACATACGTCCGGTATCAGCGAGATATCCGGTATGCGCTGATATTCGATGACCGGAATCAGCGCCGCTTCCACCGCCCCTTCCTCCAGTAGTTGTGCACAACGCGCCGGAACAGGATCGATAAGATTTATGGTCCCCTTTCTTGACCCATGAACAAAACTCCAAATGAGCGGGGCGGAATTCAAATACCTCGAGGCCGCCACTAGGGGTAATTTCTCTTTTGTAGAAAGGGGATTTATGACGGTCTCCGCTGCTATCTGTTTATTTGAAGGAACGTATTTTATGCTAACGCACGGCTAAGTACTGCTGCAAGAAGTGAGGTTGACTCAATGGTGGATTTCAGAAGTCGTAAATGATTCAACGCGCGCCGGAAGCGCGGCAGAAGGTAGCCAGGGGGCAAGCGCTTGGCGCCCACCCTGGTTACGTCAATAACACGACCGCGCTGAAAGGGCGTAAAGAACGCCGCAGAATCGAATATCCCGAAATGTTGAAACTGTAGCGCGTCTTAATACGACGCCCGCATGTGGTAATGCTTGCGCCCTTCCAGAGCACGGTTGTGTTTGTAGACTTAATCCAGGGGCTGCGCGCTAAGCGCTTGCCCCTGGGCTACCTTCTGCCGCGCCTCCGGCGCTGTTGAGTTGCCCCGGTCCCGCTCTCCTCTTTGTCGTCGCCACGCAGCTGCGTTGACACCATTCTCGAGCGACAACTACTATGCCCGCAGTTGCAGATTAGGTAAACTTCATGCGCATTTACGATGTGAGCGTTCGGCTTTCTGAAACAACACCCATCTATCCGGGCGATCCTGGAATTGAAATTAAAAGTTGGAAATCACTCGCCGACGGCGACTCCGCCAACGTGTCGCTGCTTTACATAGGCGTGCACTGCGGAACGCATGTCGATGCGCCTGCGCATTTCATCGCGGGCGCCGGCCGCGTAGAATCGTTGCCGCTGGAAGCTCTGATTGGTGAAGCTCAGGTAGTAGCAGTGCCGGAGGATATCACGACGATTGACGCGAGTTTTACTGCTGCGCATTGCCAGCCAGGTCGCGAGCGAATTCTCTTTAAAACTCGGAACTCCAACTTCTGGTCAGGCGAGAATCCTGTCTTCCACGCTGACTTTACTCACATTGATTTAGGCGCGGCCGAGTATCTTATTAGTCAGGGCACTAAACTGGTTGGAATTGACTATCTTTCCATAGAGCGATTCAAATCAAAAATGCATGAGACACATCTTGCCCTGCTCTCAAGAGGAATTGTGATCCTCGAAGGCCTGGATCTTCGAGAGGTTGCCGCCGGCATTTATGAATTGATCTGCCTGCCGCTCAGAATTGCAGGCGGAAGTGGCGACGGGTCACCCGTGCGCGCAGTATTGCGAACTCTTGACTAGCCGGCAAGCTCCGCAAGCAAACAATGCAAAATGATCACCGTTACCGTGAACGCGTTTATGAAATCGTTCGCACTATTCCTCGCGGGCGCGTAGTGACGTACGGGCAGCTGGCAGAAATACTCGGCGAGGGTTACACGCCGAGAACAGTCGGCTTTGTGATGCATGCTTCAGGTGACACGACTCCCTGGCACAGAGTAATCAACGCGCAGGGGGCCTGCTCGACCGGAAGAGTTGCTCTGCCCCACGATAAGCAGCAGCGAATGTTAGAAGCCGAAGGCGTGATTTTTAATGAACGCGGCCGTTGCGATCTGAAGAATTACCTCTGGATTCCTGAAACCGAGAATGACAAGCTCACTAAGAACACTCTCTTCAGGAAAAGCACTCTGCAAAGGACAAAGAAATGAGTTCAGACTTCCCCGATCGAAGAACGCCCTATGCCGTCAGTCCACCACGCTACTCAGTTGCTCACCAGATGGTAACTACGGCGTTTGAGCTGCCGAACTACCGCATCACCCAAAACCTGGGCGTGGTACGCGGAATCGTCGTTCGCTCGCGCAATATCTTCGCGACGATTGGGGCCACGCTGCAAACAGTGGTCGGGGGCAACATCACAGTATGGACGAAACTCTGCGAAGACACGCGCTCCGACGCCTTTGACATCATGATTCAGCACGCCACGGAGATTGGGGCCAACGCGATTGTCGGCGCCCGGTATGACACCACCGAGCTTTCCACCGGAGTCACCGAGGTTCTGGCTTATGGCACCGCTGTTATCGTAGAGCCGGCTGACTCAAGCGAAAGCTACCGTTCATGAACAGTGAAAAACTCACGCCGAGTCAGCTCGAACGAATCCAGAACGCTCTTGAGACAGTTCCCTTTGCAAAGCTGCTGGGGATTGAACTGGAGGATATGGCTCCAGGTACAGCGACGCTCGGTTTCAACATCAGAGAGGATCTGAAGCAAAACAACGGCGTGGTTCACGGAGGTGCCATTGCTTCGTTAGTGGATACGGCTACGGCCTTCGCGATTATTTCTCTGCTGCCTCCCGACGAGAAAGCAACGACCGCCGACCTAACCATCAGCTATCTCAGACCACTCAGAAACGGCCGGGCTCACTCCACTGCTCGGGTGCTCCGCGCCGGCCGGCGCCTCATAGTCGTTTCGGCGGAGTTGATTGAAGATGCTGAAAACCTTATTGCGACAGCACTTAGTACATACGTCAGGATCTGATCAAGACTATGCCCCTGGGCCCGGATTACCACTCAAAGCGTTGGCGAGTTTCCCCAGGGTGGCAGCAACTCGGGGGGAGTTTCAAACCTTAGTACTTCGACTAACTCTTAAAGAGTTTGCGAGTCGCCTGTTCTGCCATCGCTAACGCTTTCAGCGTGAACATCTATGGTGAATAGATCCCAGGGTTGCTGCAACCCTGGGTGGAAACTCGCCGACGCTTTCAGCGTAAAGGGCCCATCCGATCCGAACTGCATCAGCACGACCTTCGTAGACAGCCATTATCAAGCTAGGTACAATGCGGTTGGCCTTCCGACACCGTGCTCCTTATGGTACCCGCCCCTGGACAGAAGCCATCATTGAATCAAGCGGTTTTGTAGATTCCATGTATACGCTTTACCACTCACTCTTGGCCCAACATCATAAGCAGTTGACGCCTATTCACTGCGCGGATTCGACGATTGCCCAACTGCATCGTTACTTCGAAGAGGTGGTGCTCGAGAATAATCTAGGTGCCCTGGTGATCGAAAGTCTGCCTGTTTCCTCGTCCCGCTCGGTCAGAGAAGTGGCTCGGGTGAAAGACCTCGCGCGGGTGGCTCAAAACACTTTTTTATTTCTGGGCCCGGAAGATATTCTCTCAAGATCAGCTTTAAACAACTGCCGGGATAACCCTAACCTGGCTGTATTTGACCAAAAGGATCAAAATAAAAATCTTGAACGGTTTGTCGTCATCTCCGACGCTCGATTCGCAGCTCTCCTGGCCTCCGTGCCGCCGGATGGTGACCCGGAGGCTCAGGCAGGTGATTTGGTCGTCTGGACGTTTGAGCCGGACGTGGTTTACTCGGCTCTGGAATATTTAATGGCCAGGGTTTCGGCCGAACATCCCTATGCCGCTCAGCCCTTCGCACAGGCGGTGCGCGCCTCAACGCCCAAAGCGACCTCGCTTCACCTACCTCTCGGCGTGACCACCAAGCTTGCCCGTTTGTTGCAAGAGCAAGCCGAACGTGAAACCGCAGTTAACCGCATCGCCACCTCAATTAGAAATTCGCTCGATCTGGACGGAGTTCTGCAAACCGCTGCGGATGAAGTTGGGCGTGCACTCAACGTTAAATGCTGCACGGTGCGAGTGAATGGCGAACTCGTTGGAAGTGAAATGACTAAGCGTCGGTTTCGAGCCGATGTCAGCGGGGAGACTGCCACTGTCGAGTTTTTGGGGGATCTCGAAATGATCGGCCAGAAACTTGCTATTCTACCCGAGTTGCTGGTTGTGGACGGAGATCATCCTCAGGCTGAATCACCCTTCGCAGACGCCGTCGTACCATTGATTTACCAGGGAGGCTTGGTTGGGTTTTTGCTGGCGCGCACTGAGCCTCCCGCTCGCGTTTGGGCCGACAACGAACTCATGTTGTTGGGAACGGTTGCCGACCAACTCGCAGTTGCTGTTAATCAAGCGCGCTTGTTCGCCCAGATGCAGCAACTGGCATTAACTGATGAACTAACTGGCTGCTTCAACCGCCGCTGGTTTGAGATGCAGTTCGAACGCGATCTCCAGATGGCTAACCGGCTGCGTCTGCCACTCTCGTTAATAATCCTGGACCTAGACAATTTCAAGGAGATCAACGATGGTGCGGGTCACGAAACTGGCGATCTGGCATTGCGCCTGCTCGCTGAAACCGTGCGGTCCAATTTGCGAGCCGTGGACACCGCTGTCCGATACGGTGGGGACGAGTTCGTTGTTATCCTTCCGCAAGCAAATATTCAGGGTGGGCTAATCGTGGCCGAGCGCCTTCGCAGCAGAGTTGGGCAGATCGACGTGCCCGGAGTTGGGCGGCTGAGTGCCTCTCTGGGACTCGCTACCTTTCCCGTCCATGGGTCGAGCCGGGACACTCTCGTACAGGCTGCCGACCGCGCGCTCTATAGTTCGAAAGAATTAGGTCGCAATCGAGTCAGCACGCCGCCGGACGATTTCCAATCGACGCCCGCCCGACCCGCGGTTTCGCGGCTTGACGCTGAACCGAATGCTGACTTAATTCAGAAAATATAGCTTTAAGGAACGATCCACGAAGCATATGAAAGGGCACCAAAAGAGTTCGTGTCGGTTTGTGTAGTTTCGTGGATCACTTTTGTTGTCGATAGATCTACTCAACCCCTTTGGAGTCCGGGTGGCAAGCGCAGGGCGACACCGCTTCGGATTTAGGCGAGCGAGGTGCGAATCCAAAGCGTTGTCGCCACTTCGCTCTGGCGGCGCACTTCATGAGCTGTTTATTGACTTCTCCTACTGTATTTTTTTGCGCCTTTTCTGAGGCTTCGCTTCACTCCCGCCGTCTGGCGTCTGGCGTCTCGACGCAAAATCGAGCATCATAAAGCTTCAAGGCTTTGCAAAAGAATTAGTCGGATTGCGTCGTGCGCCAGCTCATGGATGACCTGCGAAAATTTGCCCGATATTTCCTTCCCTACAAGATCTCGCTGATCACTGGCATTTTTTGCATATTCGCCAGCGTCGTCTTCAGCCTGGCCATCCCTCTCTTCGTCGGCCAGGCAGTGGATGAAAACTGGACCCAGGTCTCATGGTCTAAATTGACTGTGTCAGCTCTAAAAGTTCTGGGGGCAAGTGTGGTTAGCGGCACGTTTCTGTTTCTCCAACGCCGCATTCTGATCGGCATGTCGCGTCACGTTGAATACGACTTGCGCCGGGATTTTTACGCGCACCTTGTCGATCAACCGCTCTCTTTTTTTCAGGAACATCGTACCGGCGATCTGATGGCTCGGGCGTCCAACGATCTGGCGGCCGTGCGCCAACTGGCCGGTCCGATGATCATGTACACACTGCAGACGATCCTCGTGGTTCTGCTCGTGCTGCCTCTGATGTTGATGATCAACTGGTGGCTCACCCTCCTCCTATTTGTGACCATGCCGTTGGTCTCGTTGACGGTTAAGTTCTTTGGTCAACAGGTTCACGTCCGTTTCGAAAAAATCCAGGAGTTCTTTGCTCACATTACGGCGCGAGCCCAGGAGAACTTTACCGGTGTCCGCGTGGTGCGTGCTTATGCGCAGGAAGGCGCTGAAATAGCGGCCTTCAACGAATTGAACCGGCAATTCGCGGAGAAGAACCTCAGCCTGGTCAGAATCGATGCGTTAATGCGGCCCTTAATGACGTTTCTGATAGGAATCGGTTTTGTTCTCATTATCTGGGCCGGCGTGCCGTTGGCAGTTCGCGGAGAGATCACGGTTGGCGAGTTCACCGTCTTCAATATGTACCTAATGCGTCTCATCTGGCCGCTGATCGCGCTCGGTTACGTAGTGAATCTCTACCAGCGTGGAACGGCAAGTTTGAAGAGGATGAACACGATATGGGCCATCAATCCTGCAATCGGCGACGCCCCAAGAGTTCAGCAGCAAAGGCCGATTGCCGGTGAGATTGAGTTTCACAACCTGACATTTAGCTACCGTCCGAACGATGAACCGATACTGCGTGACATTAACCTGCGGATACCCGCCGGTCAGTCGGTCGCCTTCGTCGGCCGAACCGGAAGCGGTAAATCCACCCTCGTTAACCTCGTCCCCCGATTAATCGAAGCGCCGGAGAACACCGTCTTAATCGACGGCGTTCCGGTACAGGATTATTCACTCGCACAATTGCGATCGAGCATCGGCTACGTTCCCCAGGAGACTTTCCTCTTCAGTGATTCTCTGGCGGAGAACATCGCCTTTGGGGTCGAGAAAGCTGAACGCGCCGAGGTCGAGTGGGTGGCCGAGCTGGCGGGACTGGCAGACGACATTAAGAGTTTTCCCGACGGCTTCGAGACTTTGGTGGGCGAAAGAGGTATCACTCTCTCAGGCGGTCAGAAACAAAGGACAGCCATCGCCCGCGCCGTATTGCGCGAGCCGAAGATCTTGATCCTCGACGACGCTTTGTCTTCAGTTGACACTTATACGGAAGAGAAGATCCTGGGACGACTGCGGGGTGTGATGCGCGATCGAACCAGCCTGATTGTTTCCCATCGCGTTTCGACGGTCCGTGATGCCGATCGGATCTGCGTGCTCGACGAGGGACGCATTGTCGAGCAGGGCACACATCATGAATTGTTGGCGCTGGGCGGAGAGTATGCCGATCTTTACGAACGACAGCTGCTCGAAGAGGAACTGGCCGCAACGTGAAGCATTGCCGATTGCCAATTGCCAATTGCCGATTGGCTGACTGTCCTACACGATCTCTGAATCACTGAAGTAGTGCTTAGAACGAGCGTCAAGATTTAAAACCAGAGGCAAACCACATGGAATGCAATCGGCAATCGGCAATCGGAAATAAACTGAATGTCCACAGCCGCTAAACAATTTCACGAAGAAGAAGCAATCGGCAAGACTTACGACTTCCAGATTGCCCGTCGGCTGCTGCAGTATCTCAGGCCTTACCTGCGCATGCTGATTCCCGCCTTGCTTCTCACGCTGGTGCTTAATCTGCTGGGTGTTCTGCAACCGAAATTTACGCAGTACGCAATCGACTGGCACATCCTGCCGCGAAAGACGGACGGTCTGATGCTGCTGGTAGGTTTGTTCTTTGGCGTTCAGATCCTGCGGTTTCTGTTTTCCTACCTGCAAGCTGTTTTGCTTAACACGGTGGGCCAGTATGTCATGTTTGACATCCGTCGCGAACTCTACGACAAGCTGCAGCACCAGGAAGTGGCCTACTACGATCGCAATCCGGTGGGACGCATCATGACGCGGCTTACGAATGATGTTGATTCGTTGAACGAACTCTTCACATCGGGTGTGACGGACGTGCTCGGCGATGTGGTCATGATCTTAGCGATCATCGGTGTGATGCTATGGATGGACGTGCGGCTGACCTTGGTGACGCTGTTAACTGTACCGATGCTTTTCGTGGCCACCACCTGGTTTCGCAAGGGTGCACGGCGCGGTTATGACATGGTCAGGACGCGAATTGCTCGCATCAACGCGTTTCTCCAAGAACATTTTGCCGGCGCGCAAACCGTGCAAATCTTCAACGCCGAAGCAAAGTCGCTGCAAAAATTTGATGCGATCAATGACGATTATCGCAAAGCCAATATTGATACGATTTTCTTTTATGCGGTCTTCTTTCCCTTAGTCGATTTGATTGGCGCGGTGGGAATTGCCTTAGTTGTCTGGTATGGGGGTTATCGAGTCATGAATGACGCGCTGACCTTGGGCGCACTCGTAGCTTTCATTCAATATTCCGGCTTCCTCTTCCAACCGATCCGCGATATTTCCGACAAGTACAACGTGCTGCAAGCGGCGGTTGTGGCTTCGCATCGCATCTTCAAGACTCTGGATCTGCCGGTGGCCATCAAGAACCCTGAGACGCCACTCAAATCGGGCCGGGCGCGAGGTTACATCGAATTTCAGAATGTCTGGTTCGCTTACAAAGATGAGGACTGGGTGCTGAAGGACGTTTCCTTTGCCGTAAGTCCAGGGCAGTCCGTGGCGCTCGTTGGTCATACCGGCTCAGGGAAGACAACGATCACCAACCTGTTGATGCGCTTCTACGATATTCAGCGCGGACGCATATTGCTGGACGGCGTGGATCTTCGCGATTGGGAACTGCAATCGCTGCGCGAAAACTTCGCAGTCGTGCTACAGGACATTTTCCTTTTCAGCGGTACGGTGGAGAGCAACATTCGCCTGGGGCGTGAGACGATTTCTGACGAACGGGTGACCTGGGCCGCGAACGAGGTGCACGCCAACAAGTTTATCGAGCATTTGAAAGACGGTTACAAAGCCGAAGTCAAAGAGCGGGGCGCGGGCCTCTCGGTCGGTCAAAAACAGTTGATTTCATTTGCTCGGGCGCTGGCATTTGATCCCGCTCTGCTGATTCTCGACGAAGCCACCAGCTCCATCGACACTGAAACCGAACAGTTGATCCAACAAGCCATCGACCGCGTAATGCTGGACCGCACCGCGATCGTAGTGGCACACCGTCTGTCAACCGTGCAAAGAGCGGATCAAATCATCGTGCTTCATCATGGCGAGATTCGCGAGCAAGGCTCGCACCAGGAACTGCTGGCTCAGCGCGGACTCTACTGGATGCTATACAAACTTCAGTATGCTGACGGCTCACGATCGGAGCCTATCACGCTGCCTGCCGGGGAAGAAGAATCGCCTGCACCGGCCACCAGCCGGCTACAGTTCAGCGAGTAGTGTTACCACTACAGAAACCGAGGTGCGGTAGAGGCTGTCTAAGAAACCAAAGGGCATCTAAGCTAATTTACAGGTCAGGAAGGCGGACCCTGTCCCCGCCTCAAGTTTGAACGCCACTCAGCATAAGAGCGGGGACAGGGTCCGCCTTCCTAACTGCAAATCAGCGAGGCTTGAGCCGTCCTACCACAGGCGTTCAGGAGAATGTCCATGAGATCAAAAACAAAATTGCATCTATTTTCAAGCTTATCAATTGTCTTAGCATCGTTGTTAAGTCCGCAGATTGCTGGATTAAGAACCGAGCAGGACGGCGGTTTGCGGTTTGCAATCTCGTTTCCTAATGCGAGTAACAACGAGCCGCTTGATGGAAGACTGCTCCTGCTTATCTCAATGGACAGTGCCCGAGAGCCGCGCTTTCAAATCAGCGAGGACCTGACCACTCAACAGGTATTTGGCATCGATGTGGAAGGGTTAACGCCAGGTCAGGAAGCCATCGTGTCTGCAAATGCCTCAGGCTATCCCGTGAGGAGCCTTGCGCAAGTGCCTCCCGGAGAATACATAGTGCAGGCGCTGCTCCATCGTTATGAAACATTCAAACGATCTGATGGTCACACCGTGAAGCTGCCCATGGATCGCGGCGAAGGTCAGCAATGGAACCGCGCGCCGGGAAATCTCTATAGCACTCCGCAAAAGGTCAGAATCGATACGCAGAAGTCCGAGACGATCAAGGTGCTCCTGGACAAAGTGATTCCACCCATCGTGCCGCCAAAAGATACGAAGTACATCAAGCACGTGAGGATGCAGAGCAAAATACTCTCTGATTTCTGGGGCCGGCCCATGCATCTGGGCGCAAACATATTGCTGCCCGAAGGTTTCGATTCGCATCCAAATGCTCGCTATCCTCTGGTGATTTTCCACGGTCACTTCCCTTCCGACTTTGGCGGCTTTCGCGAGACGCCTCCTGATCCCAACTTGAAACCTGAGTACAGCGATCGGTTCAAACTTGAAGGCTATAATAAGATCGTTCAGGAGCAGGCCCACCAGTTTTATAAGGAATGGACTGGACCCGGCTTCCCGCGCATGATCATCATCGAGATTCAGCATGCGAACCCTTACTACGACGACTCATACGCGGTGAACTCGGCCAACCTCGGACCCTATGGCGACGCGATCACTTACGAACTGGTGCCTTTTATAGAGAAGCAATTTCGCGGGCTGGGGAAAGGCTGGGCGCGTTTCATGTATGGCGGCTCGACTGGTGGATGGGAAGCGCTCGCGGCACAGATCTTTTATCCCGACGAGTATAACGGTGCGTGGGGCGCCTGTCCGGATCCGATAGATTTCCGCGCCTACACGGTAGTCAACATCTATGATCACCAGAATGCTTACCGGGCTGACAGCAAGTGGAAGCAAACCCCTCGTCCTGGTAAACGCAACTACCTGGGCGAGCTGGCCGCAACGATCGAGGAAATGAACTACATGGAACTGGCTCTCGGAACAAAAAGCCGTTCGGGTGGCCAGTGGGACATTTGGGAAGCGGTATATTCGCCGGTTGGTAAGGATGGTTATCCTAAGCCGATTTGGAACAAGCTTACCGGAGAGATCGACCACGCAGTCGCGGCCCATTGGCGGGAAAACTACGATCTCGGCCATATTCTCAAGCGCGACTGGAGCAAGATTGGACCAAAGCTCGCCGGCAAGCTTCACATCTACGTGGGCGAGGCCGACAACTATTTCCTGAACGACGCAGTCTACCTGGTCGAAGACTTTCTCAAGACTACGACGACTCCTCATTACGGCGGCGAGGTTGATTATGAGCCGCGCGCCGAGCACTGCTGGAATGGCGACCACACCCGACCGAACGCTATCTCGCGTCTCCGCTACCATCAGTTCTACGCGCCCAAGATCCTAAATCGCATTTTGAAGAGCGCTCCTCCAGGAGCGGACTTAACGAGTTGGCGATACTGAAACGGGCAAGGTTTGGCAAGAGCGCCAGAAGGCATGTTTCTATGAACGCCAAATCGCTAGTAATCACCGGTTCCCGAGACGTTAGTCGCGACGTTGCTCGCAATCTGTTTGAGCAGCATCTTTCGTCATTCCTGCATCAAGGTAGAACCTGGCTACTCGGAGGTGCTCGCGGGACCGACCAGTGGGCCATGGAGTGGTTATTGGAGCACAATGAAGGGTGCTGGGTTGTCGTGCCCTATACGAGGACCCGCCAACCTAAGTGGATTCAACCCTGGTTGGAGCAGGTAGCTCGAGTCGTGGAGTTGCAACTTCCCAAGCGCAAGAATGCCTCCGCTTACCGGAATCGTTATATGGTGGACCTTTGTGGGATTGTGATTGGCTTTCGATCTGGTAAAGGATTGGGAACTCTTCGGACACTGAAGTATGCTCTGCGGCAGCAAAAAGAAGTCCACGCGTTTCCGGTGTTTATTAAAGCAGAAGACGCGCAGCACGATGGGCCACGCACGTATGAGTTGTAGGGGCGTCCCTCCGTGGGCGCCCCCATGCTATCCGCAGATTGCGCAGATTTCACAGATTAGAAGAAACAGACTGGCAAAAGGGTTTTTGACTTCGTCGTCTCACTGCCTAAATGCTTCTGCGAAATCTGCGTAATCTGCGGATAGCATGGTGCGCCCACGGAGGGACGCCCCTACAACTATCTAGTTGCTGCCCGCAACATTCCCGCGCAGGTGCTTGTCGAGAAACTCAAGAATCGCCTTATTCGCGCGAATCTCGTTGACCTTCTTGGTGAAGCCGTGGCCTTCGTTGTCGAAGACAACGTACTCGACCGGGACGCCACTCTTCTTTGCTGCCTCGACGATCTCGTCTGACTCGGGCTTGATAACGCGCGGGTCATTCGCGCCCTGTAAAACGATGAGCGGACGGCGAATCTTGTCCGCGTGGAAGAGTGGAGACGAGGCCTTGAGCATCTCAAGTTGCGTTTCGGGATCGCCGATCTCCCTGTAAAGCGACTTGCGCGCCGATTCCCAGTAGGGCGGGATCGACTTCAAAGTTCGCACCCAGTTGGACACCCCGAAAATGTCCACGCCTACGGCAAACTCTTCCGGCTTGAAGGCGAGGGCCGCCAGCACCATGTAGCCCCCGTAACTGCCCCCCATCACCCCAATCTTTTGTTCATCAACCCAACCTGTGGACTGCAAATACTTCTTCGCCTCGACCACGTCCCAGAGCGGTTCGCGACCGTGCTTGCGATCATCGGCAGTAAAGAAGGTTTTGCCGTAACCCGACGATCCTCGATTGTTCACGTCCAACACCGCGTAGCCATGGTTAACCAGGAACTGCACCTGGGCCTTGTAACCGCGTCGCGCCTGGCCGCCGGGCCCGCCATGCACCAGGACCAGAGCCGGCACCTTGTTCGCGCTGGTCGCCTCTTGTGGTTTGTAGAGAATGGCCGGAACCTCCATTCCGTCGAAAGATTTGTAGCGGATGTTCTCGGCCTCCACGAGGTTGTTTGCATTAATCTCGGGATTAAGACTGTTCGTCAGCTTCGTTGCCTTACGCGTGGCAAAGTTGTAAACGTACAAGTTCGAAGGCGAGCGGTCGCCGTTGAGATAGAAAGCCATGCGAGTCTCACTCGGAGCAAAGGTCACGCCCGTGATGTCCCCACCCGGCAACTTCGGCAGTGGTACCAGCTTGCCCGTGGCGGCTTCGTAGATCTTGATCACGGTGCGGGCGTCGTGATTAATGATGGTGACGCGATACTTGCCGTTGCGCGAGAAGTAGGTACCCCAGATGTCCCAGGCAGTTTTCTCCACAACTGCGGAGTTGCCGGTGGCGAGCTCGTACCGCTTGAGATAAGCAAACTCGGCCCCTTCATCTGTAGTGAGATAGAGATTCTTGGACTGCGGGTCAAACGACTGCGCGTTGAAGCTGACTTCGCCGGTATGCGGCGTGATTTTCTTCATCTCCTTCTGCTGAGCGTCGTAGAGGAAAATGTCGGAGTCGCTAGTCGAGTCGCCCGGTTTCGAGAAAGCGAGGTAGCGTTTGTCGTTCGAGATATCGGCGAAATCGTATCCCGTTTCATCCTTGAAGATGAGTGCAGGTTTCATGTCGGCGACTGTCATCTCGAATACGTCGAAATATTTTGGGTCGCGCTCGTTTGTGGAATAGAAAAATGACTTCCGATCGTGTGCCCAGCCGAGGAAGTTGGCTTTGGTCTTTTCGCCGGGCGTGAGATCGCGTTCGCTACCGTCATGGTCGCGTAGGTAAAGATGACTGTTTTCGTTACCGCCACGATCGTAGGTGTAGATAAAGCGCGTGTCGTTGGGGAGATAGGAGACGGCGAACGTGCTTTCCTGAGTCGAGCTGGTTAATTGCTTCGGCTCGCCCCCCGAGACTGCGACGGCGTAGACATTGAAAATGCCCGACTTGTTGTTGTGGAAGAGTATTTGCTTTTCGTCGAACGAGAAGGACCCACCGCCGATGCGAACCGTATCCATGAACTGTTCGATGGTGTACTGGCGAACACGATGCGGCGCGGCTGCGGTTGGCTTTGATGATTTGGCAGCCTTTTGGGCGACTGTGTCGGGAGCAAAGAAGCTAAGGAAAACGAACGCGGCGGCTAAAAAGGCGACTCTGCCAGCCGGCGTGGTGATTTTTGCAAAACTACTTCTCTCGGAAGACGTAATCAACTTCATGAGATTTTCCTTTGGTAAGCTCTGAATCTGTCGTACTGTGGCCGCAGGGTCTCTTGTAACTTTAAATACTTCAGCCAGAATTGTTTTCCGGCATGCAGCGCTCTTGCAACGTTCCTAGAACGTATACTGCGACTCGTAAGTTTCAATGAGGCAGTAGCCCAACTGTTAAGGAGCCCCGAAGACCGGATTTGAGTAATGATGCAGTGGCAGCGTCGGTGTCGCCGCTTCGCAGGCTTGCCAATCTTGAACAAACTCCTACCTAGGCTTTATGCTGTCGCCGTTTCTCGGGCTGGGGATTAGCACTCCGCCTCAGACCTGCTTTTGCAACTTCATGTCCCTTTCGTTATGATTCGCGCTCAGGAGCGGTCCCTCGGAAGTCTACCCGGTCAATAAAGTACTTTTTAGTCCTGATTACCGCTGGGCGCAAGTCCCTACGATGTCAGATATTGCACAATCCCTCTCGCTCGAGCCAATTAAGATGCATGAGGCGCGTCTGTCGATCATCACTCGGCTCCCACTGGCGTTTCACCCCACGGTTAATTTTTACGAACTTCGACTCCGACGCCGAAAGAACTAATTGATGTCGCCATCTCACTTCCGCCTCAAGGCGCTCCGATCACTGCTGGCCACCATTATTGTCTTTTCTCTTGTGGTCTTCTGGCTCGGGCCAAGAGGTGGGAATCGAGTAGCGTCGGCGCCTGTTATTCCGTCCGCGAAATTTATGAACTCCGAGAGCATTCAGGCGCGCTCTAAGGCGAGCTTCCAGACGGACGCCGACGGTGATGTGTCGCGGCTGGAATCGGTGAACGGCCGTCAGGCAGCAGCCGGACAAGTGCTGGTCAAGTTTCGTAGTAGCGGAACCGAAGCTTCCAGGGCTCAGCTGGTCCGCGCCCTCGACCTCGATCTCAACGTCGAGCTGGGCGGGGCCGGCGTGCGACTCCTTCACTCTTCGAGCAAGGACACGAAGACCTTGCTTAAAGAACTCTCGGGACGAGCAGACGTGATCTACGCTGAGCCGGATTACCTCGCCTACGGTGCAGGTGTCCCGAACGATACCTCCTACGGACAACTTTATGGGATGCGAACGATTGGAGCCGAACAGGCGTGGAATACCACGACTGGACTCGATTCCATCGTGATCGCCATCGCCGACTCCGGCGTCGATTTCAATCACCCGGACCTCGCCGCCAACATCTGGTCGGCACCAGAGACTTTCTCCGTCAACATCGGTGGTCAAACCATCAATTGCGGAGCAGGCTCGCATGGCTTTAACACCATTAGCAACAATTGCGACCCACTCGATGATCACAATCATGGTTCTCACGTGGCGGGGATAATCGGAGCGGTTGGCAATAACAGTCAGGGCGTCGCCGGTGTCAACTGGAACGTCAGGCTCATGGCCGTCAAGTGGCTCGACAGCAGCAACAGCGGCTTTCTTTCCAACGCTATCAAGGCCATAGAGTTTGCGATCCAGGCCCGGCAGCGATTTGGCGCGGCGGGCGGGGCGAACGTGCAAATCATCAACAACAGTTGGTGGATGGGCGGGTTCAGCCAGGCCGTGCTCGATGAGATCAGGTTCGCGCAGGACAATGGCATGCTCTTCGTCGCCATTGCGGGCAACGGCGTCAGTAACAACTTCATTGCTCACGACAACGACGTGATGCCAACCTATCCGGGCAGTTATAAGGAACCCGGCATCCTAACCGTCGCCGCGACCGACAGCGCCGACAACATCGCTTCGTTTTCCAACTTCGGCAAAACGAGCGTCCATCTCGGAGCGCCTGGCGTGAGCGTCTTCTCGACCTTGCGAGCAGGGGGTTATGGTTTCTTCAACGGAACGTCGATGGCGGCGCCGCATGTGTCAGGTGCGGCCGCGTTGGTGCTCTCGCGCTGCCAACTGACCGCAGCCGGCCTCAAAGGCCTGCTCATCACTAACATTGATCCAGTCGCGGCCCTCACCAATAAGACGACGAGCGGTGGACGCCTTAACGTGAACCGCGCGCTCTCGACCTGCATGTCGGTCAGCAACATCGTAGACGAACCGCGCTTCTATGTCCGACAGAACTATGTCGACTTCTTAAACCGCGAGCCCGATACGCCGGGCTTGGAGTTCTGGACCAACGAAATCACTTCCTGCCAGGGCGACCAGGGCTGCATCGAGGTAAAACGAATCCACGTCTCGGCCGCCTTCTTCATCTCGATAGAGTTTCGGCAAACCGGGTATCTCGTATACCGGACACACCAGGCAGCCTTCGATGCGGGTGCGGCGCTCAACAAGACGAAGTTCCTCTCTGACACGCAGCAGATCGGGCGCGGCGTTGTGGTTAACCAGCCCGGCTGGGAGGCCCAACTCGAAGCCAACACCTTGGTGTTTTTCAGTGATTTCGTCCAGCGTCCGGAGTTTCTCTCGCGCTACCCAATTGCGTTGTCCGCGGCGGAGTTCATTAACAACTTGAACGCCAACACCGGGGGGTCGCTCTCGCCGGGCGAGCGGGACGATCTCGTCACTTCCGGTCTTCGCGCGCGGCGATGATGCGGGCGGTGGCTGAGGACACCGACTTCCATCGGCGCGAATTCAATCGCGCTTTTGTCTATATTCAGTATGTCGGTTACCTCCGGCGCAACCCGAATGCCGCTCCGGACTCTGATTTCTCTGGCTACAACTTCTGGCTCACGAAATTGAATGACTACGCAGGCGACTATGTCTCGGCCGAGATGGTCAAGTCTTTCATTACCAGTGGTGAGTTTCGACGACGCTTTCGGCTGTAACTCCGAGACTCAAGGTTGAAGAGTTTCGAAGAACCCTGCACTTGCTAAGAGCTTCCTGGTTTGAGAATGACTGCTGGTGTGAGTCCGAAAGCTTTGCGTACGGTTTTATCAATCCGGGATATTAAAAATACATACAATTTGAATGACTCCGCTGAAGATCACATTCTTTAAGTCGCCTTCTGATTTACGGAGATGGTTTGCGAAGCACCACCTCACCAGCCAGGAACTATGGGCCGGTTACTACAAGAAGAGTTCGGCAAATCGAGTCTTACCTGGCCCGAATCCGTTGACGAAGCACTTCGTGTCGGCTGGATTGATGGAATCAGAAAAAGCGTTGATGACATTAGTTACACCATCCGCTTTACTCCTCGTAAGGAACGCAGCATCTGGAGTGCGGTCAACATCAAGCGCGCGCAGGAACTTGTCGAGCAGGGACTGATGCAGCCGGAGGGTCTCAAAGCATTTCAAGCGCGCACAGAAAACAGGTCGGGCATCTACTCCTATGAGCAGAGGAATCCGGAGTTGCCCGCTCCATATAAACGCCTGCTAAGAGAGAATCCGGCCGCGTGGCAATTCTTTCAAGCCAAGCCTGTTTCGTATAGGAAAGCAGCCACCTGGTTCGTGCTCAGCGCCAAGAAAGAAGTAACCAGACTCAAGCGCCTGCAGCAGCTGATCGAGGATTCAGCTCAGGGGAGAACCATCCCGCAATTTACGCGTACGAAAGAACGAAATTGAGACCCTTACTCGTACGTAAGTACAATTCCCATGAACATGGCAGGGCATTCCGATGATATAGGCAATTCATACGAGCAGGAGCGACTGCACGATGCTGCCAGGTCCGGAGATATCGAAGAGTGCAGGAGGCTGCTGGATGAAGGTACCAACCTCACGCATTTGATGATCTTGGTAAAACTCCCTCCACTACGCCACAGAAGTTCAGCATCTTGAGGTGATGAAGTTGCTGATTGATTCTGGTGCGAGCGCGTTAATGCACGCGACGAACGAGTAATCGGAAACACTCCATTGGGCGAGGTCGCCGGCAACTGCTCCTTTGCGGTGGCAAAGCTGCTAATAGATTCCGGGGCCGACCCAACCATTCCCGGCTGGATGCAACTTACCGCAGTTCACAAAGCCCAGGAGCGGAAGCGTTCCGAAGGCTTGCGCGTTTGCCATCTATTGGAACAGGCTGCTCGATGCTTCGCCGCCGATGCTCTCGGTATGTCGAGAGAAACTCTTGAGCGAGTCTAAGGATGTGAGATTGAAAGTAACTGGTTTAGTTCAGGGGCAGATGCGCGCTTTTGAAGTGGGTCGAAAGTTCACCCTGGTGACAATTCCCTTTCGCCCGTTCCAGCATCTTTTAACAGTTGAAGACCAGATGTCGTGCCTGGAGAATATTCGTAAGCATCTGGTGGCTGGCGGGAAACTGATTCTGGATCTGTTTAACCCGTCGCTGCCACACCTTGCCGACGAGCGGTATCTGCAGGAACATGGCGAGGAGCCGGAGTTCACCACCGCTGATGGGCGCCAGGTAGTGCGTCGTGCGCGTATCGTCGCGAGGGATTATTTCAATCAGATCACGCACAATGAATTGACTTACTACGTGACTCACCCTGACGCGCGCGAGGAGCGGTTTGTGCACCGATTTCCGATGAGGTACCTTTTCAAGTTTGAAGTAGAACACTTACTCGCTCGATGTGGTTTCGGCATCGAGGCAGTTTACTCAGATTACGACAAAAGCCCGTATGGCTCGAAATATCCCGGCGAGCTGATTTTCGTTGCCACGGCCTAACAACCGTTTGTGAATGAGGCCCGCTCGTCGGGTAGTGGGTCAGTTTGGGTTTCGGCACATCATCCCGGA
>Ga0136617_10000707_pt1 | contig 28812 bp, 28 predicted proteins | sample AntDrymUQ3222106_2_FD_129672 | JGI IMG/M metagenome (GOLD analysis project Ga0136617, IMG submission 129672) | Polar desert sand microbial communities from Dry Valleys, Antarctica - metaG UQ322 (21.06) | ecosystem: Environmental > Terrestrial > Soil > Desert | place: Antarctica: Dry Valley...
GCGCAGCGCCTTTGGCAGCGACCGGATCAGCGCCACGACGAGCTCCTCGCGTAGACCTGGCACCGGCCAGGTGAACTGGGTGCCCTCGACCTGCGGCAACGTGGCCACCGGGATGTCGACCGTAACGCCGTCACGTTCGGTCCCGGGCTCGAAGGTGTACGCCAGCGGTAGCTCGGCCTCCCCGTGCTGCCAGACCAGCGGAAAGTCGTCGCCCGACACCTCGTCGGCGTGCTCGTGCACCAGGTCGTCGAGCGTCAGGGTCAGCAGCTGCGGCTGCTGGTGGCGCTCCTTCTTCCACCACGAGTCGAAGTGCGCCTTCGACACGACGTCGTCCGGCACCCGCGCTGCGTAGAAGTCGTACACGGTGTCGTCGTCGACCACGATGTCGCGACGGCGGGATCGGCGTTCGAGGTCCTCGGCCTCCTCCAGGCGACGCTGGTTGTCGGCGTAGAAGCGGTGGTGGGTGTCCCACTCGCCCTGCACGAGGGCGTGCCGGATGAACAGGTCGCGGGCCAGCTCTGGGTCGATCCGGCCGTAGTCGACCTTACGGTCGGTGACGATCGGGACGCCGTAGAGCGTGACCTTCTCGAGGGCGACCACCGCACCGCGGCGCTGTTCCCAGTGCGGCTCGCTGTACGTCCGCTTGACCAGGTCGCCGGCAATCTGTTCGGCCCACTCCGGCTGGACGCCGGCGTTGACACGCGCCCAGAGCCGGCCGGTCTCGACCAGCTCGGCCGCCATCACGAACCCGGGCTGCTTCTTGAACAGACCGGAGCCGGGGAAGATCGCGAACCGGGTGCCGCGGGCGCCCTGGTAGTCCCGACGCTCGTCGTCCCTCATCCCGAGGTGTGACAGCAGCCCGGCCAGCAGAGACCGGTGCAGGGACTCCGCTTCGGCAGGGCGCTTGGTCAAGGTGAGGCCGACCCTCTTGGCCACCTGGCGCAGCTGCGCGTCGAGGTCCTGCCACTCCCGCACCCGCAGGTAGTTGAGGTACTCCCGCCGGCACATCCGGCGGAAGGCACTCGAGGACAGTTCGTGCTGCTGCTCCTTGAGGTAGCGCCACAGGTTGAGCAGCGCGGCGAAGTCCGAGGTGGGGTCGGCGAACCGCCGGTGCGCCTGATCGGCTTTGTCCTGCTGGTCGGCGGGACGCTCGCGAGGGTCCTGGATCGACAGTGCGGCCACGACGGTGATCACGTCACGCACGCAGTCGTGCCGGCCCGCCTCGAGGATCATCCGCGCCAGTCGCGGGTCGGCGGGAAACGCGACCAGGTCACGACCGACATTGGTCAGCCGGCGTTGCCCCGGTGCCGTCGCACGTCGGCTCGCCGTTCGGCCACGCCTCGAGCCCCGTCCCTTCGCCGGGGTGGTGGTGAGGGCGCCGAGCTCGTCGAGCAGCTGGACGCCGGCTGCCACCGACCGACTGTCGGGCGGCTCCACGAACGGGAAGTCCGACACCGCACCGAGGTCGAGCGCCGTCATCTGCAGGATCACCGAGGCCAGGTTGGTGCGCAGGATCTCGGGGTCGGTGAACTCTGGACGGCCCGCGAAGTCCTCCTCGGCGTACAGCCGGACGCAGATGCCGTCGGCCAGCCGTCCGCAGCGGCCGGTGCGCTGCCGGGCGCTGGCCTGCGAGATCGGCTCGATCGGAAGCCGCTGCACCTTGGTGCGCGCGCTATAGCGCGAGATCCGGGCCAAGCCCGTGTCGATGACGTAGTGGATGCCCGGGACGGTGAGCGACGTCTCGGCGACGTTCGTGGCCAGCACCACCCGGCGGGTGCTGTGTGGCGCAAAGACCCGGTGCTGTTCGGCGGCCGACAGCCGTGCGAACATCGGCAGTACCTCCAGCGGCGGCGCCCCACGGGCCGAGGTGACGGCACGCAGCGCATCCGCGGCGTCGCGGATCTCGCGTTCGCCGGAACAGAACACCAAGAGGTCGCCGGGTCCTTCACCCATCAGCTCGCGGACCGCATCGACGATGCCCTGGGTCTGGTCGTCCTTGAGCGGGCGGTACCGGACCTCGACGGGGTAGGTTCGACCCGACACCTCGATCACCGGCGCGCCACCGAAGTGGTCGGAGAATCGTTGAGGATCGATGGTCGCGGAGGTGATGACCACCTTGAGGTCGGGGCGACGCGGGAGTAGCTGCTTGAGGTAGCCGAGGATGAAGTCGATGTTGAGGCTTCGCTCGTGGGCCTCGTCGATGATGATCGTGTCGTAGCGACGCAGCTCGCGGTCGCGCTGGATCTCGGTGAGCAAGATCCCGTCGGTCATCACCTTGACCGCGGTCTGCCGGCTCGAGCGGTCCGTGAAGCGCACCTGGTAGCCGACGAAAGCGCCGAGCTCGGTGCCGAGCTCGTCGGCGATGCGCTCGGCAACCGTGCGCGCGGCGATCCGTCGCGGCTGCGTGTGGCCGATCATCGCGCCATTGCTGCCGCGTCCGAGCGCGAGACAGACCTTGGGCAGCTGGGTCGTCTTCCCGCTGCCGGTCTCCCCCGCGACGATGACCACCTGGTGGTCGCGGATGGCCGCGGAGATGTCGTCAATGCGCGCCGAGATCGGCAGCTCGGGCGGATAGTGAAGTCTGACCGGTGCAGGCGTTGTCGGGGCCGAACCGGCCGACGTACCGGCGACCGGGGCTGTCGAGGGTTGGGCAGGCATGACCGGGTCAGGATACGGAGTGCGCGCCTCTCACCGGGAACGGATATCGCTGCGTCAGCCGGCTGGCGCGACCGCGTCCCTCTACAGTGTCGACATCATGGCGATGTTGCGGCGCATCTTGCGTGTCCAGCGCGATCAGATGGTCAAGCTCATCCGGTCCGCGACCTCCTCGCCGGGTGGCCGGAGCCTCGACGGGTCGCTGGATCTCGGCTATACGCCGCGGTCCGATGGTGCGCCCGACCCGGGCGAGGTGGTGTGGACCTGGGTCGCCTACGAGGATGACCCCCAGCAGGGCAAGGACCGTCCGGTCCTCGTCATCGGCCGTCGTCGTGGCGCCGGGCCGGATGCGCTGGTCGGGTTGATGCTGACGAGCAAGGACCACGACCGCGACGCCGGGCAGGAAGCGCAACAGGGTCGGCAATGGATGGACGTCGGCTCCGGTGACTGGGACCGCGAGCATCGCCCGAGCGAGGTACGCCTCGACCGGCTGCTCGACATCGACGGCAGCACCGTACGACGCGAGGGCGCGGCGCTGGACCGCACCACCTTCGACGCCGTCGTGGCCGCCGTCCGCCCCTACCTCCCCTGACCACCGACCACCGACCACCGACCATCGACCACCTACCACCTCGTCGCCTGCCGCCCCGCGTCCCCCGTTTGCTATGCAGAGAAGGCAAACAACTGCTCCTCTACGCAGGTTTGCTATGCAGAGAAGCCTGGCGCCTTCTCTGCATAGCAAACGACGACCCCCGGCTGGTCAGCCGAGCAGGTGGTCGACCGTGCACCAGCGCCAGGCCTCCCCCGGCTCGAAGCTGCGCATGACCGGGTGACTCTCCCGGTCGGCGTGCTGGCTGGCGTGGTGCCCGACCGAGGAGTCACAGCAGCCGACCTGCCCGCAGACCATGCACAGCCGCAGGTGCACCCACTCCAGCCCCTCGCGCACACAGTCGGGGCAGCCGTCGTGGACCTGGGGTGAAGGCGTGGTGACGTACTCACGCAGGTGATCACATCCGTCGTGGCGGACCATAGGCGCCAGCTCCTCTGTTCGTTCCTCGCTCGACCAGCGTTGGCCGAGATCCAGCACCGTCTCCTCGACGTCGATGACGCTGATCACCCGACGCATCACCTCGTCGTCGACGACACCCTCGTCTCGAAGTCGGAGGAGTTCTTCGCGCTCCGCGGCGATGGTCTCGAGCCGTAACCGAGCGTAGGCCTGACTCGGTGTCTCGTCGCCGCCACCCAGGCGCTCCCACATCGAGTCGGCCAGATCTGAGCTGCGCCGTCGTACCCGCTCCACGACCTCGTCGCGGTCGGCGTCGGTCCGCACCTCGTCGAGCCGGCGCAGCCCCGCGGTGGACGCTCGCTGCGCAACGCTTGCGGCCTGCAGGACGTCTTCAGCGGGATCCGGCCCGTCCAGTCCGAGGCGCCGAAGCAGCCACGGCAGCGAGCTGCCCTGCACGCCGAGGGTGACGCCGACCACGACCAAGGTGATGACGATCAGCACCTCGCGCAGCGGAGTGTCGGCCGGCAGCGTCAGCACGGCCGCCAGCGACACCACCCCGCGCATGCCGGCCCACGACACAGCCGTCGGAACCGGCCATGGTGGGAACGGATCGGCGGCTCGCACGGCAGGGATGAGTCGCGGCAGGTACGTCGCCGGGAACACCCACAGCGGTCGGACGACGATGGCCGTCACGGTGATCGCGACGCACGCGATCGCGATGTCCCAGCCGTCCAGGCTGCTGGCGGCCGCGTTCTCCAGGATCGATCGCACCTGCAAGCCGATCAGCAAGAACACTGTGTTCTCGAGCATGAACTCGATCGTGCGCCAGTTGGTGCGCTCGAAGATTCGTGAGGACGCGGACTGCATCAGATGTGTCTTGTGGCCGAGCAGCAAACCGGTGTACACCACCGCGAGTACTCCGGAGCAGTGGATGGCCTCGGCGGCGATGTAGGACAAGAAGGGTGTGACGATCGAGATCGTGGTGTCGGTGACCTCGTCCTTGATGTGCTTGCGGATCCGGCCCGTCACCAGCGCAACCCCGACGCCGACGGCGATCCCGCCCAGGGCAACGACGATGAACTCGGTGCCGACGTCGAACGGGCTGACGCCGCCGTCGAACGCCGCGATCGCGGTACTGAGGGCGACCAGTGCGGTCGCGTCGTTCACCAGACTCTCTCCCTGCAAGATGGTGACGAGTCGTCGCGGCATCCCGATCCGCCGGGCGATCGCCGTGGCCGCGACCGCGTCTGGAGGCGCCACCACGGCACCGAGCGCGAACGCGACGGCCAGCGGTATCGGAAGCAGCAACCACGCCACCAGGCCGACCACACACGTCGTGGCAATCACCAGCCCGACCGACAGCAACAGGATCGGGCGGCGGTTGGCGCGGAAGTCGATCAGGGACGTGTTCTGCGCGGCGGCGTAGAGCAGCGGGGGCAGGAAGCCGAACAGCACCACCTCGGGCTCGAGCGCGACGTCGGGGACCTGCGGGATGTACGACGCGATCAGGCCGACCACGATCAGCAGCAGCGGGGCGGAGATCGGCAGGCGTCGTGACAGCGCCGTCGCCGCCGTGACAGTGACGACGATGGCGACGACTCCGAGCGCGATGTGCACCGCGCGATTGTCGCACCGCTCGACGCGTAGGCCTTACCAGCGACCGCTGCGCGGGCGATGCGACGACTGACCCGGATCAGACAGCGGCCCAGCGGCCCCTGGGCCTACATACCGTCGCGGCGTCTGCGCACCTCTGCCCCGAGAGCTCGCGCCGCGTCCATCGCCCTGCGTCGTCTCGACGCCTCAGCGCGCCTGGCGTAGAACTGTTGGGGCGTCATCTTCTTGGTCAGGTCGGTGTGTGCGATCAGATCCGCCAGTGGGACCGGCGGCGTCGGATAGGCGGCCACCGCGTCGCCATTGCTGAACACCACCCAGTAGACGCCGCTCTGGTGCGCCGCTTGGACGATGGCTCCGCCGACCACGGTCTCCGCATGTTTGAGCGCGACTCGCTGAGCCTGGTGCGTCGCGACGGTCCGGGTGGCGACATCCTTCGCGGGCGCCGCGACGTGCTTCCACAGCAGTTGCGCCTGCGGACCATACTTCACCAGCTTGGTGCCGACCGGCTTGATCCAGCTCATCGCGCACCTCCGTCCCTGGCGTGGCCGCCTGCATTCTCATGGTAGGCGGTGCCGGCCCGCCTCACTTCTCGGCGAAAAGCTCCACCAGCGCCGTGCAGAACGCCGGCAGATCGTCGGGCTTGCGGCTCGTCACCAGCTTCCCGTCGCGAACCATCTCCTTGTCCACCCAGGTCGCTCCCGCGTTGCGCAGGTCGGTCTGGATGCTGGGCCAGGACGTGAGCGTCCTGCCACGGACCACATCGGCCTCGATCATCGTCCAGGGTGCGTGGCAGATCGCGGCGACAGGTTTGCCCGCCTCGACGTACTGCTTGAGCCAACTGACGGCCGACTCGTCGAGACGCAGCGCGTCGGGGTTGGCCACCCCACCAGGGAGCACGAGCCCGTCGTAGTCATCGATGGACGCCGAGGCGAACGTGTCGTCGACGTCGAAGGTGTCGGCCTTGTCGAGGTGGTCGAACGCTTGGACGCTCCCGCTGTCGGGCGACAGCAGCCGAGGTGTGCCGCCGGCCTCCTGGACGGCCTTCCAGGGCTCAGTCAGCTCGACTTGCTCGATCCCCTCGCTCGCCACGGCGAACGCAATCGTCTTTCCTTCGAGCACGGTGCTGGTCACGGAAGGCTCCTTAGCCGGACCTCGGTTCGTGGGTCGGTGTACTCGCCGGATGGCGACTCCGCCCGGCCCTTCGCTCTCCCGAGTGCCCAGAACGACGCGTGGCGAAACGCGGAGCGGTCAACGGGTCAACGGTCCAGCAAGGTTTCCATCTGGGTTATCTCGTCCTGCTGCGTCTGCACGATGTCTTCGGCAAGCTCGAGCGCATCGGGATCGCTACCCTCGTCGAGCTCGGTCTGCGCCATCGTGACCGCCCCCTCGTGGTGGTCGATCATGCCGGTCAGGAAGAGCCGCTCGAGCTTCGCTCCGCCGGCCGCCTCGAGCTCCCCGAGCTGTTCGGTGCTGAGCATCCCGTCCATGCCTTCCATGCCCTCCATGCCCTCCATATCGGCGGGCGCACCCCAGTCGTCGAGCCATCCCTGCATCAGCGCGATCTCGGGTGCTTGGGCCTGCTTGATCTGCTCGGCCAGCGCCATGACCTCCTGGTCGACCGCACCGGGCGACGCGCCCAGCACCAGGTCGCTCATCTGCACGGCCTGCTGGTGGTGCGGGATCATGCCCTGCGCGAAGGCGATGTCGGTCGCGTTGGCTGTACTCGACCCCGCCTCGTCCGTTTCGGGCTCATCGCCTCCGCAGCCTCCCAGGACAAGTGTGGCGAGCGCCGCTACGACGGCCGGCCGCCAACTACTGCCGACATTCCAGTTCAGTCGCGACATCAGGTTCCTCTCGTTGGTGCGGGTGCGTAGGACGGCAAGCCGGTCGGGCGGTGAGTGCTGTCAGTGGTGTCCATGCACGACGGCATGGCCGCGCCCGCGGGCAATCATGGCGCGGTTGACGGGGACGGTGAGAACGAAGGCGACCGCCAGCGCCCCCGCCAAGGTCGCCCAGAAGAGCAGGGAGCCCAACCCTGCCTCCATCGTCCCAGGGACGGCCAGGATGACTGCGTTGTCGACGATCTCCATCACCAGGATCGACACCGTGTCGGCGGTCAGCGCTACCCCGATGGCGGTCTCCAGCACCATTCCCGATCGCAGCAGCGGCAGCAGCGTCAGGCTGTAGCCGAACACGAACGCCAGTGCGACCGCCAAAGCGACGGTTGCGACGTCGTGCCAGCCGAGTGCGGTCCCGATGACCAGGCCGAGGACTTCGCCGATGGCACACCCGGTGAGGCAGTGCAGGGTCGCCGTCACCGCCATCCGCGTGAGCGCTGCCCCGGCGACGTCGACCGGACCCGGCCGGCAGCCGCCGTCCTGCTGCTCGCTCATGACCGCACCCGGGACACCGGCTCGAAGCGGCGCAGCCGCAGACTGTTGGTGACGACGAAGACCGAGCTGAAGGCCATGGCCGCTCCGGCGACCAGCGGGTTGAGCAGACCGGCAACGGCGAGGGGGACAGCTGCGACGTTGTACCCGAAGGCCCAGACGAGGTTCCCCTTGATCGTGCGCAGCGTCGCCCGAGACAGCGCGATGGCATCGGCTACCGACGACACGTCGCCGCCGACGATGGTCAGATCGCTGGCTTCGATCGCGACGTCGGCCCCGGTGCCCATCGCGACGCCAAGGTCTGCTTGCGCGAGCGCAGCCGCGTCGTTGACCCCGTCACCGACCATGGCGACCACGCGACCTTCGGCCTGGAGCCTGGTCACGACGTCGACCTTGCCTTGTGGCAGCACCTCGGCCACGACGGCTTGGGGGTCGATCCCGACCTGATCGGCCACCTGTGCCGCCACCTGACGATTGTCCCCGGTCAGCAGCCACGGCGTCAGCTCGAGGGCCCGCAGCGCGCGTACGGCTTCGGCGGCGCCAGGCTTGACCGTGTCGGTGACCGTCACGATTCCGCGGACCGCACCTTGCCAACCGACGTAGACCGGGGTCTGCCCGCGGTTCTGGGCCTCGATCGCCAGGGCATCGAGGTCGGTCGGGACCGGACCCGTCGACTCCTCGACGAAGGCGCGTCGGCCGACGGTCACGACTTGTCCCTCGACGCGTCCGCGAACGCCGAGTCCTCCGGTAGACACGAACTCGTCTACCGATGCAGGCCCGAGGTCGCGGCCGTGCTCGGCGATAGCCCGCCCGATCGGGTGCTCGGAGCGCTGCTCGACCGCAACGGCGTAGCGCAGGATCTCATCCGGCAGCTCCGCCGCGGCTGGCAGGACATCGGCGACGGCCAGCTCCCCTGTCGTGAGCGTTCCCGTCTTGTCGAGAACGACTGTGTCGGCCTGCCTGGTGGACTCGAGCACCTCGGGACCTTTGATCACGATGCCCAGCTGGGCGCCGCGCCCAGTGCCGACCATCAGAGCGGTCGGCGTAGCGAGCCCAAGCGCACACGGGCACGCGATGATCAGGACGGCCACGGCAGCGCTGAACGCCGTCTCGGCAGACGCCTCCGCCAGCAGCCACCCCACCAGCGTCACGGCCGCGACGACCAGGACAACCGGCACGAACACCGACGACACCCGGTCGACGAGTCGCTGCACCGGTGCCTTGCCGAACTGGGCCTGCTCCACCAGCCGAGCCAGCTGCGCCAGCGAAGTGTCGGATCCCACCCGGGTGGCGCGGACGACCAACGTGCCGGCGGTGTTGGTTGCAGCACCCACCACATCAGCACCCGGACTGACGTCGACCGGTACGGACTCCCCCGTCAGCACGGACATGTCGACAGCGCTCGCACCGGACACGACCACGCCGTCGGTCGCTACCTTCTCCCCCGGACGTACGACGAACTCGTCGCCGACGACCAGGGTCTCGACCGGGCGCCGCTGCTCGGTTGGGCCACCGGGACCCGGTACCAGGACCGCGACGTCCTTGGCCCCCAGGGTCAGCAGGGCCCGGATCGCCTCGCCCGATCGTTGCGTGGCACGGCCCTCCAGGTAGCGCCCGAGCAGGATCAGAGTAGTCACGCCTGCGGCCACTTCCAGGTAGATCTCGGTGCCGGACTCCCCTCGGCCGGGCAGCAGAGAGAACTCCATCCGCATGGCCGGGTCGCCCGCGCCACCGACCAGCAACGCGTACACCGACCAGCCGTACGCCGCTACCACGCCGAGGCTCACCAGGGTGTCCATGGTGGTGGCGCGATGGCGCAGGTTGACTAGTGCAGCACGGTGCAACGGCCAGGCCGCCCAGGTCACCACCGGCGTCGTCAGCCCGAGCGACACCCACTGCCACCCGTCGAACTGCCACGGCCGCACCATGGCGAGCACGAGGACGGGCACGGTCAGCACCGCGGTGACGACCACTCGGCGCAACAGGGCGTCGGTCGGGGACGCGGCGGACGCGGGATCTTCGGAGTTCGACAGGCCGGACGATGTGCCCGGCCCCGACGCTGCACCCGTTGGCGTCGTCGTCGCCGTCTGCGCGGTGTGGTCGGCATGAGTGGCGGTGTAGCCGGTTGCCTCGACCGTGCTGACCAGGGCGTCGACGCCCACCTCGGCGCGATGACGTACGCGTGCCTTGGCGGTCGCGTAGTTCACCTCGGCTTCGACGCCGTCCAACCGATTGAGCCGCTTCTCGACGCGGGTCGCACACGAGGCGCACGTCATGCCCCCGATCGTGAGCTCCACGGTCCTGTGGTCGGTCGGAGCAGCCCCCACTCCGGTCCTCATGAGACGACCAGCTCGTAGCCTGCTTCCTCGACGGCTGCCCGCACGTCAGCGACGGCCAGCTGCCGGGTGGCGTACACCCGGACGTCGGAGACCGCTCCGACGCGCAAGTCCACTTCGACGGTATGGACGTCGGGAATCGCGCACAGCTCGTCTTGGACGGCGCGCACGCAGTGCTCACACGTCATGTCGTCAACCCGAAAGTTCTGTGTCTTTCCTTGAGCCGCGATCGCCATGCCGGCAATATACCTACTGGGGGTATGTAGATCAACCTCTGCTGGTGTGCTCCAGCCATTGTCTGCACGTTCGCATGACCGATGGACACCTCATCCGTTCGTGCAGAGCTCACGCCGCGGGGCTGACAGGCGGGGCCTGACGAGCCAGATATACGTCCATGCAGCACGCTGCCGGCAACGCCCGAGCACTCCCCAAGTCCGTGGCTGGGAAGCGAGACGCTGGTGCCGAACCAGAATGTCCCGCGGCACCGCAGCCCCACGCCGACCGGGCGACCCTGGTGCTCAGCGACAACCCACGGTGGATCGCCGGTTCGGACCACGCCGAGGTCAAGCACACCGTTGCCCTGGCGCTGCGAGACCGGTTCCCTGACTCCGTCCACCTGTACAACCGCCGCGTGCTCGGCGGGCCCAACGAAGCCGTGATCGACATCCTCCTGGTGTCGCGGACCGGCGTCTGGCTGATCGAGGTGGAAGACGGCGCCGGCAGCACAATCGAGCTGGCCGAGAAGTCTGGTTGGCGCGGCCCGTACGCGCGCTTCCTCGTCAACCGCGAGGACTACACCCCGATCATCCACAGCATCGACCGCAGGTCCGCCCACGTGCGTGGCGACTGGGCGGCCGCTGGCCGCAACGACGTCTCGGTCGAGGCGGTCATGTGCCTGGTAGGTGCCCACCTCGGCAAGCAGGGCCACGTCGGCGGCACGTTCGTCACCGGACTCTCTCGGCTCCACCGGGGCATCACGGGGGGTTCGATGCGTCTGAGCGCGGCCGATGTCGCCTCCCTCGGCCTCGTGTGCGGCGAACGTTTCCGGCGTCCGCGGCGAGACCTGTAAGCACTCGCACGGCGAACGTCTGGACGCCGTCGGGCGCGTCTTGCGCATGAAGGCCCGTGTTGGGGGAACATGTCTCGCATGAAGTTCCTACTGATTGTGGTCGTGCTCGTTTTGCTGGTCATCCTCGTGCTGGCGTTCATGCGCGGACGAGGTCGGCGCTGACCCGACGTACCCCGCCCCCGGCCGTTGCGACCGCCTTCAGGCTCGTCGGCGGCCCGCTCTTCTGAATGCGCGCCAATCGGTGCCAATCCAGGACCGAGGCTGCGTCGAACACAGACTGAGGGGTTGGTCCTTCCCTGCTGCTGGCTCGGACAGCGGCAGGGGAGGGCCGCTTTTCTCGTGCAGTGGAGCCTGCCAGAATCGCCTCGCTCCAGGCCGTCCAGAGAGGATCTTCGTGACCACCCGCACGTCGACCAAGTCTGCGGAGACGGACCCGTCCTCCTCCGGGGTCGCCCACCAGCTCGCCGACGTCGTCGCGGCCACCTACGGCGCACTACCCGTGCGGATCCGTGCCTGGGACGGCAGCGAGACCACGGTGCCTGCCGACGCTCCCGTCGTCATCGTGCGGTCCCCAGATGCCCTCCGGCGGCTGCTCTTCCACCCCGGCGAGCTCGGTCTCGCTCAGGCTTATGTCGCCGGCGAGCTCGACGTCGACGGTGATCTGCTCGACGGCTTCCGCCGGGTCTGGCAGACCGTCCGCTGCGGCCACGTCGCGAAGCGTCCGTCCCTGTCCGCGCTGGCCACAGCAACACGGACGGCGCTGCGGCTGGGCGCCGTCGGCGTACCACCGCCGCCACCGGACTCTCAAGCACGGATGCGGGGTCGGCTCAACTCGGCCCTGCGCGACCGCGCGGCGATCTCCCATCACTACGACCTGTCGAACGCGTTCTACGAGCTGATCCTCGACCCGCACATGGCCTACTCGTGCGGCTACTGGACCAGCGACGACCCGGCGTACACCGGCACCGACGCCCAGCGCGACAAGCTCGGGCTGGTCTGCGCCAAGCTCGGCCTCTCGTCAGGTATGCGGATGCTCGACGTCGGCTGCGGCTGGGGATCGCTGTCGTTGTACGCGGCCGAGACCTTCGACATCGCGGTCACCAGCGTGACCTTGTCGCGCGAGCAGCGGGACTTCGTGCAGGCACGTGTCGACGCGCGCGGCCTGACCAACGTCGACGTGCGCCACCAGGACTTCCGCGATGTCATCGACGAGCCGTTCGACGCGATCGGCTCGATCGAGATGGGCGAGCACGTGGGCAGGGCCAACTACCCGGCGTTCGCGGCCAGCATCCGCAGTCTGCTCAGGCCACAGGGACGCGTGCTGATCCAACAGATGTCCCGACGCACCCACCGTGGAGGCGGCCCGTTCATCGAGGCCTTCATCGCTCCTGATATGGACATCCGCCCAGTCGGCGAGACCGTGGAGATGATCGAGGCAGCCGGCCTCGAGGTGCGCGACGTTCATGCGCTGCGCGAGCACTATGTCCGCACCATCCAAGCGTGGTACGACACGTTCGAGTCCCACTGGGACGACGCGGTCGCGCTGGTCGGCGAGGAGGTCGCCCGCGTGTGGCGGCTGTACATGGTGGGAGCGGCCCTGAGCTTCGAGGAGGGCCGGATGGGCGTCGACCAGATCCTGGCGGTGCGTCCCGAGGTCGGCCGCGCCGGCCTGCCACCGGTCCGGGACTGGTAGGACGGCTCGTGGGTCTCGCAGACTTTCCCTGGGGCGCGTTTGCCCTCGCGTTACCCGGCACCGCCGCACTGGTCGTGGCCATGCTCGGCGCGACCTTCTTGGTGGCGCTCAAGGTCGGCAAGCACGCCGTGGTCGACGTCACCTGGGGTCTGGGGTTCGCGGGCATCGCCGTGGCGTCGTACGTCTTCTCGCTCGCCAGCGACTCGAGCGACCACACCCGTGGACTGCTGGTGGCCGCGCTGACAGCGGTGTGGGGCGTCCGCCTCGGGACCCACATCGCGCTGCGCTCACGCGGCAAGGGTGAGGATCCTCGCTACGAAGCACTGATGCAGCGGGCTCCCGGCAACCCGAACCTGTTCGCGCTGCGCCGGGTGTACCTGACCCAGGGCGCCACGATGTGGTTCGTGTCCCTGCCGGTGCAGGTGGCCGTGTTCGAGACCCCAGCACTCGGCGTCGTGGCCTGGATCGGTATCGGGGTCTGGGCGGTGGGCTTCTTCTTCGAGACGGTGGGCGACTGGCAGTTGACGCGCTTCCGCAACGACCCGGACTCGTCAGATCAGGTGCTCGACACCGGACTCTGGCGCTACACCCGCCACCCCAACTATTTCGGGGACGCCTGCGTCTGGTGGGGGCTGTCCCTCATCGCCTTCGACGCCTGGCCCGGTGTGCTTACTGTCCTGTCTCCCATCGCGATCACCTGGCTGCTCGCTCGCGGCACCGGAAAACCGCTGTTGGAGAAGGACATGCACGACCGTCGTCCGGGCTACGCGGAGTACGTACGACGTACCAGTGGCTTCGTGCCGCTGCCGCCCAAGAAGCTTGACCAGTCATCCTGACCCGCCACTCCCACCGAAAGGCGCACCCGCATGAAGACCATCAAGGCCGGCCAGAAGGCGCCCGAGTTCGACCTGCCGAACCAGACCGGCGACAGGCTCAGCCTGCAGTCCCTGCGCGCCAACGGTCCGGTGGTGCTGTTCTTCTACCCCGGGGCGATGACGTCGGGCTGCACCAAGGAGGCCTGCCACTTCCGGGACCTAGGCGCCGAGTTCGAAGCCGCCGGAGCCCAGCGGGTGGGTATCAGTGCCGACGCCGTCACGAAACAGAAGAGCTTCGACGACAGCCAGGGCCTCGGCTACCCGCTGCTGTCAGACTCCGACGGCGCGGTCGCCACGGCGTACGGCGTCAAGCGCAAGTACCTGTCGCCGGTCAAGCGCGCGACCTTCGTCATCGACGCTGACGGGACGATTCGCGACGTGATCACCAGCGAGCTGAACTTCACCGTGCACGCCGACGAGGCACTCGAGTCGCTCAGGGCCAGCTAACCGGTCAGTGACCCGATCGGGCGTCACGTGTCAGGCGGTGCCGCCACCCCTGGCGACGTACGCGGACCGGCTGGGTCAGGGACCTGACCAGGCGCTCCCACCTGCGGTCGCGCAGGCGTGCTCGGACCCCAGTGGCCGTGAACCCGGCGAACAGCAGCACCTGCAGCAGCCAGACGCCGTACCAGATCACCCCGGCGCTGGGCAGAACCTCGTCGTGCGCAGCACGCGACAGACCGGTGGCCACGACGGAGAAGCTCTGCGCAACCATGACCGCCAGCGCGGCAAGACCGCACCAGGCCCGCCGCCGCGCGCACCAGTTCAGCGGCCACACGAGCAACGTGCCCAGCACGAGCCACTGGAAGTGCACCACGTCGGACAGGGCCGCCGGATCGTCCACCGGCGGCAGGGCCAGCGCGACGAGGGTCGCCGACACGAGGCAGATGGCCGCGAACCAGCCGACTCCGATCCAGCCCGAAGCATCCTCGGGAGGCGGCGACTCGCAATCCTCGACGCCGACGTGCCGAGGCTCGAGCGCCTCGTGCTCGTGACGACGTCGTTGATCCACACGGTCATCTTGGGCGCGTTCTTGGCCGCGGTCACCTGTCCAGCCGTTACTGAGACGCGATCTTTACCTGTGCGAGGCTGAGGTATGACCGAAGCCGTCGACCTGGCCTCCGTCCTCGGAGCGATCTAGCATCCATGGAACCCCGTCACCGTCGCGACTCTCAACGACTACGACATCCGCCTCGTCAAGACGCGGGGTGAGTTCACCCGGCACAGCCATCCGGAGACCGACGAGGTCTTCGTGGTGCTGAAAGGGTCGTTGACGATCCGCTTCGACGACGGCCAAGTCGACCTCGGTCCGGGACAGCTGTACGTCGTCTCGCGCGGGACCCCGCACCAACCCGTGTCGTCGGAGGGCGCCGAGGTGATGCTGGTCGAGCCCCGGTCGACCGTCAACACCGGCGACACGCCCAGCGAGCTGACGGCTCGACGCCACCTGGGCTGAAGCAGCAGCCACTCGACAGCCGCGACCAGGTCCGGCGCGCGAGGCCAACGATCGTCGTCTGCCGTGATGGCGCCGGCGACGCTTCGCCCGGCCAGGCCGCCGCTGCGGCCGACACGCACGGCAGCCACGTCGTCATGGCCGTTCAGCTCAGCCACCGAACGGCCTCCTGCCTCATCGCCCGCCGCCGTTCGGCATCCAGCTTGTCGTACTGGCGCACCATCATCGACGAGCGATTGTTGGCGAGGAACACGTCGCGGTAGTCGTCGACGAACTGCCAGTACAGCGCGTCCCACGCCATGTGCCACTCCCCCGGCTCGAAGTCGCTCATCCGGCGCAAGTAGCTCGACCCGCTCACGTACGGCTTGGTGGTGACGAGCGCGCCGGACGCGAACTGGCTCATCGCGTAGACGTTGGGGACCATCACCCAGTCGTAGGCGTCGATGAAGAAGGTCATGAACCACTCGTAGACGTCGTCGGGGTGGGTGCGCAGCAGCAGCATCGCGTTGCCGATCACCATCAGGCGTTCGATGTGGTGGGCGTACGCCGTCTTCTCGATCCGCCGCATGACCGTGTCAACCGGCAACAGGCCGGTCGTGCCGTCCCACCACCCGTCGCGCAAGGGTCGGCTGAGGTGCAGCGAGTTCTCGGTCCGCATCCGCCGCCCGAACAGCACGTATGTCGCTCGCATGTACTCGCGCCACCCGATGATCTGCCGGACGAAACCTTCGACGCTGGCGATCGGGACGTCGTGCGCGTCGGCATGGGCGAGCGCCTTGTCGACAACGACCCGCGGGTCGAGCAGACCGATGTTGATCAGCGGGCTGAGGGTGGAGTGGAACAGGAACGACTCGTCGGCGACGATCGCGTCCTCGTACGGGCCGAACAGCTCGAAGCGCTTCTCGAGGAAGTTCGTCAGCCACCGCTGCGACTGAGCGCGCTCGGTCGGCCACGCGAAGGACTCCGCGTCGCCGGGGTTGCCGGGGAACGCATCCACGACCCACGCGATGGCCTCGGTCGTGTGCCCGGTGGCGCGGATCCTTGGCCGTGCCGGAACCTCGAGCCCGGCCGGCATCTTCTTGCGGTTGTCGGCGTCGAAGCTCCACCTGCCGCCGACCGGCGACCCGCCGTCGACCAGGATGTCAAGCCGGGTGCGCTGCCACGCGTAGAAGTGGTTCATCCGGCGCGGCCGGTTGGAGAAGTACTTGCGCAGCTCGGTGCGGGTGGTGATGAAGCCGGGCGACTCATGTCGCTCTCGGTCGACTCCCGCCTGGTCGAGCACCGTGACGATGCTGCGTTCGAGCCAGTCGTCCACCACGTCGGCGTACGACACACGTGTCACGCGGTGCTCGCGGAGGAGGTCGGCAAGCAGCTGTTCGGAGGTGTGTTCACTGCTGGTCTCGACGCAGGCGACCTGATAGCCGCGCTCGGTCAACTCGTCGGCGAACGACCGCATGCTGGAGCGGTGCAGCACCAGCTTCTGCCGGTGGAACGGGTACTGGCGAAACAGCAGGTCGTGCTCCACCAGGACCATCAACGTCTTCGGGTCGGCCTCGAAGTGCTCGCGGAACAGCTGGTGCGGAAAGACCAGGCGAGCATGCACAGCCCTACTGTGCCCGTCCGGTCTCAGCCCTGCTCGTCGGGTGTCGACATGTCCGTACGAGCAGGCAGCGCCGCGTCGAGCAGTCCGAGCAGGCGCAGGCCCATCGCGCCGAGCAGGGCGAGCCCGGCCGCGAGCTCCACGCACTCCTCCAGCGTCTGTTCGAGCCGCTCCGTGGCCTGCGACATCGTGGTGGGGTCGATCGAGTCCATCCCGATGGCGACGACCGACAACGCGACACCGACCAGGAGGGCCGTCCGCGACGCCGGATCGAGCCGCACCGCGCGCCACACCACGGGCAGCAGGAGCAACCCCAGCACGCCGACTCCGAGAATGAGGAAGTCACCAGGCGCGATCCAGGGCAGGAACGGGATCTCGACCCCGCGCGGCGCCAGCACACGGTCACGCACGCGCTCGTGGACGGCGAAACGCTCATCGACTGCGAGCGCAGCAAAGCCAGCGGCGAGAACGAGCCACGGCAGGGCGGCCCGACGCCTGGCGTCGATGCGCGCCTGCACGAACCCGATCAGGAGCGCGATCGACGCCGCGACGACCAGGACCACGGACTGCAACCAGGTCATCGGAGTCTGCTCGGAGGCGATCCAGGACCACCACTGCGGCCACTGCGCTCCGGCGAGAGCGAGCGGGGCCAGGAGGGCCGTCGCAGCAAGAAGGACCACGAACGTCCTACGTGCGATGTGCCCGGCCGAGGTCGCTGCCGGCTCGGGGCGGGACTCTGGCGCTGCCGGTGCCTCGACGACGTCGTCGCGTGTGGTCATCCGACTGCCGCCAACCTGGTCAGGTGCGCATCGGGCGTCACCACGTCGGTCGGTTCGCCGCGTACGGCTGCTAGCAGGGCCGCGCCGAACATCTGCGCCCCGCGCGTCAGCACTTCGTCGCGCCACCAGGCGCTATGGCCGGTCTGGAGCACCCTGCCCTCAGCGAGCAGGTCGCCGTCGATGTCAGGGTCGAGGACCACGTCGTCGACCGCGTACCCCCGCACGCAGCCGCCGCGGATCGCCGCCACCATGGCCGTCGTGTCGACGAGACACGGTCGGCCGACGTTGGCGACGAAGCTCCCGGGTCGCAACGATGCGATCGCCTGCCGGTCGAGGATCGGCGCGACGGCCGGATCGGTCGAGGCGCACACCGCGACGACATCACTCGCGGCCAACAGGTCGTGGTGGTCGAGCATCGTGAGGCCGGCGCCGCGTCCCGCCGCCACAGCACCCGGGTCCAAGTCACAGCCGACGACCCACATTCCCACCCCCCGGGCCATGGTGGCGAGGGTGCCGCCGATCCGACCCAGACCGATGATGCCGAGGGTGCGACCACCGAGCTCGACGCCACGCAGCGACGTCTGAGGCGCGACTGCACCGCGCGACCGGTCGTGCGCCAGGTGTACCCGGGCCGACATCGAGAAGATCATGGCCAGGGCATGCTCGGCTACCGCCCGGGTCGCGTACGACGGCAGCACGCTGACGGTGACGCCGTGGTCGGCGAGAGCGTGCAAGTCCAGATGTTCGTACCCGGTGGCGTACAAGACGACGGCACGCAGATCTGGGCACGCGGCGAGAAGCTCGGAGTCGAACTGCGGGAGGGTGGCGTTGGTCGTGGCGAGCACCTGCACACCGGCCAGCAAGGCGGCCGCCCCACGCGGTGTCGGTGCGTTCCTTGGCACGACGTACCGCACCTGGGCCAGGTTTTCGATCGTGCTGCGTAGTTGCGGCGAAAGGCTGGCGCTGCCGGCCCGGCTGAGCACGAGCGCACGCACATGCCGGCTCGTGATGGGCGTCGTAACCGGGTGTATGCCAGCCGGTCGGGGCGACATGCCTAGCACGGAGGTCATCGAGGCGCCTTTCGTCGGGCAGACATGCTCACGAGGACTGTGGCAGACGAACATGAGAGGTCGATGAAACGACGCGCATCGGCGCGTCGCGGTTGCCCTCCGACGGCCGGGATCTCGAGCAGTCGCCCAGCGTGGGGCCGCCGCGAGGTTCGGGGAAGATCCGCCCCGCCCCGGCAGCCCACAATTACCCCAAACCTCGACACCGACGTGCCAGCCGCGACCCCGAAGGATCGCGGCAGGCTCGCGGCCGAAGCACATCTCAACGGGACGTCCTCACGAGGGGTGACGACGCAGCAGCACGACGATGGCCACGATCCCGACGAGCGCCCAACCACCCAGCCACACCAGGTTGTCGCCGATCCCATCGGTGCCGAGCCAGGGCTCGCGGAGCGCTGCCGAGGCGTGCCACAGCGGCATCACATCGCCGATGTGCTGCATGGTGCTTGTCATCACCCCGCGCGGTGGGCCGCCGCCACCGAGCAGCCACATCGGCATGAAGGTCAGCAGACCGAGTGCCTGCGCGGCGCGGGCCGTCGGCGCGACGAGACCGAGCGCGACGCCGAGGATGGTCATCGTCACCGCGCCAGCCAGCCAACCGATGACGACCTGCGCCGGGTCCTGCACGGTGGGGATGCCGTAGACGGGCGCTGCCGCTGCCAGGACCAGACCCGCCGCCAGCACGATCAGGCCGAACGTCACCACGGCCTGCGCCGCCACGACCCGACCCGTCGACACCCCGAACGCCTCGAACCGTCGCAGCACCCCTCGTTCGCGGTACGACGCCAGCATCATCGGCAGGCCGACCAGGGTCAGCGCGCCGATCGGGATCCCGAGGTAGGCCGACACGTAGTAGTCGGTCGGCTTGACGCCCCCGAACTCCGGGTCTGGGGTATTCCCGAAGACACCGGCCAGCACCAGCATCATCAGCGGTGGGAACACGAAGGCGAACACCATCGCCGCCCACTCTCGGGTGAGCAGCCGGGCCTCCATCGACGCCAGGGTCGGGAAGGTGCGCAGGGCGGAGATCGTCGTGCTCATGAGGTTTCGCCTCGCGTCAAGGTGACGAAGACGTCTTCGAGGGTGGGCCGGGTGATAGCGAAGTCGTGGGGTACGACGCCGTGCGCCGCGAGCTCGGCAGCGACCAGCACCGGGGTGGCGCTGTCGCCGCGCACCGTGATGCGTCCTGCGTCTGAGGTCACGCGGTCGACGAACGGCAACCGCTGCAGCTGCTCGACGACGTATCCGCCGCCGGCCCCGATGGTGAAGGTGGTCGCCACCGATCCGTCGACCGCGCCGATCAGCTCCTGCGGCGTGCCGCACGCAGTGATGCGTCCGCCGTGGAGGACCGCAGCGCGGTCGCACAGGTGCTCGACCTCGTCCATGTAGTGGCTGACCAGGACGACGGTCGCTCCTTGCTCACGGATCCGCCGGACCAGCCGCCAGGTATCGCGTCGAGCCGCGGGATCCAGCCCCTGGGTCAGCTCATCGAGGAAGACGACCCGCGGGCGGTTGACGAGAGCCAGCGCGACGAACAACCGCTGCCGCTCCCCACCGGACAGGGCGCCGAACGCGCTGCGCTCGAGCCGCCGGAGGTCCCAATCGTCGCGCAGCTCGCGCCAGTCGACGACGTCGCCGGCCAGACGTGCGAACGTCCGTAGAGCCTCGCCGACCTTGAGCCGCTCAGGCAGGTTCGACGACTGCAGCTGGGACCCGATCACCGGGCGCAGCCGGTTCCGGTCCCTGACGGGATCGAGCCCGAGCACGCTGATGCGGCCACCGTCGGGGTGGCGAAGCCCTTGGACGGTCTCGACCGTCGTGGTCTTGCCGGTGCCGTTGGGTCCGAGGATTCCGAAGATCTCCTGGGGCGCCACGGAGAAGGAGACGCCGCGAAGGACAGTGTGCTCTCCGTAGGCCTTGGTGAGCCCGTCTACGGCGATCACGGGCGCGGTCTCGTCACCCGTTACGGGGTGCTCGCCGCTCCCGGATGCCGGGTGGGCAGCCGTGCTACTCATCAGTGTCTGCTGCTGCGGCAGCGTTGTCGTGGTCATGCATCCAGCGTCGCGAGTCCGGGTGGCTTCTACATCGGTCCGCGGGCCAGACCTTGACCCCACCCAAGGGCGGAGGCGTTCAGACCGGTTGCGGGATCAGCCGTCGTCGCCTGCGGCCACGACGCCGTGGTCGTAGGCGAACACGATCGCCGCGGCTCGGTCGCGGACGCCCAGCTTGGCGAAGATGCTGCCGATGTGCGTCTTCACAGTCGCTTCGCTGACATGCAACGACGCGGCTACCTCGGCGTTGGTGGCACCTCGAGCCACCAGGCGGAGGACAGCGTGCTCGCGCTCGGTGATCTGGTCGAGCCGGCGTCGCTCCCGATGCCCGGGGAGCACCGTACGCCGGTAGGCGTCGAGCACTCGAGGGGTCACGCCGGGGTCGAACCAGGCGCCGCCACCGGCCACTGCCCGGGTCGCGGTGATCAGGTCGACCGCGGCGGCATCCTTGAGCACGAAACCGCTGGCGCCCGCTTCGAGCGCCCCCCACAACACCTCGTCCTCGTCGAAGGTGGTGAGCACGAGCACCGGCGGGGGGTCGTCCTCCGCCTGGAGTCGCCGCGTCGCTTCGAGCCCGTCGACCCGGCGCATCCGGACGTCCATCAGCACCACATCGGGCCGTTCCCGAAGTACAACCTCCACGATCTGGTCGCCGTCGCTGCACTCGGCCACGACGTGAAACCCGTCCGGCGGGCCAAGGATGCGAGCCACACCCGCCCGCACGATGTCCTGGTCGTCGACCAGGACCACTCGGATCGGCGCAGCGTCCGGAGGCGGCTGCGTCATGTCCGGGACCACACGTCGTCGCGTTTGGCAGCAGTTACGTCGGTCGCCAGGCCGGCCACCTCACGCGGCAGGTCGCACCGGACGGACCAGCCGTCGGCCGTGGGCCCGGCGTCGAGTCGTCCCCCCACCGCCTCGGCGCGTTCGCGCATTCCACGCACGCCGTAGTGGAGTCGATCGGGGTCGTCGTCCGAGACCCGGCTGCCATCCGGATCTTCCTCGGCTGCGGCCGAACCGAGCGGTCCGAGCGAGTCCACCGTCACCACTACGGCGTCGGGCTCGACCGCCGTCAGGACATGAGTCCGCGCCCGGGGCGCGTACCGGGAGGCGTTGGCGAGCGACTCCTGCACGACGCGGTAGACCACGAGTCCGAGGGCGCTGTCGAGGGTGGCGACGTCACCGGTCGTGGTGCGCGTCACGTCGAGGCCACCGGCTCGGGCGGCCTCGACCAACGCCGTGACCTGCCCCGCCCCGGGGGGCGGGGGGGCGACGGCGCTGTCTCCTTCGCGTAGCAGGGCGACTGTGCGGCGAAGCTCGCGCAGACTCTGCCGGCCGGTGTTCTCCGCTGTCTCGAGCGCCTCTTCGGCGGCGTCCGGGTCGCGACGCAGCACGTGCCGCGCGCTCGTGACCTGGAGCATCACCGCCGCGAGCCCGTGACCGACCAGATCATGTACGTCGCGGGCGATGCGGCGCCGCTCGTCGAGCACCACCTGCTCAGCAAGTCGGGCCCGCGCCTGGTCGAGCTCGGCGCGCAGTATCTCCTGCCGGTAGACGACGTACCCCATGAACGCGGGGAACGCGATGCCGATCATCCAGATGCCCCAGCTGATCTCGTTGTTGGGCTCGAGCAGGCGAGCCAGCAACGGGACGGCGAGCACCACAGCGAGCAGTCCGCCGACGACGGCCGTGAACGGCTGCCATCCGGTGAGCACGAGACCGAGCAGCGACAGGAGGAACAGTGCCAGCTCCAGGTCACCCGACAGTTGCGACACCAAGACCCCGACCGTGACGAGCCCGGTCAGCACTCCGCTCCCGATCCGCGTCGCCGACCACAGGGCGAAGGCACCCACCGCAGGCAGCAAGGCGAGCGCCCACGCCCAGGCGGCAGGCGCAGTGGCCAGTGCGACGACGGCGACGACCGCAGCGACGGCCGGAAGAAACCGCCTGGGCAGATCCGGTTCTGCGCTGGAAGGCATCAGGGTCTGCGCCATGAGCGCGACGGTAGTACCTCGACCCGGCCGCGCGGATCAGACCGCAGTCGCGAGTGCGCCCTCCTCCTACAGGTTGAGCCCGGGCGACCGACCGCTACCGTGCCGCGCGTCCTGCGGGGCCGGGTCGCTCAGGCCCTCTCCGCAGTGTTGGGTCCTCGTTCGAACCGGGCCAGCGCCACTGCGCCCGCTACCGCCACGGCCATGCCCGCGAGCCCGAGGGGCCACCTGCCCTCGCGGACTCCATCGCCCAGCAAAGCGATACCCACCACGGCCGGGACGACCGTCTGCATCACGATCATCGGCGCCGTCGAGACCGTGACGCTCGCCCGTTGCAGGCCGAGGGAGTACAGCACGAAGGCGGTGCCACCGCTGAAGGGCAAGACGTACGTCGCCAAGGAGTCCCACAGGTCACCGACGGAGTACCCCGGGAGCAGCCGAGCAGCCAGACCGCTCCCGGCGAAGCCGATCCCGGCCAACGCGCCCAGCCCGAACGCCGCGACGCCACGGTGCCACCGGCTCAGGACAAGCCCGGTCACGGCGGCGAGTGCCACGAAGCCGAGGATCGCCGGCACCAACCATGCCGGACCGTCCTTCTCGCCGATGTCGCCCGACGCGAGAGCAAGGGCAGCCAGGCCGGCCGTGACCGCTGCGACGGCGAGCCAGTCGGTCGCGCGCAGCCGCTCCCCAAGCCAGACCACGGCCAGGACCGCGGTGAAGGCGAGGCTGGACGAGATCACCGCCTGAGACAGGTACAGCGGGATCAGGCGCAGCGAGACGAAGTGCAGGACGAATCCCAGCAGGTTCAACGCGACGGCGGTGACGAACAGCGGCTGGCGCAGCAACGTGAGCAGCGGCCCGAGGCGTCCGCCCTCGATGGCAGGCAATCGACGGACGGCCGTGGCCTGGAGGACAGCAGCGACTCCGAAGACGGCTGCTGCGAGCAGCGCGGCTCCGAGACCTGCCGCCATCAGGACCTGACTCCCTCAGTGCCTAGTCGTCGTCGAGCTCGGCCGCGATGGCGTCCTTCGACAGCCGTTTGGCGGGCCGCCACGGCAGGACCAGCGTGAGGTAGATCGAGACGCCCGCGTAGTACACGAGGTAGATCAGTGAGAGGCCGATCAGCAGCGAGCTCGGGTCCGGTAGCTGGGTGAGGAGCACGGCGTAGGCGGCCAACCAGCCCGCCGTCATGCCGATGTTCAGGGTCCGGAACGCCTTCGTCCGCGACGGATACACGTAGCGGATCGGCACGAACACCAGCGCCGTACAGCCCAGCAAGATGCTCGACGTCGTCCAGGTGCCCAGGTCCATGACGTACACGTAGAACGCGATCACGTTCCAGTAGCTCGGGAAGCCGAGGAAGAAGTGGTCGGCCGTCTTGGCGTCCGTACGGCAGAACTGGTAGCTCGAGGCCAGCAGCGGCAGCACGGCGAGGAGTGCCCCGAACGGGCCGTCCGGCAGTCGGTCGGTGACCCAAAGCAACACCATCGGCGCGAATGCGTACGTCAGGTAGTCGACGATGTCATCGAGTCGGGCCCCGTCGAAGTGCGGGATCGTCTCGCTGACCCGAAGCCTGCGGGCGATCATGCCGTCGGTGCCGTCGATGACGAGCGCGACCAGTGCCAGCCACAGCGCCCGCTCGATCTCCCCGTCGAACGCGGCGATCACGATAAGGAACCCGAAGACGGTCCCGGTCGCGGTGTAGAGGTGCAAGACCATGCCCGCCAGACGCAGTCGCGTCGAGGGGACGAACGGCTCGGCAGCCTTGGCTGCCTCAGATGTGGTCAGGGAATCCCCCAGGCCGTCGTCGCGGGCGACGCGTGTGCGTCAGCCGAGAGTCTTCCACACGGGGCACACTGATCGACGGACGGCGAACGTCCGTGGTGCGACCTGGTCGAGGGACGGTGACGTGGTGACGATCGAGAAGGTGAGCGACGTACCCGGTCCGGCCCTGGCCACCTTGACGCAGGACCGGTTCTCCAGCGACGGCTGGATCTTCGAGCGCAAGCTGGACGGCATGCGTGTCCTCGCCTCCAGATCGGGTTCGCGGGTGCGGCTGAGCAGCCGCACGGGAGGCGACGCCGCCCGTAGCTTTCCCGAGGTCGCTGCTGCCCTGGCCGACGTGGACGCCCCGGATTTCGTGGTCGACGGCGAGATGGTCGCCTTCGACGGCGGGCAGACGAGCTTCTCGGCGCTGCAGCCGCGGATCCACGTCGCCGACGCGACCAAGGCCCGCCGGCTGACCCCCGTCTTCTACTACGTGTTCGACCTGTTGCACCTCGACGGATACAGCTCCCGTGGACTGCCGCTGCGCGAGCGCAAGGCGCTGCTGCGGGACTTGTTCGACTTCGACGACCCGCTGCGCTACACGGCTCATCGCAACGCCGAAGGTCTCGCGTACTTTGCTGCCGCTTGCTCCAACGGCTGGGAGGGCCTGATCGCCAAGCGGGCCGACTCGCGATACACGTCCGGGCGTACCCGGGACTGGCTGAAGTTCAAGTGCGAGCGTGGCCAGGAGTTCGTGGTCGGAGGTTGGACCGAGCCGCAGGGCTCACGCAGCGAGTTCGGTGCGCTGCTGCTCGGTTTCTACGACGCCGCAGCGGATCTCGTCTATGCCGGCAAGGTCGGCACCGGCTTCGACCATGCGCTGCTGACCTCGCTCGGCGCGAAGCTGCGCGATCGCTCACGCGCGACCCCGGCGTACGCCGAGCACACCTTGCCGTCGGCGCCTGCGTTCCGACGCGGAGTCCACTGGGTGACGCCGTCGCTGGTCGTCGAGGTTGCGTTCACCGAGTGGACCCGCGACGGGCAACTGCGCCACCCCCGCTTTCTCGGGGTGCGTGCGGACAAGCGAGTCCGCGATGTCGTCCGTGAGGACCCTGCGCCGTAGCGCCCCCGGGGTGGGCCGCGCACCCCTCAGTCGGGGGAGACCTCGCGGTCGACCGCGGTCTGGTCCTCGTCCCGACTGGCGAGACCGCCGAGCTCGGGATCAGGCTGCGGGTCCGGGTCCGGCGTGTCGATGGTGGGCTGCTCGGACGGGCCAGGCGAGGGAACGATCGGGCCTGGGTCGGGCGCCGGCTCGTCCTGCCCGGGCGCCGGCGTGGTGTCGGGTTCGCGGTTCGGGTCGATAGTCATGTCGGGCTCGTACCCGCTTCTCCCCGACATACGCCGTCATCCGCGTTGGACCAGCACCCAGGCGCCGGTGAGGCTGGGAATCAGCCCGATCAGGAGCCACCCGGTCAGGATGGATCGCTCCAGGATGAGACGAACGCCGGCGATGGCACCCACATCGAGCAGTGCGGCGATGGTGAGTAACCCGATCTGCGCATCGCGGCGATCAGGCTCGACGGCGTGCAGCACGGCGAAGACGAGGCCGATCGCATGCGCGTACACGATCACGACGATCAACGTCGAGATGACCAGCCGCTGTACCTGGGTGAGCGTGAGTGCTATCCCCGCTGGTGCGGTCGGGTCACGACGTCGTCGACGGTAACAACGCCGTCGAGACGCTGAGCACCGCCGGCATCGCGCTCAGCCGTTCGATCAGCGCGTCGGGGACGTCGCCGCCTACGTCCATGGTGGCGATCGCGGCTGTGCCGCCGCGGAACACCCGGTTTTCCATCTGCTCGACGTTGAGGTCGGCCTGGCGCAGCATGTCCAGGACGGCGGCCAGGACTCCAACCTGATCTAGGTGGCGGACGCTGATCGTGACTGCTCCCAACCGGGACGGTGCCAGGTTGACGCAGTTCTTCACCCGCCCCTGCGCGAACGCGTCGATCACCTCGACCACGCCGGCGGCGACGGCCTCCTGCGCCTGGCTCGTGGACGCGCCGATGTGATGGGTGCCGACGACGTTCGGGTGCTGGGCCAGCTCGGAGGTCCATTCGCCACGGCCACCGGACGGCTCGTCGGCGTACACGTCCAGCCCAGCACGCAACCCCTTCGACTCCATGGCCGCGAGCAGCGCTGCCTCGTCGACCACATCGCCGCGGGACGTGTTCAGCAAGATCGCGCCGGTACGCATCCAGCCCAGGAACTCGGCATCGACGAGCCCTCGGGTGTCGGCGCCGGCCGGAACGTGCAGGGACACGATGTCGGCGGACTCCACCAGTTCCTGCAACGACTCGACCAAGGTGATGTCGAGTTCGTCGATCCTGTCCCGTACCCGAGGGGAGCGCCCGGGTTTGGCCAACGCCAGGACCCGGATGCCGAAGGCTGCGGCGCGCTGGGCGACCTCGAGCCCGATGTCCCCGAGTCCCACGATCGCGAGCGTGACGCCGTACAGCCCCTGGCTCGAGCTGTACGTCTTCTTGTCCCAGCGTCCGGCGCGGAGGTCGGCTACGTTGTCGGCGATCCGACGGTCGAGCGTGAGCAGCAGGCCCAACGTCAGCTCCGCGACAGCGATCGAGTTGCGGCCCGGGACGTTGGCGACGAACACGCCGCGCTCGGCCGCGGCATCACAGTCGATGGTGTTGGTGCCTGCCCCGGCCCGGACGATCAGCCTCAGCCGGTCGGACGCGCCGATCACCTCGGCCGTGACCTTCGTGCTACGGACCACCAAGACGTCGAACTCTTCGACCCTTCCGGCGAGATCGTCCGCAGTCAGGTCCGGCTCCACGACGCACTCGTGCCCGCGCTGCTCCAGCGCCTCGATCGTCGTGGGACTGCTCGAGTCTGCGAAGAGCACCCGCATCTCACACCTCCAGGCCGGAACCGTTGATGAGGCACAGGCTAATCGCCTTGACGGGTTGTGCGGACTTCGCGACGGCAGGTGTCAGCGACTGGCCGGAACCTCACGACCGGTTGCCTGCTCGGGCCGGGGGCTGCCGTTCCGGAGGCGGGCGATCACCAGCTCGGTGGCGGCGATCAGGTCTTCGCCGAGGTACGTCCCCGGCACGGACTGACGCGCCTGTGGCGTCGCAAAGGCGTTGCCGGCATAGAAAAGCTGGGTGCTGCCCAGATGGGCAGCGCGTAACGCCTCGACGGCCGAGCGACGTCCGACCGCCAGGTGCGACACCATGACAACAGCCGAGGCGTCCGTCCCCTGTACGGCGGTGGCCAGGGAGCGTGCCGGTGTCCGGGCGCCGAGGACTCGGCACCCGTATCCGCGCTGTGCCAGCAGTACCGCCAGGCTTTCGAGGCCCAGCGTGTGGAAGTCCCGCGGTCCGCAGGTCAAGATCACGGTCTCGGTATGTGCCGGCGACGGGCCGAGGTACAGCAGTCGGTTCAGCCAGGCGCGGGCTGCCTCGGTGGCCAGGTGTTCGTGCGAGATGTCACAGCGGCCGGCCTCCCACCAGCGTCCGATCTGTCGCATGCCGGGCAGCAGCACGTCGCAAATGGCGTCGTCCACTCCCAGCTCCCCGCGCGAGCGTTCGAGCAGATCATCGACGCCGCGCGGGTCCAGCCGGTACGCGGCATCGAGGAACTCGTCGATCAGTGCCTGCTGGGGTAGCTCGGTCTCGGCGCGCGCCTTGACCAAGACAGCGGCATCGCTGGCCCGGTGTCCCCGCGCGATCTCGTCGCGCATCTGCCGCAAGACGACGAGCTCCTCGGGAAAGTACCGGCGGTGCCCTCCGTCACTGCGAGTCGTCGACGGGATCCCGTACCGACGCTCCCAGGAGCGGATCGTCGGAGCGGGTACGTCAAGCAGCTTGCTGACCGCTTGCATCGGCAACCCACAACCGACCGCTGGGCCGGCTGCGCACGACAAGCCCTCCGCGTCATCGCCAGCGGCGACCCGGGCCGGTGGTGGCAACCTTCTCATCACTTGCGACACACGCTCCACCCTCATATCGTGAAACCCATGCAGAACTTACGCCAGTCGCGGACTAGATCTGCATAGCTTCTAGGGGTGACCGGACCTGGACTCTGCTGATTACCTGGGAGCAGGAAGCCGGACGGTGCGGCGCGCGGCAAGAAGTTTCGGGTCCACACCACGATGCGGACCCGCCAAGCGCCCTGATCAGTCACCCACGAGACGCCGTCCGCAACGTCGATCCGGCAGTTGCACCCCGATCGCCTCCCCGGCAGGCCACCCCTCCAGGTCAGCCGGGGAGGGCTTCGTGGAGACGCTCTCGCCGCCTCCCGGTGATCAGCGTTCGTTCGACTGACCAGGTGTACCGATGACTGTCGCTGGCGATGTCATCTCCAGCCGCACGCCGACCAGACGTACCGCTCGGGTGTGGTCGAAGTCGGCCAACAACGCGACAGCGGCGTCGCCCAGCGCGTCGGGA
>Ga0136617_10000709_pt1 | contig 28797 bp, 17 predicted proteins | sample AntDrymUQ3222106_2_FD_129672 | JGI IMG/M metagenome (GOLD analysis project Ga0136617, IMG submission 129672) | Polar desert sand microbial communities from Dry Valleys, Antarctica - metaG UQ322 (21.06) | ecosystem: Environmental > Terrestrial > Soil > Desert | place: Antarctica: Dry Valley...
CGACAACCCGCTTCTGGTAATCGTTGTCGAGTGGATGACGAGACAGAGATGTCCGAATACGCGGACGCAGCGGAGTACCTGCACCTGCTCAGCCGCCCGATGTGGGCCGGGCTGAGCGCCCGGCTGCGGGCAGTGCTGCGCGAGGTGGACGGCGCAGCCGGGCCCGTGCTGGAACTTGGCGCCGGCACCGGGCTCGGCACCGACGTTCTGCTCGACTCCCTCCCCAACGAGGTACTGGTGGCCGAACCCTCGCCCACGCTGAGGGCGATACTGCTGGCCCGGCTCGCCGACCGCAGCACGAACCGGGTGACGGTGCTCCCCGCCGGCGCGCTCGACGCCCCGCTACCCGACCGGCTCGCCGCTGTCGTCGGCATGCACATGGTCGGACACCTCCCGCCCGACGACCGGCACCGGCTGTGGACGGCACTGGCCCGGCGGCTGGCGCCGGGCAGCCCGGTCGTGCTCAACGTCCAACCCCCGGCCACCGCGACCGCGGTCCCGCCGTGGCCCTGGAGCGGGGTCACCGTCGGCGGGCTCACCTACGAGGGCACCGGCGAGGCCGAACCCACCGGACCCGGCGAGGTCCGCTGGCGGATGCGCTACCGCACCCGCCGCGGCGACACCGTGCTCGCCACCGCCCATGCCGCATACCGCTGGTGGCCCGTCGGCGCCGACCCACTGGCGGCCGAGTTGGCCGACGCCGGGCTCACCCCGCACGTCGACGGTGACCTCGTCGTCGCCCGCGCCGCAGGCGGTCCGGCTCATGCGGCCCGCACTATTTGAACATCATGTTCAGAACGGGTTCACTGGGCGGGTGCCCGACCTGGATCCCGCACTTGCGACGTACCTGACGACGAACCGCGACTTCTGCGCACCCGTCCTCGCGGCGGCCGTCGCGGCGCTCGACCTGCCCCGGGGTGCCCACGTCCGACATGGGCACCGGGGACGGAGGGGCGCTGCGCCCACTGGCCGACGCCGTCGGGCCGGACGGGTCGGTGCTCGGCGTCGACCTGAACCCGGCCGTGGTCGCGCTCGCCGCCGCGCACGCGGGCGACGCGGCGCAGATACGACCCGGGGACGCGCTCGCGGTCCTCGCCGAGCCCCCGGTCGACCCGGTGTGGGGCGAGCGACGTGGTGTGGCCCGGGAACTTCCCCGACCCGGCCGCCACCGTGGCCGCACTGCTGCGCGGTGTGCGGCCCGGCGGCACCGTCGCGTTGCTGTCCAGCGGCTACTACCGGGCGACCTTCCTGCCCGGGCACGCCCGCCTGGAACTGCTCGTGCGGCTCGCGTCGTTCCGCCGCTGGAACCTGCCCGCCGACGGCCCGCACCACCACGACCGGGCCCTGGCCTGGCTCCTCGCCGCCGGCGCCACCGACACCACCGTGCGGGTGTTCCCGCGGACCGGGTTCGCGAATGAACCCGCGGTTGCCGCCTACCTCACCGGCACCGTGTGGCCCGAGCTGCGAGCCTCCGCCGCCGAGCAGGGCCGCGAGGTCGGACTCACCGACGACGACCTCGCCGACCTGACCACCCCGGGCGACTCCCGCCACGCCCCCGCCCAGCCGGGCCACCACATCGTGCAGCCCGCCGTCCTCGTCACCGGCCGCCGACCGGCGTGAACTCGACCTCCAGGAGACCTCCGATGTCCCGCGTGCCCGTCACCGTCCTGTCCGGCTTCCTCGGCGCCGGCAAGACCACCCTGCTCAATCATGTCCTCGCCAACCGCGAGGGACGCCGGGTCGCCGTCGTCGTCAACGACATGAGCGAGATCAACATCGACGCCGCCCTCGTCGCTGGACAGGGACACCTCGACCGCACGACCGAGAAGCTGGTCGAGCTGACCAACGGCTGCATCTGCTGCACCCTGCGCGAGGACCTGCTCGACACCGTCGGCGAGCTCGCCCGCTCCGGCCGCTTCGACACCGTGCTCATCGAGTCCAGCGGCATCTCCGAGCCCATGCCGGTCGCGGCCACCTTCGAGTGGGAGTTCGAGGACGGGACCAGCCTGTCCGACCACGCCCGCCTCGACACCATGGTCACCGTCGTCGACGCCACCGGGTTCCTCGCCGAGCTCGTCCGCGGCGACACGCTGCTGGAGCGGCGGATGGAGGCGGCCGAGGGCGACGAGCGGTCGATCTCCGACCTGCTCGTCGACCAGGTCGAGTTCGCCGACGTGATCGTGCTCAACAAGACCGACCTCGTCTCCGCCGCCGGACTCGGCAGCGTCGAGGCCGTCCTGCGCCGGCTCAACCCGGGCGCCCGGGTCGTGCACGCCCGCCGCGGCGTCGTCGACCTCGCCGAGGTCCTCGACACCGGCCGCTACGACCCCGTCACCGCCGCCCAGTCCGCGGGCTGGCTCGCCGAGCTCGCCGGCAGCCACACACCGGAGACCGAGGAGTACGGCATCTCCTCGGTCGTCTACAGGGCCGCCCGCCCCTTCCACCCCGCTCGGCTACTCGCCGCGATCGACGACTGGCCCGGCGTGCTGCGCAGCAAGGGCTTCTGCCGCATCGCCACCCGCCCTCACGTCCTCGCCGTGTGGTCGCAGGCCGGCCCCAACCTCACGTTCGAACCCGGCGAGCTGATCGCCGAGTCGGCGTCGGCCGGGCAGGAGCTGGTAATCATCGGCGTGGGCGTCACCGCCGCCGACACCCATCGCCGCCTCGACGCCGCCCTGCTCACCGACACCGCGTTGGCCGCCGGCCCCGACACCTGGCGTACCTACCCCGACCCGCTTCCCACATGGGACGTCACCGACCTGCACGATCACCGTTCGATGGCGGCCCCGTGACCCCGGACCCGGGAACCGGCACTGCGACCGACGACCCCGCGACCGACGAGGCCGTGTTCGCCCGCTCGACGCCGCCCCTGCTCGACCTGCTGCTGACTGGTGCCCGGAACCCGCCACCCTGGTCTGGGCGAGCGCGTCGGTGCACCACACCCTCGGCCAGGCCGCCCGCAACCACCTCAACGACGACGACGCCGCGTGTGGGGACGCCTGCTCGACGCCGAGGACACCGCGTGGCTCGGCCAACATCCCGGCCTGCACCTGCTCACCGCGCGCACCCTGCACACCGCGCGGAGAACGGATCGCTGATCCGCGTATTCAGTCGAGCTCCAGCAGGGACACCGCGGGGTCTGCACGCAGGGCGGTCAGGCAGGCGTGCGGGTCGAGGACATCGGCGGCGTGTCGCACGCCCGGTGGGGCCCCTCCGGCGAGCACGGCCCGCACGGTGAGGGCCACGACGGCGCCGCTCAGGGCCGACGGATCCGGCGAGGTCAGCAGCACGCGCACGGGCCCCGGACGCCCGGGCGGGCGACGGGCGGCTGCGAGCAGGGTGAACCCCTGCCCGTGCTCCGCGACCTCCTCATCGGCCGCAGCGGCCAGCGCAGCGGCGTACTCCTCCACCGGCCGGCCATCGGCCCATGCCTGCGCGAGCAGGTCCGGGATCCGTTCACCCGCGAACACCGTGTAGGCACGGAGCCGGTCGACATCGGCGGATCGGGCGAGCCGCTGGGACTCCACGGACAGGAACGGGCGCGCGGTCACGGGTCCGGGGAAGCCGGGCAGCGTCACCGCGTCGAGACCCGGCAGGGCGCCTTCCCGAATCCGCCCGTCGCGCCACTCGGCACCGGGGAGGCCGAACTCGCGGCCGCGGGTGAGCAGGGTGTCGACGGCGGCGACGTGGGTGCTGCGGGCGGGGCCGCCGGCGAACACGTCGAGGTGCCGTAGCGGGCCGTCCGTGGTGAGCAAACGGGGCAGCAGCCCCGTGAGGCCGGGGGACGCGCCGGCCGAGAGGACCACGGACTGCTCGCCTGCCGGCGGGTCGGCGGCCAGCAGCCGCCCGACGGGCGCGTCCCCGGCGGCGTCGACGTAGTCGGCGCCCGCGAGCAGGGCGGCCCGGGCGACCCGGTCCAGCACCCGGTAGGAGGGACCGGCGCAGTTCACCACGACGCGGCAGCCGCGGCAGAACGCGGCCAGGCTGGCCTCGTCGGTCAGGTCGACCCGCGCCGCCGTGGCCGGGCCGGGCAGGGCGTGCGCGACACCGGTGGCGCGGCGCAGGTCCCGGCCACCGAGCCGCAGTGCCGATCCGAGGCCCGCGAGCCGCTGCGCGGCAGCGACTCCGACCGCCCCGGTCGCGCCGAGCAGCCCGATGTCGTCGCCCCTCACGCCCGGGGTCGGCCGGCGGCGGCCACGCCCGCGACGGTGGGGTCGGCCAGGAAGTCGCGCACGGTGATCGTGACCCCGGCGGTGCGGGCGAGCAGCGCGACCGCGCGCACAGCGAGCAGGGAGTCACCGCCGGCAGTGAAGAAGTGCAGGGTGCGGTCGAGGACTGGCAGCTCCAGCAGTTCCTCGAACGCCTCGGCGACGACCTGCTCGCCCTCCCCCGCCGGTGGGCCGGGCGTGTGGACGGCGACGGGTTCGTCCAGCATCCCCAGACGCAGCGCACCGTCGGCGACCGGATCGGTACCGGACGGGAGGTCGGGGACGGTGTCCCAGCCGGGACCGTCGGCGAGCGCGGCGAGCAGATCGGTCAGCTCGGTGAACGCCGCAGCCACCGCGGACGGGTCGAACAGCTCCTCGACCAGGGAGAACACCACGACCATCGCCCCGTCGATCTCGAAGCAGCGGGTCTCCAGCGCCACCTGCGGGGTACGCAGCTGGTGGGTGTACTCCCCCGCCCGGATCTCCCCCAGCGGCCCGGCCTCGACGGGGAGCGAGCTACCCATAGCGGCGTCCATACCCAGGGTGGACTGGAACACCACCGGCCCGACTGGCCGCCGGGTGGCGCGCCGGCGGCCCAGCTCGCGGGCCACCTCCACCCCGGAGACGAGGTTGTGCCCGGCGTGCTCGGCGAACGTCTGCTGCACCGCTGTGGCGATCTGTCCGAACGTCGCGCCCGGGTCGAGACGCACCGGCAGCAGCATCGTCGTCGCGAAGGCGCCGACGATCCGGTGCACATCGGGGTGCACCGGCAGCCGGCCCAGCTGCAACGAGTTGAGCAACAGCTCCCGGTGCCCGGCCCATCGGGCGAGCACGACGGAGAACGCGGTGAGCGCCGCCGTGGCCGGGGTGACGCCGCGCTCGCGGCAGGCCGCCCGCAGCGCCGACCAGCGCTGCGGTGAGAGTCGGGCCTCGTGGTGGGCCATCAGTTGTGGTCGAACGTCCTGCGGGTCGCGGACCAGCGGCAGGGCCGGCGGGGCGGGCAGCGTGTCGAGACGCTCGAACCACCAGTCGCGGTCCGCGGCCCGGGCCGCGCTGGCACGCAGTCGGCCGGCGGCGTCGACGTAGTCGGCGAAGGAGATCTCCAGCGGGTCGAGGGCGGCGTTCCAGTCGGTGGCCAGCGCGAGCAGCTCGCGGGTGAGCACGCCGGTGGACCATCCGTCGAACAGCAGCAGGCTGAACGCCGTGTGCAGCAGGCCGCGCCCGCCGGGTAGCAGGGTGAGCCGCACATCCAGGCCGGGCCCGACCGCGGGATCGGGGCCGGCGTGGCTCATCGCGGTGCGCAGCTCGGCAACCGCCCGCTCGGCCTCGTCGGGACCGGCTTCCCGCAGGTCGAGCACGGTGAGCGCCGGGATCGCACCCGGGGCGTCGACCGGCAGCACGTGCTGGTCGCCGTCCGCGGTGACGCGCGCCCGCAGGGTGGACTGGCGGCGCGCCAGGCGGTCCAGGGCGTCGCCCAGGGCCTCCGCGGCGTCGTCGCCGTCGACGCCCTTCAGCGGGTAGTCGACGAAGTAGTGCGCCGAGTCGTAGGACAGCTCCCAGCCGTCGTGCTGGCCGACGAAGTAGCCCTGCTGCAGCGGCAGCAGCGGGAACGGGGCAGCGGGGTCGGGGCGTGGGACGACGGTGACCGGCAGGGCCCGCTCCGCGCCCGCGTCGGCCTCCGCGGCGCGCAACCCGAGCGTCGCGAGCAGCTGGGCCAGGGTCGTGTCGACGCGGACGTCGGTGAGCGCGAGCGTGACCCCGAGGCGGCGGCGGACCAGCGCCGCCATCCGCACCGCGAGCACCGAGTCCCCGCCCAGGCGCAGGAAGTCGACGTCGAGCGGCACGTCGGCGGCGTCGACGCCGAGCAGTTCCGCCCAGATCTCGCGCAGTGCACCGAGGGTGGCGTCGGTCCGGGGCGGGGTGGTCGATGTGGTCACCTCGACACCTTAACGGAGTTGACAATCATATTCACAATACCGGAGAGTCACCGGTGCCGCACCGCCCACACCCGATCGGGGAGGACCTCACCGATGACCATCGCACCACCGCACCGCCACGGAACCGATGTGGCGGAGGTGCTCGACTGCCTCGCCGACGTCCTGGAGCTCGATCCCGCGGACCTGGATCCGGACACCACCCTGACGGTGCTGGGCCTGGAGTCGTTCACCGCGGTGCGGCTGCGACGGCGGTTGCACGAGGACACGGGCATGGACCTCCCGTTGACGGCGTTCCTGGGCGCGGCGACCGCCCGCACCGTCGCGGCGGGCGTGGTGCCCGACGAGCCGGAATCCGCTGTCGAGCCGGAACAGCCGGCCTCGGTGCACGTGCGGCCCCCGGGCCGGGCCGGTCCCGGCGATCCGTTCCCGCTCACCCCGATCCAGGCGGCCTACCTGGTGGGGCGGGATCCGGCGTTCCCGTTGGGCGGGGTCGCGACGTTCTACTACCACGAGTTCGACCGGCGTCCGGACGGCGATCCGGAGACCGACCTGGCCCGGCTGGGCACGGCCTGGTCCGCGCTGGTGCGCCGGCACCCGATGCTGCGGATGGTCGTCGGCGCCGATGCCCGCCAGCGCGTGCTCGACGACGTCGGCGACTACGTGATCGAGAGGGTCGACCTGCGCTCGTCCGCCGCCGCCGTGGTCATCGACCGGCTCGCGGAGCTGCGCCGCGGGTGCTCGCACCAGGTCCGGCCCACCGACGTATGGCCGCTGTTCGACCTGCGCGCGGCGCTGCTCCCGGACGGGCGTGCTCGGCTGTTCATCGGGGTCGACGTGCTCGCCCTGGACCTCACGAGCTGGATGCTGCTCATGCGGGAGTGGGGCGAGCTGGTGGCCGACCCCGGCGCCACCCTGCCGACCCTCCCCGCGACGTTCGCCGAGCTGGTCGCCCGGCGCACCACCGTTCCGGCGGAGGCCCGGCGGCGGGCCCGGGATCTGGCCTACTGGTCCGCGCGCGCCGCGACGCTGCCTGACGGCCCGGCGTTACCGTGGACCGCGTCCCCGGCCCAGCTCGGCGTGCCCCGGTTCACCCGGCACTCCTCGTCGTTGCCCGCAGCGCACTGGAGCCGGCTGCGGCAGCGCGGCGCCGAACTGGGGCTCTCCCCCACCGGCGTGCTGCTCGCGGCGTTCGCGCTGTCGGTCCACCGGTTCGGAGCGCAGCAGGCGTTCTGCCTGAACACCACCCTCTTCGACCGCGACGACGTCGCTGCCGGTGACGCCACCCCGGGGCTGGACCGGGTGGTCGGCGACTTCACCAGCACCGTGCTCGTCGAGGTGCCCACCGTCGATGCGGCCGGTGGTTTCGCCGCGTTCGCCGAGGAGGTGAACCGTCGGTTCTGGGCCGACATGGACCACCGCTCGGTGTCCGGGATCGAGGCCCTGCGCGAGCTGTACGACCGGGGTGAGCGACCCCGGCCCACCGACCCGGACACGGGTCTCCCGGTACCGGTGCACCCGGTCGTGTTCACCAGCGGCATCGGCCTCGCCGGCCCGGGTGCCGCCCCGACCACGTGGCTGGGCGAGGAGGTGTTCGGCGTCTCGCAGACCCCCCAGGTGCTGCTCGACCACATCGTCCACGACGCCGGCGGGGACCTCACCGTGTGCTTCGACGTCGTCGACGGCGCGTTGCCACCCGGCGTGGCAGAAGGGCTGCGCGACGCACACGCGACGCTGCTGGTCCGCCTCGCCGACGACTCCGACGACTCGGCTGCGGCCTGGACCGATCCGGCGTTGGGCTGGGACCCCTCGATGCGGGCGCCCGAACCGGTCGGCCCCTCACCGTTCCCCGCGACCGGACCGCTGCTGTCCGACCCGCTGCGCGCCTCCGTCGCCGCCACGCCGGACCGCCCGGCGCTGATCGAGCCCATCGGGACGGTCGACCGCGCAACCCTCGCTGCCCGCGCGAGCGGCACCGGCCGCGCGCTCGCCGCGCTCGGGGTCGACCCCGGCGATCTCGTCGCGGAGCTGGCCGAGAAGGGCGCCGCCCAGGTCACTGCGCTGCTCGGAGTGCTGGAGTCCGGGGCCGCGTACGTGCCGGTCGAGCCGGCGTGGCCGGACGCCCGCATCGCGTCGGTCTGCGCGCAGGCCGGTATCCGGCACGCGCTCGCTGCACCCGGGACGGCCACGTCCTGGCCGGGCGACGTGACCGTCCACCAGCTCGACGAGCACGGCGTCCTCCAGGATGGGGGCGCGGAGCCGCGCCGACCGGAGCCCGACGACCTGGCGTACGCGATCTTCACCTCGGGTTCGACGGGCAAGCCCAAGGGCGTCGCGATCGAGCACCGCGCCGCCCGCACCACCCTCGACGACCTCGAACACCGGTTCCCGCTGCGGGCCGACGACCGGGTACTGGCCCTGTCGGCGTTCAGCTTCGACCTGTCGGTCTACGACGTGTTCTCCGTCCTCGGCGCCGGCGGCGCGGTGGTGCTGCCCGACCCGGCGCGGCAGCGCGACCCCGGCCACTGGCTGGAGCTGATGGCCGCGCACGGCGTCACGGTCTGGAACACCGCACCGGCGCTGCTGGAGATGCTCGTCGAGTACGCCGAGGTCGAACCCGACACGACCCGGCGCGCGCTGGCCACGCTGCGCCAGGTGTTCCTGTCCGCCGACTGGATCCCGGTCACGCTCCCCGATCGGATCCGCGCGCTCGCCCCGCAGGCCCGGGTGATCAGCCTGGGTGGAGCCACCGAGGCGTCGATCTGGTCGATCTGCTTCCCGATCGGGGAGGTCGACCCGGCCTGGCCCTCCATCCCCTACGGCCGCGCGCTGGGCGGGCAGTCGTTCCTCGTCCTCGATCCGGACGGGCGGCCCTGCCCGGTGGGCGTCACCGGCGAGCTGCGCATCGGCGGCGACGGCCTGGCGCGGGGCTACCTCGGCGACCCCGAGCAGACCGCGCAACGGTTCGTCACCCATCCCGTGCTGGGTTGCCGGCTCTACCGCACCGGTGACCTCGGACGCTGGCGGCCCGAGGGCACCATCGAGTTCCAGGGTCGGCTCGACCGCCAGGTCAAGATCCGCGGGCACCGCATCGAGCTGGGCGAGATCGAGGCCGTGCTGCACCGGCTGCCCGCGGTCCGCCAGGCCGTCGCCCGCGCGGTCCCCGGCCCCGACGACCGGCCCCGGCTGGTCGGGTACGTGGTGGCCCGGGACCCGGCACGGCCACCGACCGACGACGAGCTCATCGCCGCCCTGCGCGCCGACCTGCCGCCCTACATGACCCCCAACCGGTTCCTGCACCTCCCGGAGCTGCCGATCACCGACAACGGGAAGATCGACTACAAGGCGCTGGGGAACCCGTACCGGCGGGCCGACCGTGCGGCACCGGCCGCTCCCCGTCCGATCCCGGGGCCGGCCCCGGGACCGGACGGGATCACCGACGCACTCGTCCGCGGGCTGGAGCTGCGCATCGGCGTGGCCCCGGGATCACTCTCCCCGGTCGACGCGCTGGACGCGGCGGGCGGCTGGGCCCGCGCCCTGCGCGCCGGGCTCGCCGGCGCCGGGGTCGACGTCGTGGAGGCCGTGCCCGTCGACGGCCTCGTGCAGCTCGTCTGCCGCCCGGCCGGTGACACCGCGCCGGATCGCGCCGGGCAGCACGACAACGGGTGGACCGGTGCCACCTCCCCGGCGGCGCCTGCGGTCGCGCCGACTCCCGTCGTGGACAGTGGTCCGGATCCGCAGGTGGAACGGGGCGTCGCCCGCGTGTTCAGCGACCTGCTCGGCGGCCCCGTCGAGGTCGACGTGCCGTTCTTCCGGCTCGGCGCATCCTCGCTGACGCTCGTCCTCGCCCACCGATCACTGACCGACCTCGACCCGGACCTGCTGGTCACCGACCTGTTCGCGCACCCCACGGTCCGCGACCTCGCCACCCTGATCAGTGGTCGTGGCACCCCGCCGGCCGCGCCACCGAGTGCGATCCCGACCGCCACGAATCCGCCAGCCACGAATCCGACTGTCCCGACCACGACATCCCCGCCCGACCGTCGGGCCGCCCGCGCCCGCGCCGCGGAGATAGCCCGATGACCGCCACCGACGGGGCACTCGCCGTGGTGGGGATGGCCTGCCGGTTCCCCGGCGCACCCAACCTGGGCACCTACTGGGACCTGCTGCGCTCGGGTCGGGAGGGCCTCACCCGCTTCCCCGACGCCGACCTCGACACCCGCGGTGTGCCGAGGGCGCTGCGGGATCGCCCCGGATACGTACCGGTCGGCGGCCTGATCGACGACCAGGACCGGTTCGACCCGGCCCCGTTCGATTTCACCGACGCCGAGGCCGCCCTGCTCGACCCGCAGCAGCGGCTGTTCCTGCAGTGCGCCTGGCACGCCCTCGAACACGCCGGGCATCTCGGCGGCCGCGACGCCGGCTCGGTCGGCGTGTTCGCCGGGTCCATGCAGTCGGCCTACCTGGCGAGCAACCTCGCCGGCCGGTGGGACCCCACCGGTGCCGGACCGGACCCGTTGGGCAGCCTGGCCACGGCGATGGCCACCCAGCCCGACTACCTGCCGCTGCAGGTCGCCTACCGGCTCGACCTGACCGGCCCCGCGGTCGCCGTCGCGAGCAGCTGCTCCACCTCGCTCGTCGCGGTGCACCTGGCCGCCCAGTCGTTGCTGGCCGGGGAATGCGACACCGCGCTGGCCGGGGGCGTGTCGTTGATCGTCCCCCAGGGGCAGGGCTACCTGCACGTACCGGACGGTGTGTTCTCCGCCGACGGGACCGTGCGCCCGTTCGGCGCGGGCGGCACCGGGATCGTCTACACCCAGGGCGTCGGGGTCGTCGTGCTGCGCCGCCTCGCCGACGCGCTGGCCTCCGGCGACGACGTGCTGGCCGTGCTGCACGGCACGGCGGTGAACAACGACGGCTCGGACAAGGCCGGGTTCACCGCCCCCTCGGTGCGCGGGCAGGCCCGCGCGGTGGCCGAGGCACTGGCCGTCGCGGGGGTGGAACCGGCGCAGGTGGGGATGCTGGAGGCGCACGGCACCGCGACCCCACTGGGTGACCCGATCGAGCTGGCCGCGCTGCGCCGGGTGTTCGGCGACGGTCCGGCCTGGTGCGGGCTCGGGTCGGTGAAGGGCAACATCGGCCACACCAACTCCGCGGCCGGCGTCGCGTCGTTCATCAAGGCGGTGCTCGCGCTCCGGCACCGGACGCTGCCCGCGACCCTGCACGCCGAGCCGGTCAACCCCGCCCTCGGCCTCGAGGGTTCCCCGTTCACGCTGCTCACCGGCACCCGCCCGTGGGACACCCCGCCGCACGCCGGGGTCAGCTCGTTCGGCATCGGCGGTACCAACGCGCACGCCGTGCTCGGCCCGGCACCACGCAGACCCGCCCGGGAGGCCGACCGGCGGCCGGCGCTGCTCGTGGTGTCCGCGGCCACGGTCGAGGCCGCCCGCGAGACCGCGGCAGCCGTCGCCGCGGGCATGCCTCCGGAGGCGGACGCCGCGCACACCCTGGCGGCAGGCCGCCGCACCCTGCCGCATCGGGTGGCGGCGGTCGGCGCGGCGGGCCTGCGCTCGGCCCCTGTCGTCCGGGCCGGGCGGCCCCGGCTGCTGGTGGCGTTCCCCGGCGCGGGCAGCCCGTATCCGGGCATGGGCGGGCAGCTCTACCGCACGGAGCCGGTGTTCGCGGGCGCCGTCGACGAGTGCGCGGTGCTGCTCACGCCGCACCTGGGCGCCGACGTGCGCGACGCGCTCGACCCGGGCTGCCCGCCCGCCCGGATCGCCGACCCGGGCTTCGGGCTGCCGGCGCTGTTCGCCGTCTCCTACGGGCTCGCGAGGCTGTTCGCGTCGTGGGGTGCGCAGCCCGACGCACTGGTCGGGCACAGCCTGGGTGAGTGCGTCGCCGCCGCCGTCAGCGGGGCACTGCCGCTGCCCGAGGCCGCACGCCTCGTCGCCGCCCGCTGCCTGGCCGCGTCCCGGGCCGCCACGGGCGGCGCGATGCTGGCGGTCGCCCTGGACGAACCCGGCCTCGCCCCGCACCTCTCCGCGCACCCGGACGTCGACCTGACCGCGGTGAACGCCCCTGGAGCCTGCACCGTGTCCGGACCGGCGACCGCGATCGACGCGCTCACCACCGAACTGGCGTCGGCGGGGGTCGACGCGACGCGGCTCCGGGTCGCGGCAGCGATGCACAGCCGCCTGATGGACGCCGAGCAGCCGGCCCTGCGCGCGGCACTCGCGGGACTCGGCGGCGCTCCGGCGTCGATCCCGGTCCACTCGACCCTGACCCCCGGCGCGGACCTCACCGATTCCGAGCACTGGGTGCGCCAACTGCGCGCCCCCGTCCGGTTCTCCGACGCCCTGCACGCCGCGCTCGACGCCGACCCCGACCACGACGCGGTCCTGCTGGAACTCGGCCCCGGCACCACCCTGTGCGGGCTCGCCCGCCGCCACGCCCACCCGGCACTGCGAGCCACGGTATCCGCACTGCCAGAACCGGACGCCGACGAGCAAGCGGGCGTCCGAACCGCCCTGGGTGTCCTCTGGACGCACGGCGCACCCGCCGACCCCGCCGCGCTGAGCAGCCCCGACGCCCGCCGGACCGCGGTCCCGGGTTACGCCTTCGAGCGCCGCCGGCTCTGGATCGACCCGCCCACGCCCGCCGCCGGGGGACCCGATCCCCGGGTCGACGCCGCGGAACCCCTGCAGCTACCGGGCTGGGAACTCGCAGCCCCGATCCCTCCGGCCCCCGTGGCAGGGGTGGCCCGCTGGCGGATTGCCGGGAACGGCCGGCTCGCCGACGCGCTGCGCCACGCCCTGCCGCCGGTCGACCCCACCGATCCGGACGACGGGCCCGCGGGGCTGATCGTCGTGGGCGACGAGCCCGGCGCGCCCGAACCCGGCACCGGACGGACCGGCGCGGGCGCCGTCGTCCGGGCCGTCACCGCCTTCGCCGCGGCCATCGACGAACTGCCCCACGCCGGACCCGCCCGGTTGCTCCTGGTGACCCGTGGCGGCGAGCGGATCGGCGCCGGTCCCTCCCCGGCCACCGCCGCCGCGGCACTGCGGGTGCTGCCACGGGTACTGGGTCAGGAACGCCCGGAGCTGACCTGGACGGCGTTGGACCTTGACCCCGCCGGCGACCCGACCGGCGACGCCGCAGCCGTGCTCGCCGAGGCCGCGGCCCTGACCACGTCCCCGGAACCGGGGGTACTGCTCGCCCGCCGCGGAGACGCCCGCTGGCGCCGCACGCTCACCCCGTGGTCACCGGCTCCCGGAGCCGCACCGGCGCCGGGGACCGTGCTGGTCACCGGCGGGCTCGGTGCGGTCGGCCGGGCCCTGGCCCGGCACCTCGCCGATCGCGGACACCGGGTCGTGGTAACCACCCGGTCCGAGCCGGGCGCCGTCGACTCGGCCGGCGCCGGTGTCACCATCCGCCGCTGCGACGCCACGGACCCGGACGCCACGGCCGCGTTGCTGGCCGAGCTGAGTGCCGACGGACCGCTCGCCGCGGTCGTCCACGCCGCCGCCGTGATCGCCGGCACCGAGCTCGACCCGCTCCGGGCGCTCGACGGGGACCGGCTGGCCTCGCACGTGCGCGCCAAGCTGGGCGGCGCGCTCGCCCTGCGCGCCGGGATCGACGCGCTACCGCCGGACCGCCGCCCGCGCGCGGTGCTGCTGATGTCCTCGGTCGCCACGCTGATCGGCGGGGTAGGCACCGCCGCCTACGCGGCGGCGACCGCGGCGATGGACGCGGTCGGCACCGGGGCCGGCTGGACCAGCGTCATCTGGGACGGCTGGCGCGTCGGGGTCGAGGACACCGCGCTGGCCGGCGCGCTCGACGCCACCACCGGCGCGGCTGCGCTCGACCGCATCCTCGCCGCCCCGACCGTCGACGCCGTCGTCGTCGCCACCACCGACCTCCGTCCCCGGGTCGCGGCTGCGGCGGCACCGCGCCCCCTCACGTCAACCGGGTCCGGTTCAGGACGGGAGCGGGCCGACGGGACGGCCGCGGTGGTCGCGGAGGTCTGGTCGGAGCTGTTCGGGATGCCCGTCACCGATCCGGACAGCGACTTCTTCGCCCTCGGCGGGCACTCGCTGCTCGGCACCCGGATGCTGCTCGCGCTGGGTGACCGGTGCGGTGTCGAGCTGCGGCTGCGCGACCTGCTCGAGTTCCCGACGGTCGCCGGTCTCGCCACCCGGATCGACGGTGTGCCCACCCGGCCCGCGGCGGCGGCCCCCACCGCGCCCGCGCCGGTGCCCGGCCTGGCCGACGACGGGATCGACGAGGACGGCACGTTCCCGATGACCCGTGTGCAGCACGCCTACTGGGTCGGCCGTGGCGGCGGCTACGAAGGCGGCGACGTGCCCTGCTGGTTCGCGCTCGCCTACGACGGTTCGCTGAACGTCGCGCGACTGGAGGAGGCCTGGAACGCGGTCATCGCCCGGCACCCGATGTTGCGCGCGGTCACCACACCCGAGGGCCGGTTCCGCCTGGTGGATCCGGTGCCGCGGTACCGGATCCGGGTACACGACCTGACCGGGCTCGCCGAGGAGCGCGGCAGCGAACGGCTCGACGCGCTCTGGACCCGGGTCGCCACCCGGCCGGGCCCGTCGGACCGCTGGCCGTTGATCACCCTGCAGGCCGCACTGCTCCCCGACGGGCGTGTGCAGGTGTTCGTCGGCGTCGACGTTCTGGTGTGCGACGCGGCCAGCTGGTGGATCGTCGAGAGCGAGCTGCAGGCGCTCTACCGCGACCCGACCGCGCACCTCCCCGCCCCCGCAGCCCATCCCGCGGCCGCCGTCGCCGCGCACCCGCGCACCGGGCCCGACGGCGAGCGTGCCGTCGCGTACTGGCGCGGCCGGACGCTGCCCGGGCCGCCGGCGCTGCCGGTCGACCCGACGGGCGGCGGGGTGTTCGTCCGCCGGGCCACCCGGCTCGCCGCCGACGAGTGGGCCGCGCTGCGGTCCGCCGCGGCCCGGCACCGGGTGACGCCGGCCGCGGTGCTGCTCACCGCGTTCACCGACGAGCTGGAGCGGTGGACCGGCGCGGCCGGGTTCTCGGTGGTGCTCACCCAGTTCGACCGGCCCGCCGGATTCGACGGCGTCATCGGCGACTTCACCTCCCTAGTGCTGCACGAGGTACCGACACGCCCGGCGCCCGGCTTCGCGCAGCGGGCCGCCGCCACCCAGGCGCGGCTGTTCACCGACCTGGACCACCGGGCGCACTCGGCGATCGACGTGCTCGCCGAGCAGTCCGCCCGCACCGGCGAGCGGATCGCGGTGCCGGTGGTGTTCACCAGCGCCCTCGACGTCGGGCGGCCCGGGGAGGGCGACATGGCGGCGCTGGAGTGGATGGGCGAGCAGGTCCACGCGCTGAGCAGCACCCCGCAGACCTGGCTGGACCATCAGGTGCTCGAGGTGGCCGGCGAGCTGCGGCTGCAGTGGGACTCCCCCGACGGGCTGCTGCCCGCCGCAGAGCTCGACGCCGTCGTCGCGCGGCACGCCGACCGGCTCCGTGAGCTCGCCCGTGCCCCCCGGGAGTGGCGACCCGAGGTCGACCCGGCCGACGTCGTGCTCCCCCTGCACACCGGCAGCGGGGACCGTCCGGTGCTCGCGCTGATGCACCCCTCGGGCGGGGACGTGCTCTGCTACGCCGGGCTCGCCCGCGCCCTCGACGACCTGGCCGACGTCGTCGCGCTGGCCGACCCGCAGCTCGCGGGCGTCACCCCGGACGGACCGGAGACCGTGCCCGGCATGGCCGCCCGGTACCTGGACGCCCTGCGTGCCGCGGGACACCGCGCCCCGTGGCTGCTCGGGGGCTGGTCGATGGGCGGCACCGTCGCGCAGGAGATGGCGGTGCAGGCCCACGAGGCCGGCGAGCGGGTGGACCTGCTCGCGATGCTCGACTCCAACGACCCGACACACATCGTGCCGGTCCCCGGCCCGGACGCCGCCGCCGTCGAGCTGGAGGTGGCGCTGCGGCACCTGCGGGCCCTGGAGGCGTACCTGGGCGTCGACCTGGAGACCGGTCCGGCCGCAGCCGCCGCCCTCGCCGGTCTACCGGCGGCGGACCGGGCCGCCGCGGTGGCGCAGCGGCTCCGCGCACATCGGCTCCTCGGGCGCGGCGAGCCGGACGGCACGGCTACCGCCCGTCTCGCGGTGTTCGCCCGGCACCTCCGCGCCCTGGCCGGCCACACCCCACGTCGGCATCCGGACCCGGACACACACACCCTGCTGGTGCGCGCCGACCGCGCCGCACCTCGCAACTCCGGCATCGGGATGGGCGTCGACGACACCCCACCGGACCGGCTCGCCGACCTCGGCTGGGGCGCGCACCTGGCCGGGCCGCTGCACGTCGTCGGCGCCGATGCCCACCACTACGGGCTGCTGCACCCACCCGCCCTCACCTCCGTCGCCGACGCCGTGCGCACGGCCCTGACCACGGCGCTCGACCGCGCGCCGGCCCACCCCACCCTGCAGAGGACCCCATGAACGCTCCCCCGCCCGGACGACTCGGCAGGCTCGCCGCCACCGCGCTGGCCGTCACCGCACTCGCCCTGGCCGGCTGCTCCGCGGGCGGCGCGCCGGCCGCGTCGCCGGTGGACACCCCGTCGGACACGCTGCGCTATGCCGCGCCCAGCGCGGGCCGGGCGGCCACGAACGACCCGCACGGCCTGCTCCCCGGCGAGAGCGACATCGTCCGCATGGCCCTGACCTACGATGTGCTCACCGTCCCCGGACCCGACGGCGCGCCGCAGCCGCGGCTCGCCACCGCGTGGACCCCGGACGACACCCTCACCCGCTGGACCGTGACCCTGCGCGACGACGCGGCGTTCTCCGACGGGCGGCCGGTGACCGCCACTGACGTCCTGTTCTCGCTGCGCCGGATGGGCGGGAAGGCCGCGGAGAACTTCGGCCGCCTGGCCATGTTCGACCTGGCCGCGTCCTCCGCCTCGGACTCCGCGACCCTGCTGCTGGTCACCACCGCGCCCTACGCCGAGGTGGGCACCGCCCTGATGGGCGCCACGTTCGTCGTGCCGGCCGCCACCACCGACTTCACCGCGGGCCTGGTGCCGGGCTCGGGCCCGTTCCGCCCCACCGGTGGCGACGCCCAGACCACCGTGTTCGAGCGCAACGACGAGTGGTGGGGGCCGCCCCCGCCGAGCCGGGTGATCGAGGTCCGGGCCATCGCCGACCCGGCCGCCCGCGTGCAGGCCGTGCAGTCCGGCGAGGTCGACCTGGCCGGGAGCGTGCCGGCGGTCTCCGTCGTCCCGGCCGAGGCCGCCGGATTCACCGCCGTGCGCAAACCCGGTGCCACGATGTACCCGGTGGTGATGCGCACCGACACCGCCCCGTTCGACGACCCGCGGGTGCGCGAGGCGGTCAAGCTCGCCACCGACCGTCAGCAGCTGCTCGACACCGTGTTCCTCGGCCAGGGCGAGCTCGGCAACGACCTGATCACCCCCACCGACCCGTCCAGCCCACGGGACCTCCCGCAGCGCACACCCGACCTGGACCGCGCCCGCGCGCTGATGACCGAGGCCGGGCTCGCCGCCGGAGTCGACGTCACGCTGCACACCACCACCGCCTACCCCGGCATGGACACCACCGCAACCCTGCTCGCCCAGCAGCTCGCCCCGATCGGGATCCGCGCCACCGTGCAGATCGGCCCCCCCGACACCTACTTCGTCGACGTCTACGGCACCGAACCGTTCTACGTGAGCTTCCTCGGCGGCATCCCGTTCCTCGACGTCGTGCGCGTCGCCCTCACCCCCGGCTCCCCCACCAACGAGACGGCCTGGGCCGACCCCTCCTGGGCCTCCGCGCTCGCGACGGCGCTGGCCGACCCGGACGCGGCCACCCGAGGCGACAAGCTGGGTGAGCTGCAGGCCCGCCTGCGCGACGAGGGCGGCTATCTGGTGTGGGGCGTCGGAGACCGGGTCGACCTGGCCGCACCCGGAGTCACCGGGGTGTCGAGTGCCATCGGCTTCGGCGCGGGCTTCGTCGACCAGGTGACGCCGCCGTCGTGAGCCTGCGGGTAGCGGGGGCGCTGCTGCGGGCGGGAGCACTGCTGCTCGCCGCAGCGGTGGCGGTGTTCGCGGCCACCGCCGCGCTTCCGGCGGATGCGATCGCGGTGCGCAGCGGTGGCCGCATCGAGGGCGAGCAGCTCGCGGCGCTGCGGGCCGCGGCCGGGCTGGACCGGCCGGTCGTGGTGCGCTTCCTCGACTGGCTGGGCGGGCTGCTGACCGGGGACCCGGGCGCGTCGCTGGTCAGCGGGCGGCCGGTCGCCGAGCTCGTCGGGCAGCGCGCCCTGGTGAGCGCCGTGCTCGTCGTCGGTGCGCTGGTGCTGGCCGTGCCGCTCGCGGTGGCGCTGGCCCGCTCCCGGGGGACGGCCGCAGGCGTGCTCGTGGTCGCCGCTGCGGCCCTGCCACCGGTGGTGGTCGGGGTCGGACTGGCCGCGCTGCTGGCCGGAGGGTGGCAGCTCGTACCCCCGGTGTCGCTGCTGCCCGCCGGACGACCGCCGTGGAGCCGGCCCGCGCTGCTCGTCCTGCCGGTACTCACCCTCGCCCTGCCCACCGCGGCCTATGCGGCCGGGCAACTGCGCGGCACCGTCGCCGACGTCATCGCCCGCCCGTTCGTCCGCGACGCCGAGCTGCGCGGGGTGCCGGGCCCGGCGGTGGCGCTGCGCTACGTCGGCCCGCTGGTGGCTGCACCCGCGCTGCGGGTGCTGGCCGTGTCCGCCGGTGCGCTCGTCGCGGGGACGACGGTCGTCGAGACCCTGTTCGGGATGTCCGGGCTCGGCGAGCTGCTGGTCGCCGCCGTCCGTACCCGGGACGTGCCGGTCGTGCAGGCCGTCGCGCTGCTCGCCGCGGCCGTGGTGGTGGCAGGACTCCTGCTCGCCGACCTCGCGGCGGCCGCGACCTCATCCGGACCTGCCCGGCGCGGGCGGCGCGCATGACGGGCCGCACGGTACTGCTCGGCGCCACCACGGCCCTGCTGGTCATCGTCCTCGGCGGGCCGGCGCTGGCCGGGGACACCGCCGTCCGCACCGTTGCCGCCCCCTGGGCGCCGCCCGGCTCGGGCCTGCCGCTGGGCGCCGACGCCCTCGGCCGCGACGTGCTGGCCCGGGTGCTGGCCGGCGGACGCGACCTGGCGCTGGTCGCCGGCGGGTCGGCGCTGGTCGCGACGGTGCTCGGCGCGGGAGCCGGGCTGTGGACAGGCTGGAGCAACGGCTCGGTCGCCCGCGGCCTCGCCGCGGCGGCGGATCTGTTGCTGGCCGTGCCGCTGCTGCTGCTCGCCCTCGTCGCGGCCGTGGCGCTGCCCGGTCCGGCCGCGGTCCTCGTCGGCACGGTCCTCGGCGGTGCGCCGCTCACGCTGCGGGTGGTCGCCGACGTCACGCAGGCCTCCCGCGGCGCCGGGTACGTGCGGGCGGCGCTGGGCCGCGGCGAGCCCGCCGCGACGGTGCTGCTGCGCGAGGTCCTGCCGGCCCACTCCGCGCTGGTCGCAGCCGATCTCGGGATGCGTGCCGTGCTCGCGCTGCAGCTCGCCGCCGCGCTGTCGGTGCTCGGGTTCGGGTCCGCCCCGCCCGCCCCGGACTGGGCCGGGATGCTCCGCGACAACCTCGTCGGGCTCCCCGTGAACCCGGCCGCGGTGCTCGCCCCCGCCGTGGCCCTCGCCGTGCTCGCCGCCGCCCTGGCCGCCTGCGCCCGCACAGCGGACGGGCGGGTCGCCCGGTGACCGGCGACGCGGGGCTGGAGGTCCATGGCCTCACCGTCGTCGACCGGGCCGGCCGGACGATCCTCGACCGCGTCGACCTGACCGCGCACCGGGGCGCGGTGACCGCGGTCGTCGGGCGGTCGGGGGCGGGCAAGACGACCCTGCTGCTCGCCGCCCTCGGTGCGCTCCCGGCCGGGCTGGTCGGGACAGCCGGGAAGGTGGCCTGGGCGGGCCGCCCGGTCCCGCGTGGGCGGGCCGCCCGGCGGTGGCGGGCCGCGCACATCGGGCTGCTCGGCCAGGATCCGCGGGCCGCGCTGCATCCGCTGCGCGATGCCCGCGCTGTGGTGGCCGAGACCGCAGGTGCGGAGGCGGCCGACTGCGCGCTGCGCGCGGTCGGCCTCGACCCCGACCGGCACGGCCGGCTGCGGGCCCACCAGCTCTCCGGCGGGCAGGCCCAGCGGGTGGCGCTGGCCCGTGCCGTCGCCGGGGACCCCGAGCTGCTCGTGCTGGACGAGCCGACCAGCGCCCTGGACGCCGACGCGCTGGCCACGGCCGTCGTCCTGGTCCGCCGGCACTGCGACAGGGGCGGCGCCGCACTGCTCGTGAGCCACGACCGGGAACTGGTGACAGGGCTGGCCGACCACGTGGTCGATCTCGGCGGGGTCGATCGGACATCCGGGCTGCCCCGGACCGCAACCGAGGCAGGACCGGTGGTGCTCGCGGTGCGCGGGCTGTCGCTGCGGGCCGCCCCCGCCGCGCCCGCGTTGCTCGACGGCGCGGCGCTCACGCTGCACCGTGGGGAGAGCGTCGCGCTGGTCGGCCCGTCGGGCTGCGGGAAAAGCACGCTGCTGCACGCACTCGCCGGCGTCCACCCGGTCGAGCGCGGCGAGCTGCTCCTCGACGGCACCGCGCTGCCGTGGGCGGCCCGGCGCCGTGGCGACCTGGCCGGCGCGACCGCGCTCGTGGGCCAGCAGCCCGCCGAGGAGCTCAACCCGGCCCTGACCGTCGCGGCCACGTTGACCCGCCCGCTGAGCCGGCTGCTCGGACTGGGCCGAGCCGCGGCGGCCACCGCGGTACCCGGACTGCTCGACGCCGTCGGCCTCGACCCCGCACTGGCCCGCCGCCGCCCCGTCGAGCTGTCCGGCGGCCAGCGCCAACGGGTCGCCCTGGCCCGCGCACTGGCCGGGCGGCCCCGCGTGCTGCTGGCTGACGAGATCACCGCCGCCCTCGACAACACGACCACCGACCAGATCCTGGACCTGCTCGACGAGCTGCGCCGCGACAGCCTCGCGGTGCTCGCCACCACCCACTCGAACCGCGTCGCCGCCCGCGCCGACCGCACCGTCGCCTTCGCCGATCTCTTCACCACCCCGAGGAAGGACCCGTCCCGTGTCGGTTGACCAACCCGTCCACGACATCCTGCACATCGACCCGGACGCACTCGCCGTACCCGACGGCGAGCTGGTGCGCGAGCATCGCGAGCACTGGACCGAGGTCTACGACTGGAACTACTCCCGCCGTGGCGACGACCCGACCCTGGACACCGCGGGCTGGCGGGCCACCGGCACCGGCCAACCGCTGCCCGAGCAGCACATGGCGCAGTGGGCCGACCGCGCCGTCGAGCTCGTCCTCGCCACCCGGCCCCGGCGCGTACTGGAACTCGGCTGCGGCACCGGGATGCTGACCCACCGCCTGCACCCGCACCTGGACGCCTACATCGGCACGGACGTCGCCGCCGACGTCGTCGACCGCCTCTCCGCACTCGGCCTCCCACGGGTGCGGGTCGTCCGCGCCGCCGCCCACGAGCTGACCGGTCCGGCCGCGCAGGACGCCCTGGACGGCACGGCGCCGGACTGCGTCCTGCTCAACTCGGTCACCCAGTGCTTCCCGGACGTCGCCTACCTCACCGCGGTGCTGCGCGACGCCGTCCGCGCGGTCACCCTCGGCGGCACCGTCGTCGTCGGCGACGTCCGGCACTCCGGGCTGCACCTGCGGCACTGCACCGAACTGGAACGCGTCGCCGACCCTGACGCGGACGACGAGGAGATCGCACGTCGGGCCGCCGCGCGGGCCGCCGCGGACCCCGAGCTGCTGCTCGACCCGGCGACTATCGCCACCGCTGCGCTCGCCGGTGGACGACCGGTGCGCCTCGCCGTGCACGCCAAGGCCCTCACCGCCGACACCGAGCTGACCCGCTACCGGTTCGACGCCGTGCTGCACGTAGCCCCGGAGCCCGGTCCGGAGCCCACCGTTCGCACCTGGACCGGCCTCGGGCCGGATCCGGTCACCGCACTGCGCGACCACGACGGGCCGCTGCTCGTCCGGACCGTCCCGAACGCCCTGCTCGACGCCGACCGCGGCGGAGCGACCGCCGACGCGCTGCGCACCGCGCTGCCCGAAGCCGCCGTGCTCGTCGACCTCGACGACCCCGCGATGCTGGTGATCGCGCTCCCGCCCGCGACCGGCGCCGTTCCCGCCGAGGCGCTGGCCGGACCGGGCCGCCCGCACGAACCCCTTCCCACCTTCGCCCGCACCCGCGCCACCGAGGCCGCGCGGCGCGCCGCGCGCCGGGCCGGGCGGGCGGTCCCGATAGGGCCACCGGTGGCCCTGCCCGCCGGCCGGTTCGTCGAGAACCCGGACCCGCTGCACACCGCCGGGCTCGCTGCGCTCGCCCCGTCTCACCGCGCTGCGGCGTCCGAGGGCGACGCGCTGCCCGGTGCGATGCGGGATCTCGACGCCGTCGCACTGCACGCCGTCGCCGCCACCCTCGCGGAACTGGGCGAGGGCGCAGACGACGTGGTGGCCGACCGGCACCGCTGGATCCTGCGCCGCTGGCGCGCCGCGCTCGCCGAGGACGCCGCCGCACCGCACGCCCCCGATCTGACGGCGGCCTGCGCCGTCCTCGGCTACCCGCCCGCGATGGCCACGTTCTTCGCCGCGGCCATCGCGCACCTCACCGCGCTGCTGCGCGACGACCTCCCACTGCAGTCCCTGCTGTTCCCCGACGGCGAGATCCTCACCGCGCTGGGCACTTACCAGGACAACATCGTCAACGCCTACCTCAACGGCGCGCTGACCCGGCTCGCCACCGACCTCGCCGCCACCCGGCCCGCGCCGCTGCGAGTGCTGGAGCTCGGCGCCGGCGTCGGGGGTAGCACCGCCGCCGTCCTCGACGGCCTGACCGGAACGGAGATCGACTACGCCTTCACCGACGTCTCCCGTTTCTTCACCACCGCCGCCCGCGACCGCTTCGGCGACCGCCCTGGGCTGCGATTCGGGCTGCTCGACATCCACGACCTGGCCGCGCACCCCGGCCGCTACGACGTGATCGTGGCGGCGAACGTGTTGCACAACGCGGTGGACCTGCCGGCGGTGCTCACCGAGTTGGTCCGGCTGCTCGCCCCGCACGGGATGGTCGCGATCGTCGAGTCCACCCGCGAACACCGCCAGCTGCTCACCTCGATGCACTTCCTCATGTCCCCGCGCCCCGGGCAGCCGGGGCCGGGGTCCGGTGACAAGCGGGCCGGTACCGACCGGATCTTCCTGGACGAGCCAGGCTGGTGGGCCGCGCTCGCCGGCGCCGGTCTGAGGCCGGTGCTCGGCCTACCGACCCCTGGCCCCCTCGACGCGCTGGGCCAGCGGCTGTTCGTGGCGGCCCGCGGCTGATCCTTCAGCCGCCGGGGCGAAACGGTAGCTCCGAGCGGAACAGCTCCTGCTCCAGCCACACCGCCGCCCGAACCCCGTCGGCCGCCCCCGGGCCGACGAGGGTCAACGCGTCGGGCAGCGCCGCGAGCCGAGCGCTGTCCCCGGCAGCGAACACGCCGGGCACGGTGGTGTGCCCGAACTCGTCGACCTGGACGCACCCGTCCGGCAGCAGCTCCGCCCCGAGCTGCGCGGCGAGGTCGGCGGACTGGCGGGTCGGCGCCCGGTGGTACACCGCGTCGCGGGCGAGCGTGCCGCCGTCGGCGAACCGCAGCGTGAGCCCGTCCAGCGCGCCTTCCACAGCCGTCAGGGGCGTCTCCACGACGGCGATCCCGCGCGCCGGCAGCAGCTCCGCCACCGGCGGCGGCAGCGTGCTGGGCCCGTTCGTGCACAGCACCACGTCGTCACTGAACCGGTCGCGGACGTAGGCGGCGAGCATCGCGCCCACCCCATTGCCCAGCACCGCCAACGACTTCCCGGTGGTCTCGTAGCCGTGGCAGAACGGGCAGTGGAAAACGCTCGCGCCCCACCGCTCCGCCAGCCCGGGGACATCGTCGGGGCTGTCCACCTGCCCGGTGGCCAGCAGCAGGCGACGTGCGCTCTCCCGCTCCCCGCCGGCCAGCTCCACCTCGAAGCCGTCCACCTCGCCCTTGACCGTGGCCACCCGACCCGACCGCCGCTCCACCGTCGGGTACGCGTCCACTTCCGCCCGCCCGTCGACGAGCAGGTCGGCCGGCGACCCGCCGTCTCGGCCCAGGTACATGTGCATCTCTGCCGCCGGCGCGTTGCGCGGCTCCCCCGCGTCCACCACCAGCACCCGCCGCCGCTGGCGCCCCAACACCAGCGCCGCACTGAGCCCCGCCGGACCCCCACCCACCACGACCACGTCATACATCCGCACGCTCCTCACTCGTCGACCCGTCCACCCTAACGTGAACGATTGTCATTTCGGAGAGCTCACGAAGCAGCACACGACCCGAGCTTGACATTAGTAAGTGTGCATATCAGCATGTTCACCATGACCGCCACCGAGCACCGCCCTGCCGAGACCCACCAGCACACCCACGGCCCCGGCTGCGGCCACGAGTCCGTGCTGCACGCCGACCACGTCGACTACCTGCACGACGGGCACGTCCACCGCGAGCACCACACCGCCGAGGGCGTGCACTACGACGAGTGCGCCGTCTGCTCCTGCGCGAACTGCAGCGACTCCTGCGCGGTCTGCGACTGCGCCGACTGCACCTGCACCACCTGCAACCACAACGCCTGCGCCTGCGCACACTGCTCCGACAGCCGCAACAACTGCACCTGCGCCGACTGCTCCTGCACCACCTGCACGCACGCCGCCTGACCGGCGCGGAGTCATCCCGTGGTCGAGCCGGCCGACCTCCGGCCGTGCTCGGCCACATGCCGCGCCGCGTCGCCCACGATGTGCCGCACATGCTCGTCGAGCAGCCGGTACACCCGCTCGCGGTGCCCGCCGCCACCAGCCGGGCCGCCCGCAGCACTCGTAGATGCTGGGATACCAGCGGCTGACTGACGCCCAATGCCTCGACCAGCTCGCCCACCGACCGCGGCACCGCGGAGAGCTCCATCACGATCGACAGCCGCACCGACGTGGCCAGCGCACGGAACAGATCCCCCATCGCCTCCACGGCCTCGGACCGGACCCACCCGTCGACCGCTCCACCGTCCATTCCCCGACCGTAGGACATGCACAGGTGTCTACACAGGCATGTTCGCAGTCGAATCGCCACTGGGGCTACGGCAGGACCAAGCGGGCCTGTCGTCGCAGCGCGTGGACGTAACGGTCGAGACGATCCTCGGACACAACAACGTGGCACACCTGCCACATCTGACGTATCAGTGCTCAAGCGCGCTCTATCACGCATGTTTTAGCGGGGTAGAGCGCTGTCGTGTTTCTGGCGTGGGGTGTCGGCCGTGAGCGCGGCTGTCATCCGGCCCGTGGTGCCCCCTGTGCTGCCCCGCAGCGGCGGCAGCACAAAGGACGGGCGTGAGCGGCGCGGGTGTTGTTGTCCCGTAAGGCGTTGCTCTGCCGTCGTTGATCGCGCAGCGGACGATGTCGGCTGTCTACGGGCTGGCCGTGCTCGATGATCGAGTCCGTATCGCTGACCGCGTCGTCCTGCGGGCGTTGGGCTGGTCGGCTGGGCTGCGCCTGATGATCGACGAAAGCCGGGGGCTGCTGGTCATCTACCCCGACGCGGGCGGGGCCGCTCAGGTCACCGGCCAAGGGCATCTACGGGTGCCCGCTCCGCTGCGCCACAGGTGCGGTCTGCGCAGCAGTGACCGCGTTCTGTTGGCTGCCGATCCCGAACGGCACCGCCTTGTCGTGTACCCGCCTGCCGCGCTTGACGCGCTCCTTTCCCACCCCCTCGACTCGATGGACGGTGCATCCGCGTGACGACCCAATCCGCTAGTTCCGCTGACCTCGACGCGGCGCGCCTGCTGCTGGCCCGGCTCGGTGTGTCGTCCGCTGACCTGTTGGCAGCGCCGCAAGACCAGACACCCGTGCCGACGTTCGCCGAATACATCCCCATTGTGAGCGCCACCGTCACCGATGGGACACGGCGCGCATATAACTCCTATTGGGAACGTATCCTGCACCACTGGGCCGCGCGGCGGCTCGATGAGCCGACCCCCTCAGAAATCCGGCAGCTCGTCGAGCAGGTACGAACTCAGGTCGTGGTCCGCCGAAACGCGCGCGGCGGCCGTAGCGCGACCGAGCACCTCATCTCGGCGATTCGCTGTATCTACCGGCACGCCGAAAGTGATGGGATTATCAAGTCCGCCGCTAATCCGGCGTTGAAAGTGGCTAAGCCTCGGCGCTGCCCTCTACCCGTCGCGCGGTTCCCGATACGCGCCTTGCCGAGATCAACCACACCGCCGCCACTACCGGCAATGATCCTGCGCTAGACACGTTGCTATTGCGGCTGCACACCGAAACCGCGTGCCGCTGAGGCGGGGCGCTGGCGTTTCGTCCGGATGATCTGGACAGTGAGCAATGCCTTATCCGGCTGAGGGAAAAAGGGGAAACGGTCCGGTGGCAGCCCGTGCCCCCGACGTTGATGGCCTACCTTCAGCAGCACGGCCGAGACCATCACGCCCCGCCGGGCAGTCAGCTCTTGCGCTACACCAATGGGCGGCCGATAACGACACGCCGCTACGACCATCTATGGGTGCGGCTCGGTAAGCACCTGCCGTGGGTGGCAACACAACAAGTCAGTACCCATTGGTTGCGTCACACCACGCTGACATGGGTTGAACGCAATTTCGGCTATGCCATCACGCGCGCCTACGCCGGACACACCGATAGCGGTAACGCGGGCACCACCGCCACCTACGTCCGCGCCACCATCACCGAAGTAGCAGGCGCACTCGCCGCGCTTACCGGCGAACCCCACCCACTGGTATCGAGTTAAAGCGATATATGGCACGCGTTCAGTTGACCTAATGGCTTCGGACGTGCGGGTTCAACTCCCGCCTCGGACACCAGCACTATCTACACGGGGTCTCGCTCGCATGTAGACAGCCCTCTCACCAGGTACTAACCAGTACCAAAGTTTCTAGACCGAGTGCCAGATTGTTGATCTACATCTCCGCAGGTCATCGAGCTGAAGAATGAAAAAACTGGTCCAGAAACATGTATTCCTGTTAGTACGTAGCGCATCGAGAGATCCAGTTCTCGGTAGAGTCGCGCCAGCGCAGCGGGCTTGGCCTCCTTCAAGGTACCCGCGATGTCGCCGAGCGAGTCGATCATCGCGTACACCTCGGCGACGTCGAGCGTTCCGCCGGTGGCCGCGCCGCTGATCTGCGCCTGTGCCGCAGCTCTCTCGACTTGGGCCTGGTTGATGGCCTCCACGAGCGCGGTCGGGTCCACCCCGGCGCCGATGGCCTCCCGGTAACGGCGCAAGCGGGTCTCCGCGTCGGCGTGGCGTGCCCGCGCGTCCTCCATTTCGGCCCCGCCGGGCGCGGTCACGCCGCTCTGGTCACCGACCAGCGTGGCCACGGTCTCGTCGAGGTTCTCCGGTGCGAACAGGCCACCGATCCATCCGTTGATCACCTCGACCACCTGGTCCTCACGCAGGTTGACCGTGGCCGGATGATCCGCGACCGCCGCCGCACCGGGCGCCATGGTGCGGGTGGTGCACCGGTAGTACGCGCCTGCCCGGATCGTCGCGCCCTGCATCCGCCGATCGCACACCCCGCACCGCACCAGACCGCGCAGCAGGTACTCCCGGGCCGTCGAGCGTCCACCCCGGACGCTCTTGCGCGCGGTCGCGAGTCCACCGGCCGCCTTCGTCCGGCGGAGCAACTGTGCTTGGGTGAACTCCGCCACTGACACGATCGTTGGATGCGCGGGTTCGCGAGATCGGACGATCTTCTCCGGGGCAGCGCGCCGGAACCTGGTGACGTGACCAGCGGCGACGTCGTCGGGGTCGATCAGCGTCTCCTGCCGCGCCCACCGCCCGAAGATCGCGTAACCCGTGTACCGGGGATTGTCGAGAATGGACCTGACCGTGCTGCTCTGCCAGCCGTCCGCGATGCGGTGGCTGTTCTGGTCCGGCCGCCGAGCGGACGGGCACCGCACCCCATCCCGGTTGAGCATCCCCGCGATGGCCCGGTCACCGTTGCCAGCGAGGTAGGCAGCGAAGATCCGCCGCACCACCTCCGCCGACCAGTCCTCGATCTCCAGCACTCGCAGACAGCCGCCCTCGGCCGCCTTGCGCGGGTTCGGGTGGGCCCCGGCGTTGACGGTCACGTACCCGAACGGCGCCCGGCCTCCCTGGTGTCGCCCCTCGTTGACGACCTGCGCGTCCATCGCGGCGCGGACGCGGGCCTGGACGTGCTGGCGCTCGGACTCGCTCATCCCGCCGAGGACGCTCATCAGCATCGTGTGCGAGGGGTTGCGCGGGTCGTACTTCCCGCCCAGCTCCGGCACCCACAACTCCACGCCGTACCCGGCGAACCGGGGAGCGATGAGGGAGAACTGGTTACCGAACCAGCATCGGGTGCCCTCCCCCACGACCACCGTCGACCATCCGCGTTTCGGGTCCTTCAACGCCGCCAGCAACCGTGACGCCTCCCGGCGCCGGTCCAATGCCAGGGAGATGAGGTGATTCGCGGTGAGCCGGTCCCGTCCTGGTGATCTTCGAGTTGTGCACGGAGAGTGATAATGGTTGGGGCGCATGGCGGTGGCCCGGCTGTCTGGCCGGGTGC
>Ga0136617_10000710_pt1 | contig 28790 bp, 21 predicted proteins | sample AntDrymUQ3222106_2_FD_129672 | JGI IMG/M metagenome (GOLD analysis project Ga0136617, IMG submission 129672) | Polar desert sand microbial communities from Dry Valleys, Antarctica - metaG UQ322 (21.06) | ecosystem: Environmental > Terrestrial > Soil > Desert | place: Antarctica: Dry Valley...
CAGGAGTGCTGGATCGCGTTTGACGGCCACGCGCCGAGCATTATCAGAAACTCACCCACAAAGCCGTTGAGAAAAGGGAGCCCAATCGATGACAATGATGCGAAGACAAAGAGAGTGGAAAACCAGGGCATTGGCGTCGCCAGCCCTCCGAAATCACTAATCAGGCGCGTGTGTCTACGTTCGTAGATGAAGCCGACAAACAGAAACAACGCTCCGGTAGACACTCCATGGTTAAGCATCTGATAGAGCGCGCCCTGCATACCAAATTCCGTGAAAGAGAAAAGGCCGAGGACCACAAAACCCATGTGGCTCACTGATGAATATGCCACCAGCCGTTTTACATCCGGCTGGACCATGGCAACTAGCGCCCCGTAAATAATCCCGATGACAGCCAACGTAATCATGATCCAGGCAAACTGACGCGACATATTAGGAAACAGGCCCAGGTTGAAGCGCAGCAAGCCGTAAGTTCCCATCTTCAGCAACACGCCCGCGAGGATAACGGAACCGGCGGTAGGTGCTTCGGTGTGTGCGTCGGGAAGCCAGGTGTGTAAAGGAAAGAGCGGTATCTTGATGCAGAAGGCAAACGCAAAGGCCAGAAACAACCAAAACTCCGCATTCGGAGACATCAGCGTTGGTTGCGCGCTCATGGCCGCGAGTATTGCTGCGTAATCAAACGTCCCGTAGACGAAGTAAAGCGCAATAATACCGACCAGCATCAACAGACTGCCGACTGCGGTGTAGATAAAAAACTTTACGGCCGCGTAGATTCTTCGTTCGCCTCCCCAAATTCCGATCAGGAAAAACATCGGCACGAGGGAAGCTTCGAAGAAAAGATAAAAGAGCAGCAGGTCCAGGGAGACGAAGACGCCAATCATTGCGCCTTCGAGGAAGAGCAGAAATACGTAATATGAAAGCTCGCGCTTAGCAATCGCCGTCCAGCTCGAGAGAATCGCGATCGGCATGAGCAGCGTGGTTAGCAGCACCAGCCACAAACTAATGCCGTCGACGCCCAGGTGATAACGCGCGCCGACAGCTCCAATCCAGTTAACGTTCTCCTCGAACCGGAACTCCGCGCCCACTCCACCCACCAAGAGCAGCGAAAGAACAAAGGTGAGAGTGGTAATAGCCAGCGCGATCCACTTGTAGTGAGCATCCTCCCTGCTGGGCGCAAAACTGTAAGCCACGGCGCCCAGCGCGCCGAGGACTGGAAGCAGGATCAAAATCGTGAGCAAGTGTTGCCGCATAATCTTAACGAGCCAGGTCCAGGGCCTGAGTGCCAAAGTAAGCGAAGAAGCCAATCAGAACCAGTGCGCCGATCAAAATGATTGCGGCGTAGCTGCGGACAAATCCGCCCTGGAGGTGACGAACCAGCCGACCCCCTTCGGTTACTGCATCGCCGAGGGCGTGCAGGAAACCATCGATCACACCGACGTCGAAGAGTTTCCATAGCCCCTCACGTGAGACAACTGCGATTGGCTTGATGATCGTGGCATCGTAAACTTCATCAACGTAATACTTGTGCTCGAGTATGCGCGGCATCTGCAGCAAAGGACGCTTCTGGAAAATTACCCACCCTACTCCAATGCCGAAGACCGCAATGAGCACCGACACAATAGCCAGCAAACGCTCCTGACGAATCTCCTCCGGCGAATGGCTGTGTGCGGTGTTTGCGGTTGCCGAGCCTTCCAGCGCGTGGACCGCAGGCGCACCGTCCAGCTGCTGCGGTTTAGGTGACAACCACTGCATTTCTTCGGCCAAGTGAGTGTCCTCTCCGTGGGGCAACCTCGCCGGAACGCGGCTGACCACGGGCTCCAGAGTTTGCTCGATGTAATTGACGGGATGGTCGCTGAATAATGAGCCCAGCGCGTATGGCACGCCGATAAATCCACCGACAGTGGAAAGCACGGCGAGAACGACGAGCGGCACGGTCATAACCCAGGGAGATTCGCGCGGCTCATGGACGCTATGGTGGGCGTGAGCTGCGTCGTCTTCCTCATGGCCATCGACGCGTTTCTCGCGAAAGCGCTCCGATCCCCAGAACGTCATAACCATCATGCGCGTCATGTATACCGCGGTTAGCAGGGCGGTAATCGCGCCGACAAACCAAAGCGCTTTACTCCAAACGGGACTGGGCAGACCAAATTCCCCGGCACTCCAGGTCTTCCAAAGGATCTCGTCTTTCGAAAAGAAGCCGGCAAAGATCGGGATCCCAGAGATTGCCAACCAGCCCGTCAGCATGGTGGCAAAAGTGATGGGCATGAATTTTTTGAGCCCACCCATGCGCCGCATGTCCTGTTCATGATGCATGCCATGAATCACTGAACCCGAACCGAGGAAGAGAAGTGCTTTGAAGAAGGCATGGGTAATCACGTGGAAAATAGCCGCGGCGAAGGCGCCCACTCCACAGGCAAGAAACATATAACCGAGCTGAGAGACGGTCGAATACGCGAGGACCTTTTTAATGTCGTTCTGCGCGAGACCGATGGTAGCGGCAAAAATAGCGGTAGTAGCGCCGATAATTGCCACGACGAACATCGCCGTCGGCGCATGTGTGTAAATCGCCGAACAGCGGACGATCATGTAGACACCGGCGGTAACCATTGTGGCCGCGTGAATCAGGGCTGATACCGGAGTGGGACCAGCCATGGCGTCAGGCAGCCAAACGTAGAGAGGAATCTGGGCGCTCTTGCCCGCGGCGCCAATGAAAAGAAGTATCGCCACCGACGTAGCGCCGCCGGCAAATAGCGCTTTCCAGGTAAATGGGTCAACGCTCATCCCGGCGAAGGCCTGCAGCGCGCCTATGACGCCGTGCTCAGGCTTCGTAAAGAAACTGATCGAACCTGTCAGGAAGAACACCAGCATCAGACCCAATACAAATCCCCAGTCGCCCACTCGGTTGGTAATAAAAGCTTTCTTAGCTGCGTCTCCCGCCTCTTTCCGATCTGTGTAGTAACCAATCAGCAGATACGAGCAGAGTCCCACTCCCTCCCAGCCCACGAACATGAGTAGGAAATTGTCCGCCAGAATCAGCGTCAGCATGACGAACATGAAAAGGTTCAGGTAGGCAAAGAAGCGATAGAAGCCCTTATCGCCATGCATGTAGCCGACAGCAAAAAGGTGGATTAAGAATCCGACGAAAGTGACGAAGAGAGCATATATGCCGCTCAGGCGATCCAGAGCCAGGGCGAAGTCAGCACGGAAGCGGCCCACCTGAATCCAGGTCCAGAGGTGATCGAAGATAGGTTCAGTGGAACGAAGCGCGCCCTTAGATTTGAAGGCCAGATAGAAAGCGATGATGGTCGAGATGCCAACAGATGAACAAGCAATGATGCCGATGATCTTCTCATTACGGAGACGCCTGCCGATAAACCAGTTGATGGCTGCGCCGGCGAGCGGCGCGAAGATGATCAAACTTAGAAGGTTGTTCTCGTGCACAATTTTATTTCGGCGGCAGTGTTTTGAACTTTGTATTTTGTTCTTTGTACTTTGTTCCTTTGCCCCAACTTGATTCTTTCCATTTCAGAAGCAAGGACCGAAGCTCAAAGTACAAACACAGCTGCCCTTGGACGGAACCCTCTAAAGCTTCATAACACTCGCATCGTCCACATCCAGTGATTCGCGATTGCGGAAGATGGCGATAATTATGCCCAGTCCGACCGCTGCCTCGGCGGCGGCCACCGTCATGACAATGAAAACGAAGAGCTGTCCGGTTACGTCCTGGAAGAAACTCGAAAAAGCGACAAACGTGAGGTTCACGGCATTCAGCATTAATTCGATGCACATGAACATCGCAATTACATTTCGCCGAATAATTACCCCGGCAACGCCAATCGTGAAAAGAATGGCAGAGAGCGCCAGATACCATGAAAGCTGTGGGCCCATAAATGTCTCAGTCTCGCCTTTCCGGGTCTGACGGTAATTCCACGCCCATAAGTGTGGCCGCTTCCGCAGTCGAATTCGTCTCGACAGCCGTCGTATCATCAAGTGATCTGGGATTAACGATACTCATCGCCAGCACCTGGCTTCCGGGAACCACGCGGGCGGTTGGCGACATTGTGTTTCGCCGACGCGCCAACGACATTGAACCCACAATGGCCATCAACAACAACACTGATGTGACTTCGAAGGGCAGGAGGTATTTCGTGAACAGTCCAGTGCCGACCGAAGCAGTCAACCCAACGTTCGAAACCCCATGGCGGGGCGTGTAAGGGGAATCCTGAACCGCATAGAGAACGAAGGCGGTTTCGGCGATCAAAATTGCGGCCAGGACGATGGCTGTCGGCACCAGGAAACCGAGTCGTTTGCGGCGAGGTTCTTCGTCCTCCACGTTAAGCAACATGATTACAAATACCACCAGCACCATAATCGCGCCTGCGTAAACGATCACCTGTACAGCGGCGATGAAAGGAGCTGCCAGCATCACGTACAAACAGGCAAGGGAGAGCAATACGCCAATCAGCGACATCGCGCTATAGAGAGGGTTTCGCTGCGCGACCATGCCAATGGCGCAGCCGATTGCGAGCCCTGCAAAAAGTACGAAGAGGAAACTAGTTACCATTGAAATGAGCGTGAATCGTGAATCGTGAATAGAGAAACTGTGGGCACTGATAAACTTTGGCCCCGTCGTCGGTGCCACTCTACTACGGAACCGCGAGCGGTAGCGACCGGGGCTTACACTCAACACTGCTCCTGTTATGATGGAAAAATCCAGTCGAAAATGCCGGTTGAATCCACTATCCGGTCGCTACCGCTCGCGATTCCGTAGTGGAGTCTCACTACAAAACTTCACCGAGCAAGTTTGAAAACCGCACCAGTACCAAACTGCGTTATGCTGCTAACGATTTACGAAATCAGAAACATCACCGTAGCCGTCACCAGGATGTTTAGAATGGCCACCGGCACCAGTATCTTCCAACCAAAATCCATTAATTGATCGAAGCGAAAACGCGGCAACGTTCCGCGAATCCAAATGTAGAGAAATAGGAAAAAGATTATCTTCGCGGCAAAACCGAACACGCTGACCAACCCGAACAGGAGATTCCCACGGCCAAACAGGTACTCGGCAAAAGGGACGTTCCAGCCCCCCAGGAACAGGGTTGTCGCAAGCATCGACACCGTGATCATGTTTATGTATTCGGCGTTGAAGAAGAGCAGAAACTTTATGGAACTGTACTCGGTATGGAAGCCCGCAACTAGTTCAGTCTCTGCTTCCGGCAAATCAAACGGGACGCGATTCGTTTCCGCGATCGCCGAGATGAGATACACGAGGAATCCCACCGGCTGATAGATGATGTTCCAGTTCATCCCGTACCAACCAGACTGCTGCTCAACCATGGTGTAAATGTCTAAAGTGCCTGAGATAAGGATTACGCCTACCAGCGAAAGGCCGAGCGAGAGCTCATAAGAAATCATCTGAGCAGCAGATCGCAGGCCGCCCATCAAGCTGTATTTGTTGTTCGACGACCAGCCGGCGAGGGCGATCCCGTAGACTCCCACTGAGGTCACGCCCAGCACGTAAAGCAGGGCAACATCAAAGCGCGCAATCACCAAGGGAAAAGACCAGTTGGTAAACGGAAGAGTAATCGTGGGACCGAAAGGGTAGACGACAATAGCCATGATGGCTGTGACTACAGCGATCATTGGAGCCAGCATGAAAACAAATCTGGTGGAGTGGTCAGGAATCAAATCTTCCTTCATCATGGTTTTGATGAAGTCAGCGAAGGGCTGAAGAACTCCGCCGTAACCCACACGGTTTGGACCTACGCGTCCCTGAATAAAAGCCAGTACGCGCCGCTCGGCAAGCACTGTGGCAGCCACGAGCAGCATGATCGAGAGAAAGGCGATGGTAATCGCCACAATCACGAGCACCGAGTGGATAAGCGGGTTATTCCAGTCCATGGTCATTTTCGATTGCCGATCGCCGATTGCCAATTGGCGTTATTCATAACGCCCGGAAAGCTCTCGATAAGAGCACGTAATTGGTGGTCGGATGCATGCCCTGCCCGTTACAGTAGAGAGCCGCGTTAATGATGCTTTATTCAAAGCCTAGCTGCTTAATGTCCAAGTGGAAAATCTTCTCTCTTAAGTTTTTCATAGAGGATTGAAATCTCACATCGAAGCCACGACTAATTACCAATCCGATCACAGGCGCACCTTCTGCAATTCTTTCTTCCACCCAACAACGTAATTGCATATTTGCCCGAAAGTATTCTGACTGGCGCGGACATTCTTGAGTTCAATTACAACATACTGTTTCTTTTTTCGATCGTAACAAAGCATATCTATACGCCCGTCCGTTGCCTTTACAAACGAGTTGCCGGCCGGATACTCCATCAATAGAAGAAACGCACAGCTCAAGGTCGTAACCAACCTTCTTTAGGCGACCTAGGTCGTGAATCAGAGCTTCTTCGAGCTCCTCTTCTAGCATGATGCTTTCCACCACGATGTCTTTTTGAACACCTGCCAAGAAATTCTCGTAGGCGGGATTCTTTTCAGATAAGGCCTGACTGAGACGATGCCAATGTGCTAAAGGGATTTCGTAGACACGTCGGCGGAAATTCGCGCTATATGCGCCCCAATCGTGTAAGTATGGATTATCTCGCATGTCTTGGAGGGTCACTGGATTTTCAAACTTATAGAGAGAGCGGCGATCACAACCGTATTCCCAATTTTGTTCCGAAGCATATTCGTCATCTGTGATCGAATAAGCATCACTTTCCGCCTGTATTAAATAGCCAATATCCCCGTTTTAGCCTTGAGCGGTACAGTAACACTAGATCACCTTTTCGCGTATCTCCATGACAAGTCCACCAATCGCCCGAATCAAGCCTGCTTTCCGGATCAAGGGTCTCTCGATCAGAGCCCGATTAATCCAGATAGTATTCTGGGCGCGTTACCCACACCCAATATCGGCGCTCGTACGCTTCTTTATCTTTGTTCCGATGATTTTTGCCCATGACACACATCCCTTGGAAGGGAGAAGACGCCCAACAAAGCGCTTGAAACCAAGCAGTAGCAGTATGAATTCAATGTGTTCCTAAAAATTGGCAATCGGCAATTGGAAATTGGCAATGGCAGCGTCAGTCTCCAGCGACGAAAGCGTCCGCACGTAAACTATCGTCAATCGTAATCTGATAGAGGGGCGAAATACTTACAGTCTCTGGCCGCGGATTGCCGGCAGCCAGTAGGTGAAACTGGGGAGTTTTTCCAGTCAGTGCTCCAATCTTAAATAGTTCGTGGCCCACTTTGGGTGTTAACAGATTCTTCTCCGCAGTTTCAGGCAAAGCCTCAACGAAAGCGGTCAGAGTGCTCACTGTGGCGGAGAGCTCTCGGCGCTCGGCAATTGGGTGTTTCGCCTGGACCGGATGTGCTTCGTCCTTGAGCAATGGATATCGAAGCTCGGAGTAAGCCGGGACACGTTCAGAAATCTCGCGAAACACAGCACTGGGTGACATCTGAAATCCAAAATCAACACCCAGTTCATTCGCGATCTGTGCCGTAATCATCCAGTCGGGCTTTGAACTATGCACGGGAGGAATCGACTGACGCACTCGCTGAACAAACCCGTCGTTGTTAGTAAAAGTTCCATCTACCTCCGCAAACGATGCGGCGGGAAGGACGACGTCTGCGAAGGCGGTAGTTTCGGTCTCAAAGAGCTCCTGAACAACCAGGAAATCGAGCTTGCCGAATGCACCTTCGCGGCCGTGCAACTGTTCTCTTAGGAAACTTCCTGCCATGTAAAGTGCTCGGATGTTTTCACCCGCGGCGTCGAGCATTTGAGTAGCGTTCAACGCCCCGTCCATGATGTGCATATCGTGAGCGCCGACGCTATTGTTAAAAAGTGGCAGCGGATGCAAGAGTATCCGCCGGCCTTCGCCTGCCAGCGCGTAAGGGAGTTGCGCAACCACAGCCTGCGCCTCCGCGCCGAGTTCCGCGCTGAAGATGATCACCACGTCACCTTGAGACTCGGTGAGCGACTGTCGCAGCGCCGCCAGGTCGCCCTGTTCGACACCCATCTTGCGGGCAGCCACTGCATCCTGGGATGGCGTCTGCAGGGCAAGCAACGCGGCGTCCAGGCTTCCGGGACGGATGTGAATGAACCGCGACGCTTGTTCGGTGAGCCGAATACGAACGCTGTTAATTACGGTCAACTTCGCACCGCCGTTGCGGACTGCCTGTCGGACCTGCTTGGCAGTAAGCGGCTGCAGTTCCTCCGGCTCCCCACCAATTAATATGATCGCGCTGGCATGACGGATGTCGTTGTGGGTTGCCAGCGATCCGCCGAGGTTGTCGAAAAATGGTTTTAGGTTAAATGCCTCAGTGGCTGTGTGGTTTTCAGTACCCACTAATTCTTTGGCAAACTTGTAGAGGACGTAATTAGACTCGTTGGTAATACGCGGACTGCCGACAACTCCGATCGCGTTAGGGCCATGCGCATCGGCGGTGGCGTCCAGCTTTTGAGCTACGTGGCGAATCGCCTCGTCCCAAGTGGTGGGAATCAGCTTGCCACCCTTCTGGTAGCGGATTAATGGTGTGCGAATGCGCTGCTCGTGGTTCACGAAGGGATGACCGAACCGCCCCTTGATGCAAAGAAACTCGCCGTTAAGTCCATTCACATAACGATCGCGCGCCACAACGCGCATCAGCTCGCCACCCCGCGAACCAAGCGACATCTGGCAACCGTCGGAGCAATAAGTGCAGGTTGAAATCGTCTGGGTGAGTTCCCATGGACGTGCCTGGTGCCGGTAAGTGGCGTCCAGCAGCGTTCCCGTCGGACAAACTTCAATGCAGTTGCCACACTGCGAGCAGTCCAGCCAGCCGCCGTAAGTGCCAATGACCGTATTTGCGCCGCGGCCGCCGGCTTCGATAGCATCTTCGCCCATCCACTCATCGCAGACTCGCGTGCAACGCTTACAAAGGATGCAGCGCTGCGGATCGTTAGCCACTACCGGCGAGAGATACTTCTCCGGATAATAATTTTTCTGCTCAGTGAATCGCTCTTCCAGATTGCCCCAACTAAACGCCATTTCCTGCAGCTCACACTCGCCGCCGCGATCGCACACGGGGCAGTCAAGCGGATGGTTGGCCAGGAGAAACTCCATCATCCCCCGCTGGGCTTTTTCAATCTCTTCACTCTGAGTAGTAACCACCATGCCGTCAGTGCAGAGAATCGTGCACGACGTTTGCAGCTTCGGCATCTTCTCGACGCGCACCAGACACGTTCGACATGATGCTTGCAGCGCGAGATCAGCGTAATAGCAGAAGGAGGGAATATCGAACCCCTCTGCGCGACAAACATCGATCAGCCTCGCACCTTTCGACACCTGCAAGTCTTTGCCGTTAACCGTGACTCTGATTATGTCAGTGGCCATTTCTATTTGGTTTTAACGTGCCCTAACGAACTCATCAATCGTTAAATTTGTCCCGCTAAATAACCTTACGATCTTTTTCGTGCGGCTTCGTGTGATTTCGTGGGTCGAGTTTTTGGCTACGGAAGGCGATCCACGAAATCACACGAAAGATCATGAACTCAAAGCCATGAGATGCTTCCTAAAGTCCTCCGGGAACCTTTTAATCGCCGACTGAATCGGCCACGCCGCTGCATCTCCGAGGGGGCAGAACGATTTGCCTTCGATGTTGTCGCAAAGATCCAGCATCAATTGAGCGTCTTCCGGTCTGCCCTCACCCTTTTCGATGCGCTTGAAAATCTTTACCAGCCAGTCGGTGCCTTCGCGGCAGGGTGTGCACCAGCCACAGGATTCGTGTTTGTAGAATTCCGTCAGATTCCTGGTTGATTCGAAGATGTCCACTGTCTCGTCCATCACTATGAAGCCGCCTGAACCGACCATTGAACCGCCAGCCACGAGTCCTTCGTAGTCCATGCGCACATCACGACCAATAATGTCTTCGGCACGCATGATGTAAACAGACGAGCCCCCGGGAATGACGGCCTTTAGTTTGTTCCCGTCACGTATTCCCCCGCAGTCCTCCAAGATGAACTTTTCCATGTCGTCGTAGCCCATGGGCAACTCGTACACTCCCGGACGATTGACATGACCGGAGACCGACCAGAGTTTGGTTCCGCCACTCTTCTCGGTGCCCAGTTTCTGATAAGCCTCGCCACCCATTTTGATAATGTCGGGAACAGCGGTGAGCGTTTCGACATTATTAACAACGGTCGGGCAGGCGTAGAGACCAGACACGGCCGGAAAGGGAGGCTTCATACGCGGATGGCCACGCATTCCTTCGAGCGAGCTAAGCAGCGCTGTCTCCTCGCCGCAAATGTAAGCACCGGCGCCCGTATGGGTGTAGACCTCGCTGGAGAAGTTTGAGTCGAGAATGTTCCGACCTAACAAGCCCGCCGCGCGGGCTTCTTCCAGCGCGCGATCCATGATGTCGATCAGGTATTTGTACTCGCCTCGCGTGTAGATGTAGTTGATCTTCGCACCCAGCGCGTAAGCGGCGATCAGCATGCCCTCGATGAGCATGTGAGGATCTCGTTCCATCAGGTAGCGATCTTTGAAAGTTCCGGGCTCGGATTCATCAGCGTTGCAGACTACGTACTTCGGCTTCGGCGAGTCCTTGGGGACAAAGCTCCACTTCATTCCCGTAGGAAAACCCGCGCCACCGCGACCGCGCAAGGCGGACTTCTTGACCTCGCTGATGACATCGTCCGGCGACATCGAGGTCAACACTTTACTGAGTGCCTCATAGCCGCCGTGCCGGCGATACACCTCGAGCGAGCGCGAGTTATCAAGATGAACTCTCGCGAGCTGCAGTGGTTCACATCCTATGGCTCCGATGAACATAAGGTTCGTGAATCGTCAATCGTTAATCGTGAATCGTAAATAGTAAGGATTCGAATCTACCTGCAGAATAGTGTCTCTCATTGCCTTTATGTTTTGTTTTCGTGGCTCTTCGTGTAATTTCGTGGATCGTCTCCCGTTAGCAAAGAATCGATCCACGAAATTACACGAAGCCACCCGAAAAGAAAGACTGTAGAGTCAATTGCACAACATTAGAGACCTTTCCATTTACGTTTTAAGGCAATGCAGAGAGAATTTGATCCACCCTCTCTGGAGTCAGATTTTCGTAATAATCAAAGCCCACTTGAAGCATCGGGGCCGTGCCGCACGAGCCCAGGCACTCGACCAGCGAAACTGTAAATTGCCCGTCCGCAGTTGTTTGTCCGGGCTTGATTCCCAGCTTGTCGCACACATGTTCAGTAATTCGAGGCTCGCCCATTATCTTGCATGACAACGTCTTGCAAATCTGGATGTGATAGCGACCTATCGGTTCTGTATGGATCATCGAGTAGAAGGTGGCCACTTCCCAGATGTCCGTGATACGAAGCCCCAGTCGTTTCGCGAGATAAGCCACACCGGGAGGATCCAGATAGCCGCGTTCTCGTTGCACAATGAACATCAAAGGCAGGATTGCCGACCGCATCACCGGATATTTGGATAGATGCTTATCAATCTCCGCTTCAATCTCAGGGGAGAACGACGCGATCTCGTGGCCAATATCGACGGGCTGCGAAAGCGGTTGGATTTGTAACAGTTGCTGACTCATTATTATTTGTGCTTTGAGCTTTGTACTCTGTTCTTTGATTCAGTATTCCAAGGTGCTAGGGACACCGTGAAGATTAACGGCCAAGCACAAAGAGCAAAGCACTATCTATCAATCTCTCCGAGAACAATATCGAGCGATCCTATAATCGCCACAATGTCGGCGATCATCGCGCCCTCTGCCATCTGGGGCAGAGCAGAGAGGTTTACGAAACTTGGTCCGCGAAAATGCACCCGTGAGGGTTTAGGGCCACCGTCCGATTTGACGTAAACGCCCAGTTCCCCCTTCGACGCTTCAATTGGCATGTAGACCTCACCGGCCGGCACATCGAATCCTTCCGCGACGATGAGGAAGTGATGAATCAGCGCGTCCATGTGTTGCTTCATTGCTTCGCGATCAGGAAGAACCACCTTGGGAGCATCGGCTTTGACAGGACCAGGCTTCAATCGTGACAGCGCCTGGGTGACAATCTTGTGCGATTCATTCATCTCGCGCATACGCACAATGTAACGGGCCCACACGTCACCATCGGACTCAGTGGGAATCTCAAAGTCATACTTCTCGTAGCCGGTGTAAGGACTCGCGCGGCGAATGTCGAGATCGACTCCGCTGCCGCGCAGACACGGACCCGAGAGGCCCCAATCAATAGCATCTTCCGCCGAGATGACACCGACGCCCTGAGTTCGCTTCTGAAAGATTCGGTTTCCAGTAAGTAAGGTGTGGAATTCGTCAACCGACTTGAGAAAACCATCAAGAAATTGCTTTACGCGTCGCTCGAAGCCCGCAGGCAAATCCATCATCAAACCACCGATGCGGAAGTAGGACGGAGTCAAGCGGCCACCCGAAGCGGCTTCGATTAAGTTAAGGATTTTTTCACGTTCGCGAAAACAGTAGAAGAAAACGGTCATCGCGCCGATATCCAGCGCATGAGTACCCAACCAAACCAGGTGCGACGCAATGCGCTGGAGTTCGCAGGTTAAGACGCGAATTGTTTGCGCTCGTTCGGGGATCTCCAGAGCCAGAAGTTTCTCTACAGCCATCACATAAGCCAGGTTGTTCCCGAGTGGATTCAGGTAGTCCATTCGATCCGTGATGACAATCCCCTGCTGATACTTCTTGTACTCAAAGAGCTTCTCCATGCCTGTATGGAGATAGCCAATGTCAGGCGTGGCCTTCACTACCATTTCACCGTCCAGCACGAGCTCGAGTCGCAATACGCCATGGGTAGAAGGGTGCTGCGGCCCCATCGAGATAGTCATCTGGGTGTCGAGCGGACGATCGACAATCTCGAATTGCGGTGGAATGTTGACTGTGGAAGTGCTCATTTAGGCTTCACTGATTGCCGACTGCAATTGCCGATTTAAAAAGTCTGGTCGCCCCCAAAAACGAATCGGCAATTGGCAGCCGACAATCACTTGAGGCTATATGGCTCGTAGCCACGCAACGGAAAGTCTTTTCTGAGTGCATGCCCTTGCCAGTCGTCGGGCAAGAGAATCCTTCTCAAGTCCGGATGCCCATCGAAAATGATGCCGAAGAGATCAAATGTTTCCCGTTCGTGCCAATTTGCCGTTCGCCACACGTTGGTAACTGTTGGCACATGCAGATCGTCTTCGCTCAATAAAACCTTTAGTCTTACTCGATGATGGATAGTTGTGGAAAACAGATGGTAGTTAACTTCAAACCGGGGCTCTTCCTCCGGCCCGCGATCAACGCCGCAAAGGTCGGCGAGAAAATCAAACCGTGCCTCGGGCGAATTCTTTAGTTGGGAGCACACCACTTGAATATGTTCGCGCTGCACCATCACCGTTATCTCGCCATAGGCCTCGCGAACTTCAGCTATCCAATCCGGGTGCGCGCGCTGTAACGCCGTCACCAAAGGGGACGGCGTTGAACTCTTTGTTGAAGTTGTGGAGGTCTGCCTCGGCAAGTCCCGGTCGTTGTCTGCCCCGTTTGTCATTCTTTGAATCGCCCAGTTACGAGGAGCGGCGGCGTTCGTGTTTTGAAGCGATTGTATAAGGCCGCGATTCCGGCAGCAGGTTATCGCTGACGGTCGACCCGTCAGTCACGGGTAACGTTCCGGGCACTACGGCCTCGCGGGCTTCCTCTTCCGGAATATCTTTGCGGTTCAGCGAGGATTCCTTCATCACTTTGTCTTGCAACATCATTACTGCATGAATGAGCATCTCGGGACGCGGCGGACATCCTGGAATATAAACGTCCACCGGGACAATCTTGTCCACACCCTGAACGATTGCGTAATTGTCGAAGACGCCGCCGGAGGTTGCACATGCGCCCATGGAAATCACCCACTTTGGTTCCGGCATCTGATCATAGATACGTCGCAGCACCGGGGCCATCTTTCTCGAAACTCGACCAGAGACAATCATCACATCGGCTTGGCGCGGACTGGCGCGAAAGACTTCAGAACCAAAACGGGCCAGGTCGTTGCGCGAAGCGGTGGCATTCATCATTTCAATGGCACAACAGGCCAGCCCAAACGTCGCGGGCCACAGCGATGATTTGCGCGCCCAATTGATCAGGGAATCCAGACGGGTGGTCAACACTTCCGGCAAGGCCGCGGCAATGACGTTTTCGAGTCCCATGAACTCCTTAACTAAGACCTAGGCCGCCGAGCGGGTCTGTCCGAGCTGTCGCCTTTCCATGTCGGCCAGCAACCGGCCCTCGGCTAAGGCGTCGCGTCGCGCTCGATCGTTCCAGTCGAAAGCACCCTTCTTAATAACGTAGATGTAACCGGCTAGAAGCAATACAATGAAAATTATCATCTCGAAGTAGACCAGATTCTTAAGACCGTAGGCTGGACTAGCAAGGGTTCTGAAAACCACCGCCCAGGGAACCAGGAAGATGACTTCAATATCAAACAAGATGAAGATCATCGCAATCAGGTAGAACTTCACTGAGAAGCGCTCACGTGCTGTACCGACCGGATCCTTGCCACATTCGTAAGGCATCAGCTTCGTTCTGGTCCTCTTTCGCTGTCCGATAAACTGCGAAATAAAAATGTTCACCGCAGCAAAACCGCCAGCAACGACGAACATCAAGAGAACGGGTAAATAGTCGCTAAGACGAAATGGCATCTTGAAGACCCTAGCCGGGATCTGTCTCAAACCAGATCAATGCCCGTCTGTAGCCAGCAACATTGGCGACTGACATGCGTGACTCTAGATTGAGAATCATTGTACAAGCCGAATCGTAGTCGAAGTGATCAAGGGTGTCAAGCGACCTTATCCGGCAAAAAAGCACGAAGAAAATGACAATTGACCCTGCAAAAAATCTTGTGTTAACTTGCAGGGAAGCCTTTCGAAAGGCGATCTAGTCGATACCTGCTTAGATGATTTGATTTCGATTCAGATAAAGTGATCACCGGCTACAACACCGACGTGGAACATGATGGCGTCGTCTATCATGTGCAGACGGAAGATAAAGGACTGGACACGCCTTTGATTCTCTCGCTCGTTTATTCGGGCGGAGCGATTCTAGCCAGTAAGCGTTCCCGCTACGAAGATCTGATTGCCTCGGGATTTAGTGACGAGGCGCTGAGCGAACGGCTGAAGCGCCAACACCGGCTGATCTGCGCGGCAATCCACGCTGGACGTGTTGTGGACCTCAAGCGCATGGCTGGTGCGGAGCCCGAGATGGCCGCCGTCGCGACGCCTGTCGAGGGGCAGCGGGCGGCCCCGGCCCAGGGAGAAGCGCAGTCGGATGCACAGGACGCTGCTCATCCTGACGCGGCAGAAACGACCCCTGCGACAGAGGCCGTAAGCCCGGCAGATGCGTACCCACTTCACGATTCGCGACGCCAGTCGCCGATGGGGGAGCCGGCGAGGGAGACAGAGGGCCTACGGGTGAGGCTGCTCGACGAGCAGGAGTTTCGCTCGGGCGAGGCGTTGACACTGCGAATTATGGTTAGCCAGCGGTCGGGTAATACTGAAAAACCTATGAACGGCGCCGTCGTTTCCGTCAAAGTCCTGGGAACGGGATTCAGGCCCCTGATCTACTCCGTGAAGACGCAAGGTGATGGAGTGGCCACCGTTTCTGCTCAGATACCTAAATTCACTTCTGGACGCGCCGCTATTCTGATACGAGCCCTGGCCGGGGGAAGTGAGACCGAACTGCGCCGCATTATTCATGCTGCCTGAGCGAGTCGAGCGAGTCTCTTGAACCTGCGAATAAATGGCGAAGACCGTGTAGTCCTCGATAATCTCTCGCTTAAAGAACTAGTCACACAACTTGACCTCACACCCGAGCGAATAGCAATCGAACTGAATCACAACGTAGTGCGTAGGGCTGAGTGGCCCTCGACTGTGCTGAAGGAAAATGATCAGGTCGAAATAGTGCACTTTGTGGGCGGAGGAAAGATCTAAGAGACAGGAGGCGGTAGGCAGAGAATTTGGCGGGGGCAGTCCGTACTGGGTCGGCTGTACCACTTGAGTTAAGAGTTCATCCTTTAAGTTGAGCGACTCGAGCGCAACGCGAACACTGCTCAATTCCCGCAGGCTTCAGTTTGCTCGCGTAACGGTGTAGAGTCCTCTCATAACCGACGAGCTAGTGAGTCTTAATTATGTCAACAGCGGTATCAGCCCCAACGGATCGTCTGACAATCGGTGACCGAACATTTGCGTCCCGCCTGATCATTGGCACGGGCAAATACCGCTCTTACGAGGAAATGAAAGCGGCGCATCGCGCCTCAGGCGCGGAGTTGGTTACTGTGGCGGTGCGTCGCGTTCCGCTGGATCGCGGGACCGAATCCTTTCTTGATTACCTGGACCCTCAGATGCAGATATTGCCGAACACCGCGGGCTGCTACACCGCCGCAGAAGCCATTCGCACTGCGCGGCTCGCCCGCGAAGCCTTGCAGACTGATTTGATCAAGCTTGAGGTAATCGGAGACCAAACCACTCTCTTTCCGGATAACGAACAGACGCTCGAGGCAGCTGCCTTACTGACCAAAGAAGGCTTCACCGTACTGCCATACTTTACTGACGACTTGATCATGGCGAAAAAGCTGCTTGATGCCGGCTGCCCAGCCGTGATGCCCCTGGCCGCCCCCATCGGGTCGGGCCTGGGGGTTCAAAATCCCGCCAATCTCAGAATCATGCGCGAGCAACTTCCTGAAGCCACGATCATTGTTGATGCCGGAGTGGGTACGGCCAGCGATGCGGCCATTGCGATGGAGCTAGGTGCGGACGCGGTCTTGATGAATACCGCAATCGCCGAAGCGCAAGATCCGGCGAAGATGGCCCAGGCCATGAAGCTGGCAATCGAGGCTGGAAGGTTGGCCTACCTGGCGGGTCGAATGTCGAAGCGACTATACGCTAGCGCGTCGAGTCCTTTTACAGGCGTCATACAATGACTTTCTCTTAGCCCTCAAACCCTAACTTAGTCTGAACCTGGCCTATTTTTTAATCTGGAGCGGTGAGTAACTCATGTCCAGTCTTAAACTGTTGGAAAAACTGGTGGGGGGACCATACTAGGTTTTGTTGGTTTAGGGAAACATATTGGATCACTCAGCGATTATTCTGCGATCGGAGGTGCTCCGCAATGATAAAGCGAATCATGTTGTAGCTGATGGTTTCCGGTAGAGAATCATGTAGCGGTTTAAGCTTCGCGGTGCCGTGCTCCGCGATAGCTGCCTCAATCAGGGCACGATTAGACTCGGAGACGAATTGGGCAGTGTCAATCGCGTACCCTGCGCGAACGCAGTCGATTAAGTGGCCCTCGACCGTGCCGATTATGCAGTTGCGCCGGCGCGCGATTTCTTCGATCGAGAGTCCTTGCTGATAGAAAGCGTAAGTTTCCATCATTGTCCTCGTCGGGCAGTTTCCTTCGGGAATTGGTGCTGTGATGTGTGATGGATCGTCAATGACTTGGGGAAGCGCTAATTCGATTCGCTCTTGCTCGCGCATCACGCGGTCGCCAAGCTCAGTTGTTGAAACCGTCGAATACTCACCTGGACTGGCTCTGAGGCAACGCGCTCGGATCAGCGCATCTATGTAAATCAGGATGTCGTCTTGACACATGTCTTTCAACAGGCCGTAGGTCGATAACTCGTTAAGATGTGACTGCATTACGTTCTTTGCTGCCGAACCGCGCAGAGTCGCAGCCAGCACCTTCTTTCCAAAGCGACCCTTCAGGCGTTTGGCTCCCGCCAGAATTTTCCGAACGAGGAGGGTTTCGTCGAGGCTGAGCGCGCGGGGCGTGGATTCAGGCAATTCGGTGCGACGCTTGCCAGTACGGCGGGATGCAGGCGAATCGTTTAGTACCTCTGAGCTGGTTAGGGGCCTTCTGGCTCCCGAGTTTGGCGCACAGTTTCCGCAGGTGCCACATTGTCGTGCGTGATTGCGATCGCCGAAATAGTCGAGAATGTGAGCGCGGTAACAATCTTCCGTGTAGCAGAAGTCGATCATCTCGCGAAGTTTTCGCCGTTCGAGGTTTGCACGCCGTGTTACATCGGCTGGGTTGACGCGAAGCCGCGAGGGAGCGTTGTCGAGCATTATGATGTGGCGCGCGCGACGTGCTGCGGCCCCAGTGGAGGGCATTCCACCAGCAGGCGCGCTCACCATGGACGGCGCCACACGCTCTATGTGACCGGCGCGTTCGAGCAAGTAAAGAGAGGACTGCACCGCCATCTCATTGGCCGCCCCTGCGCGCTTTCCAATCTCAGCCGCCGAAAGTTCTATCCGCTTAAGACCTGTTGACGAGAGAGCGTCGTAAACGCTTTGCACAAGTTGGGAGCTGGGATAAGAGCCCTCGATGAAGAAGTCGTGCGTGTTCTTGTCAGCATAATTGAATAGCAAGACACAAGAAGATGGTAGGCCGTCTCGTCCGGCGCGTCCGATCTCCTGATAGTAAGCCTCGATCGATCCGGGCATTTGATAGTGAGCGACGAATCTGATGTCCGGCTTGTCGATGCCCATGCCAAAAGCGTTGGTAGCGACAATCATTTGGGTGCGGCCGGCCATGAAATCCTCTTGCGCTTTCACCCGCACCGAATCGCCCAGGCCGGCGTGATAGGACGCGACCTGTAGCCCCTGTTCCCGCAGTTCTCTGGCAACCTGCTCCACGGCTTTGCGAGTGGAAGCGTACACGATACCCGAGCCGTCGTGCGTTTTCGCAAGTCGCTTGATTCGGGCAAGCTTTTCGCGCTCTCTTTCAGTTTGCACGACATCGATCGAAAGATTAGGCCGGTCAAATCCGCTGACGAATGTTTCCGGATGGCTGAGGCCCAGTTGTTGAATGATGTCCGACCGCACATAAGGCGTGGCCGTCGCCGTGAGCGCGAGCGTCTGCACTGTTCCCAGGGACTGGAGCACACCCTTCAATCGTAAATAATCCGGACGAAAGTCATGTCCCCAGGTGGAAATGCAATGGGCCTCATCAACTGCGAAAAGCGAAATACCAATGGACTGAACGGCGGAGACAAAGGTACTGCTGCGAAAGCGTTCCGGAGCGACATAGACCAGCTTGAACTGTCCGCGTCGTAGCGCATCGATGCGCGCGCGTTGTTCGGCTGGAGCAATAGAGCTGTTGATAAAAGTGGCTGGCAGTTGGCGAGATCGTAGCGCATCCACCTGGTCCTTCATGAGTGCGATCAGGGGGGAGACAACGACGGTGGCGCCACCCAAGATCATCGCCGGAAGCTGGTAACAGAGTGACTTACCGCTCCCGGTGGGCATTACCACCACGGCGTCTTTGCCATCGAGAATCGCCCCGATCACTTCACGCTGACCTTCGCGGAAGTCATCGAATCCAAAATGTGCGCGCAGCGCTGTGAGGGCGTCAGCAAGAGAATGCATAGCGGAGTCTAAGGGTTTCGGATCTTAGCTGGCAAGTGGTCGAAATTTTAGGTAGTTCCTACAGTCCGCGTAGCGACAAATAATCGAAGCCCAGCACTCAGGGTGCGGGGACCAGTGGCGAAGGGGATGAGTCTAGTTAGCCGTGGGCGAGCGTAGCGCGACGCCCACGGCTAAGCGAAAGAAATATACCTGACCCTGAAAGGGGTCGGATGATTCAATTCCTCAGGCATCGTTCGTCTTACGCATCTCAGTGAATGGGGACGGTCGGACTTAGCACCCATGCCAACAGCTCGAGCCACGATGTTGGAGAATTGGGGAAGTTAATGTGCGAAGCCAAAGTGCCGGCGCAGGGAGAAGCTGCAGTCATCATGTTCCGCGGAGTCGGCACTCCCACCGCAAAATCCCCCGCGTTGTCTCGAGTGTCTGTGCAACCGTTGCTCTTCCTCGAGACCGATCTTGAGTTGCTGGGTGCGTCAGTGGGACCAACGCCGCGGAAGCAGTTCGCAGTGCTGCCATAACCCACAAGATCCACAATAGGCTCGTCAGCCGGGCACGCACCACTTAACGCCGTGGAAACGTTCACGAGAGCCACATTGCCGGCAGCGGCCGCCATGGCGATTACGCCCGTTGCATCGACTGGGGGCAGATTTGCACCATTACTGCCCCCTGATGATTCCTGAATCAAATAGTACTGCCCGGGAGCAAGCGATATCGGAGTTAGGAGGGTTACCGACCACGAGGTCCCGGTCGCGCCCGCATACTGGACGGACCAACCCGCGAGACTAACGGTTGTACGACCGCCGTTGAATATTTCGATGAAGTCGTTTCTAAACGGCGCGCCTGAGTTGCCTCCTCCCCCGTAGATCTGACTGATGACTAACTTCGTCAATGGCGTTGGCGACGGAGAAGGACTTGGCGAAGGAGTGGGGGAAGGTGACGGAGTGGGGCCAGGCGTGGGCGAAGGCCCGGGAGTTGGGTTCGCGCTCAGGTTCTGTGGATCACTTGGTGTAAGCAACTGAAAGTCGGCGAAGTTGTCACTTGTGTCTTGGGTGCTGCCGCTAAAGCCTCCGGGCCTTCTTTCATAACTCTGATCGGCATCGCTTGGCAAAGGCGCAATAGGTCCCCCCTCTTTGAAAGCCGATCCGGCACTCAATCCCAGCTGATCCACGACGGAGTCGTCAGGTAGGGTCAAAGCTATGCCACCGTCGTTGGCAATTCCGCTGGAGTAGGTTTGATCTCCAACGACTGAACTGCTATATCCGGAATTGGTCGCCAGAAAATGCCCGCGCCCGGGAAGGATTGTGCCCGTGGCGATTGCTAACCGCGTGCTGGTGCCTCCTGAGTTGCTTGACCCACGAATCTTCCAGCCGGCAATTGCGATCGGCAAGTCACTATTATTGTAAAGCTCGACAAACTCATCGCTCGCTCCAGCCGGACCACGCGTGCGAAATTCACTGATCACTATTAAGGGAACGGGAGTCGGTGATGGAGGCGGTGAGGGAGAAGGCGAAGATGGTGGCGATGGCAATGGCGTAGGCGAAGCTGTGGGTGACGCACTGGGGCTCGGCAAGGGCGAGGGTGATGGTCTGGGTGTGGGGCTACCACTCAAGTTTTGCGGATTGCTGGGAGTTAACAGTTGAAAGTCATTAAAATTATCTCCGGAGTCTTGCGTACTGCCACCCGAGCCGCCGGGCTTTCGTTCATAACTCTGATTCGCATCGCCAGGTAGCGGAGCTAGGTGCATTCCTTCTCGAAATGCTGATCCTTGACTCATGCCAACCTTATCCAGAATTTCGTCGTTGGGTAGTGTTAGGGCCAATCCGCCATCATTTGAGATCCCACTCGTGTAACTTTGGTCACCCGTGACTGGCCCGCTATATCCGCCCAAATTGATCGCCAAGAAATGACCTCGAGCAGGAAGGAGAACGGCTGCAGAAATTGTCATTCGCGTGCTAATGCCTCCAGCGTTGCTCGAGCCCTTAATCTTCCAACCGCTAATATCAACCGCTGCGTCACTATTATTGTAGAGCTCGATAAATTCGTCGCTCGCTCCACCCGGACCACGCGTGCGAAACTCGCTGATGACAACTGTCGGCGGTAGAGTGGGGGAGGGCGATGGCAACGGAGATGGCGTGGGGCTGGGGCCTGGTACGGGCGACGGCGAAGGGCTCGGAGTTGGCGCAGGTGAGGGAGATGGTGTCGGTAATGGTGTGGTGACCACCAATACCGCTGGATTCGACTGCACGCCTCTTGCCGACGCCATTATTTGAGTCGTACCCGCCGCAATTGCCTTAACTAACCCGATCTCATCGACGCTCGCTACCGCGGCGTCGTTTGATTGCCAACCGAAGATCACGCCACTCATTTCCTGAGCATTCTGATCTAACGCTTTCACGGTGAACCGGAACTCCTCACCCGCCTTCAGCGATAGCGAGTCGGGAGAGATTATTACCCTTGAAACTGCGGGCAGTGGGTGAAATACGGACCCGTTTACTCGCGTTCCGGGACTGAACAGACGACCACTGCTTTCAGACGCCGTTTGATGCAGGCGAAAATTGCCTGTGACATCCGGTGAGCGAGTGAGAGATTCGTTCGCATCCCCGCGCAGGCCCGTCGAGCCGCCATAGGTCATAAACATCACGATCGCGCTCGACGAATCTCTGAGGGTAACCGCGTCTCCCGAATTTAGCAGCGACAATCCGCCGGATGAGGCCTTGTGGATACGTGCACCGCCAAAGGCGCTGTTAGCTGCATCAGGAGCGCCACCTCCAAAGACAACTATCGCGGTGCCCGCCGGTAAGAGCGTTCCGGCATCAAACCTGTGGCGAAGGATGTCCGTTCTTCCTGCTCCGCGAGTTTGCAACTGATAGCCACCGAGATCAATATCTCTTGAGGTTGTATTGACCAGCTCAACAAATTCGTCATGCGCAGAGTTCCTTACGCCGTCGTGATTTGCGTCACCGGCCAGGCCATCAGGGGGATCCGCCAGCAGTTCATTGATCAGGATGTTTCTGACAAAACTTCCGGCGAGTGTCAAATCTACTCCGTTACTCTCGCGCACGCCGGTAGAAATACTTATCGTCACTGTTCCCGCGCCGCGCAGGTCTGCGGGAATGAGGATGTGAAGTTCATCAAGGCCGGGAAGATCGGTAGACCTTTGGATGGACTCTACGGACAACGAGCGGCCCGCGATTGACGCCGTTAGCTCGGAGCTTTGCCTGGCGCCCGTGGCAAATAACAGCAAGCGAAGGTGGCCCTCAGTTGGATCGAAAGGCCCGGATTGAAGGGTGTCGGCATTCAGAATAATGCCTTCCCCTCGACCATCGCCGTTTGCGGAAAACAGACCTGGCGCCGAAGGCATGATCATCACATTCGCTCTGGATAGAAATCCATCAGAATTCTTTACTAAAACTTCCGCCGCGCCGAGCTCTGTTTCTGGTGGGACCACAAATGTCACCTGGGTGGAAGAGACAAAGAGAATCCTGGCGGCGCGACCGTTGACCGTCGCTGTGGTCCCGGCGAGCGACAAAGGGAATGAGCCATTCACTGAACGCTCGGCCTGTCGGGTCTCGCCGGCCAGGGCAATTCCTTTGGCAATCGCTATGCTGTCAGGTGCGATGGTCTGCTCAGGTCCGGGTTCATTACCGTGAGCAGCTCCATTGAAAACTACCAGCGTGCCAAACGCTGGGCGAGGCTCGATTGTCGTTACATAGATTTCAGAATTGTCGGCGAGATCATTTGCTGAAACCGAACCCGAAAGCACGCGAGGAAAACTGAACGCGGCAATGCTGCCATCGTCATTAAACGATGAGACAACATCCGCGGTCGCCGCCGAAGGGGCCTCAGTCAACTTAGTAGTTTGGCCGGTAGGAATATCGTATACGTACAACTCGACGCTGCGATCATTGTTCCCTCCAATCACATTTCGTCGAGTAGCAAAGGCGATGCGTTTGCCATCACCGCTGATGGTTGGATGCAGAGGAACGTCGTCTGTGCGTGCGCCGAGAGCCGTAATCTCCGTGGTGGCGCCGGAGTGTTCATCAAAAAGGAATACCTGGCTCTGATGTGGCGCGGTTTCGGCCGTATAGACCACTCGCGAACCGTCATCGCTGATTGCCCGCCCGTAGGTCATAGATAAACCTACAAGATTGGTGGCGACTGGGACAGTTCTCCCACTGATGCGGTTGTACAGGAGTAAGTCGCGTGGGTTGCTTTGCCCGCCGCTTCCATCGCGAACAAAGGCCAGGTGAGAACCGTCACCGCTGATCTTCGCTTCGGTAACACCGCCGATATTGTCAGAAGAGGTAATCTGGGTGATCATCCGGGTGGTTGTGTCGAAAGTCAGAACCTCGAAATTGTGATCGGCATTTTGTCCCGTAAGGTTACGATTCGAGGAAAAGGCGATTCTGGTTCCGTCATCGGTGATTGAAGGTTGAAAGTTGCCATCGCTAATCCGGGTTGAGATGTTTGCTGAAGTAGTATTGGTAATCTGTATGACTGCCGCTCCGTCAAAGAGGAATATTTCTGAGTTTCGATCCGAGTTGGTCCCAACTAGATCTTCGGTTGAAGCGAAGGCGATTCGCGATCCATCTTGTGAGACCGCCGGAGCGACTGCTCTCGAGATTCCGATTTGAGCGAACGCCGGCGGGCCCATGGAGAGATCAGCGCGAATCGCGCGAAACCCAAGACCACTGCCCACCCCGAGCAGATTGCCAGTCGTTTCAAACGCGGCGATGCGGCCATCACCACTAAGTGATGGATTGAGGTTAATGACCTCCTCGCCTGTGGTTGTCACCCGACGGACCGATGTGGCCAAGTGGGTAGCCGGGACGGGGTTGTGGAGCAGCAGAGTCGTTCCGGTCGGACGTGGAGCGAAGAGGGCTACAGAAGTCGTAACCAGAATGAGCGATAAGCCGGTGAGAAGACTTGCACGAAGCATTTTGAGAGGTTGCTCCTGTTTCCGTCAAACTGGTGAGAGCTAGACGTAAAGAAATATTGTTTACAATCCAGAGTTATCGGTACCAGGCTTAAAGAATGAGGAGGCTGCCTTGAAGTAAGAAAGAGAGGCGGTGAAGTCCTCAACTCATTATGCTTTCTGGCTGCGCGCATTCTACACTCTTGCTTTCAGAATACAAGGTAAATATGAAAATACTCATCAGTGGATCGCATGGCCTGGTAGGAAAGGCTTTGGTCAAGTCGCTCGAGGCTGGAGAACATGAAATCTTCCGCCTGGTCCGGCATGCGCCCGTTTCTGATTCGGAGATTGAATGGAGCCCGGACCGATTCAGCATAGCCCTCGCGCGTCTGGACGGCTTTGACGCGGTCGTTCACCTCGCCGGCGAGAGCATTGCTACCGGTCGTTGGGACGACGAGCAAAAGCGCAAGATTCGAGAGAGTCGTGTCAGAGGCACAAAACTCCTCAGCGACGCGCTCGCGAACCTGGCGCGCCCGCCCAAAACTCTCATCAGCGCTTCAGCAATCGGATACTACGGCAACCGGGGTGATGAAATGCTCACTGAAACCAGCTCGCCTGGCGATGATTTTCTTGCAGGCGTCTGCGTCGAGTGGGAGAACGCAACCGCGCACGCGGCGGAGAAGGGAATTCGCGTCGTCAACACGCGTTTCGGGATCATTCTCGATTCCGTTGGTGGTGCCCTGGCGAAGATGCTCACCCCCTTTCGCATGGGGGTGGGCGGTGAAATCGGCGGCGGCAAACAGTGGATGAGTTGGATAGCGTTGGACGACGTGGTCGGCGCCACCGAGTATGTGCTGGCGACTGAAACAGTGAAGGGCCCCGTCAACTTTGTGGCTCCTAACCCGGTAAGGAACACCGAGTTTACAAAGACCCTCGGCAACGTGCTTTCGCGACCAACCATTTTCCCCATTCCCGCGTTCGGCGTGCGCCTGGTCTTTGGCGAAATGGCCGATGCTCTCTTATTGTCGAGTCAGCGCGTCGAGCCCGCCCGTTTGAAAGACGCTGCGTACCAATTCGATTATCCGCAGCTTGAGGGCGCGCTAAGCCGTTTGCTCTAAACTTGGGCGTCTGAGTTTCCAGTATGCACGGTTTCGAATCGCGGGAGGTTCTTGGCTTGAGCCAGTCAGTTCGGCTAGACTAACGGCATGAGCAACGAAGAATTCGAAAAGAGAATGGAGTTTATCCTTGAGCACCAGGCACAGTCTGCGGCCAAACTAGGTCAACTCGAAGACATCGTTGCTCGTCTTGCCAACGCAAGTCTGAAGAGACTCGAGGATACGGATGAAAAGATTGCAGCGCTGGTAGATTCCCAGATCAGACTGACCGACTCACAAACTTTTATTGGCGAGCATCTCAGAAACACAGATGAGAAGATCGAGGCGCTTGTCGATTCCCAAATCAGGTTAACTGATTTTACCGGCGAGCATCTCCGAAACACAGATGAACAAATTGCGGCGCTTGTCGAGTCCCAAACCCTTAACGGCGAGCATCTCCGAAATACAGATGAACAAATTGCCGCGCTTGTCGACTCCCAAATGAGGCTAACTGAATCCCAGGCTCGGACGGATGAGGAAGCTAGAAGAACGGACGAAAAGCTCAGAAGTTTAATAGCTCTCCTTGATCGTTATTTCAGTAGGGAAGGTCGCAACGGCGAGTCTCAAGGTTAGCAATTCCTCAACCATCGGCTGTGAGTCCGCCTTCTTTGTTAGGTCCGAAATCCTCAAGCGCACCGAAAACCTCCAGCGCATATTTCACATTTCCAAAGGGCGCAGACACCTGGACACCCTTGGAAATGGCAGCGGCGAACAGTCGATGAACTGGATCGCGTTGGACGAGGGAAGGGGGCACTTCAGACCTCATGCCTCGTCGTCCTCCCACCTCATCCACACTTACTGAGCCCTGTAGACCATCCAAATTCCTTTTGCTGACTCCAGAGCGTTTCTTCCCGAAAAGGTTAAATTGCTAGACCGACCGACCTGGCCCTCTGTTTTGCCCGATGTAGATTTTGTGCGCTCTTTTGGGGGTATCAAGAAGCGAAGACTCGGCGGACTGCCTGAAAGAGGGAGGACGAAGTGTGAACAGCGAGATCTAGCCGCTCTGCATAACACAATCCAAAGTTGCGTTAGGAGACGCATCTATATACCTGCGGAGAACTTAAAGTCAAGTTAAGGACGAAACGAAAAGGTATGGCAGAAGGCTGAGAAAAGGGTGACGATATAAACATTCGCGAGCAAGTTAGGGGACTCGAAAGGTTGCCAGCGCCCCGAAAACTTCCAGCGCGTACTTTACATTCCCGAAGGGCGCCGAAACCTGGACGCCCTGAATCTGATCGCGAACTTCCAGTAACGACTCGCGCGCAATCTTCAATCCCTCATCACGCCCCGCTTCTTTACTGATAGCTGAAGCCGCGCGCATTCGTTCCATAATCGATGGCGTGACACGAACACCGGGAACTTCGTTGTGCAGGAACTCGGCATTCCGATAGGAGACAAGGGGCCAGATACCGGCGATGATCGGTATGCGTACGTGTTCGATACTCTTGATGAAGTCGCGAAGTTGGTCGGTATCAAAGACCGGCTGAGTAATCGCGTACTGCGCGCCCGCCTCAACCTTATACTCGAAACGCCGAATTTCCTCTTCGAGATTGATTGCCCCTGGATTAACCCCAACGCCGATGCAGAACGCGGTCGGTTGGCCTATGGGATTATTGCCGATATCGAGGCCATGGTTGAGCTTGTTGACCATATTCGTCAGGCCAATGGCGTCGATGTCGAAGACGGCAGTCGCATCGGGGTAGGGCCCCATTTTGGGTGGATCGCCAGTAATCAGCAGCAGATTCCGTAATCCCAAAGCCGAAGCTCCCAAAAGGTCGGACATCATCCCCAGCAGATTGCGATCTCGACAGCAGTAGTGCAGCACTGACTCAATGCCGATTTGCTGTTCGACGAGTACTGCGGTAGCCATGGCGCTCATGCGCGACTGCGCTCGAGCACCATCGGGGATGTTGACGCCGTCCACGCCCGCGTCCTTCAACAACCTGATTGAATCGAGGGTCTTCTCGGCGTCAACACCCTTCGGCGGCAAAACTTCAACCGAGGTAACAAATTCTCCGGTGGCGATCTTTCTAGACCAGTTGGAACGCTCCTCGGCAGGAACAATCTTGATGTCGGTGGGAATGATCTCTTGCACCTGCACCAGGGGACCGGTAGACATCACCATTCTCTGCGCGCGCGGCGAAGCAGCCCGAACCGCATCGGAGATCAGCTTGATGTGCGCAGGCGTGGTTCCGCAACAGCCCCCGATAAACTTTGCGCCCGACTGGATCAATCTTTTCGCGAACTTCGACATGTACTCCGGCGAGCACATGTAGAATTGCCGGCCCTGAACATCCCGAGGCAATCCGGCGTTGGGCTGCGCGGCCAGCTTCTTCTTCGTAACAGTGCGCATCTTCTCGAGGCCGCTCAGGATAATTGCCGGGCCCACCCCACAGTTGAGACCAATCACGTCGGCGCCCCACTCGTCTAAACGTGCCGTGAAGACTTCGGGTGTGGTGCCGAAAGTCGTGTTGCCGTCGGTCATGATGGTCATCTGCGCAATGATGGGCAGATCACACAATTCGCGAATGGCCCGAATCGCCTGTCGTATCTCAGAGACATCCGAGAAAGTCTCTAATAAAAAGAGATGAACTCCGCCTTCGAGCAACGCGGACGCCTGGGCCTTGAACATGTCTTTTGCTTCGTCGAAGGAGGTGGGGCCATAGGGCTCGATCCGCAATCCCAAAGGACCGATTGCACCCGCAACGTATGCGTCTTCGCCGGCGGCTTCACGGGCTATGCGAGCCGCGGAGATGTTGATCTCCTCCAGGTTTCCTTCCAGACCATACTGGTGAAGCCGGTAGGCCGTAGCGCCGAACGTATTGGTCTCGATAATGTCCGCGCCGGCGTGGAGGTATTCGGCGTGAATCTCTCGCACCAGGTCAGGATTACTTAGGTTTAGTTCGTCGTAACACCGATTAATGTAGACACCCTTGGCGTAGAGCATGGTGCCCATCGCGCCATCGAAGACGTGGATCCGGTCAGACTCTAGGAGTTCTCTGAAGGTCTGCATCTGGCCTCTGGCGCAATGACAAAGTCCCGCGCTAACAACGCGGGACTTCATGATTGCTGAAGGTTTCGGAACGTCCGTCGTGGACTCGCCGTGCTGTTTAGCGGATTGTTTTACGTGGCCGCAAGTCGCCTTAACTCACCACGCTTGTCAGTTAGGCTTATACGCCGTAGAGGATCTGACTGTCAAGCGCGTTATCTTCAGGTGTCGTTAGCACATGATATGTCCGGTGTAATTAACACATGAAGTGTCCGCTTTGAGCGGCGGGGGTCAGAGCAGCATGCCAGTATGCCGGGATGCAGCTAATGACACAGGCCGCAGTGGAG
>Ga0136617_10000711_pt1 | contig 28779 bp, 26 predicted proteins | sample AntDrymUQ3222106_2_FD_129672 | JGI IMG/M metagenome (GOLD analysis project Ga0136617, IMG submission 129672) | Polar desert sand microbial communities from Dry Valleys, Antarctica - metaG UQ322 (21.06) | ecosystem: Environmental > Terrestrial > Soil > Desert | place: Antarctica: Dry Valley...
GATTCGGATGGGGGCGAGCCCCAACGGCCCCGGTGCCGAACCGTGGGTGTGCCCGCGGCTGCCCTGTGGGAACTCCTACGACGAGTTCGACCACCCGACGCCCGCTCCGTTCGTGCAGGATCAGCCGACACAGGTCGCGATCGTCCAGACCGGCACGCGGGTCGAGCTGCGCGCGGCCGGCATCGTCAACGTCGGGCCAGCGGACCCTTCGCCGATCGTCGAGGTGGGATTCTTGATCGAGACGGGCCGCGGGGAGGAGTGGCTGGTGACCGTTGACATTCTGCAAGTCTGTTCGGAAACCTGCTCGGTGGTCCGATAGCCGCTCTGATGGCGCCGCAACGCCCGGATCACCGGACCGGTCACCCAGTCGTTATCGGGCACGCGTCGGTGGAGGGACAGCGTGATCAGCGGATGATCGTGGCGAGGAAGTCCCGCCAGGCGGCTGCGGAGAAGCTCAGGACGGGGGCGATGCGGTCCTTGGAGTCGCGTACCAGCACCCGGTCGGTCGCATCGCCGTTCTCGTCGTTGTCGGTGTGCCAGCCAACCTCGACACAGGCGCTTCCGCCATTGCTGTAGCTGCTCGTGTGCCAGACGATCCCGTCCGGCTCAGGCACGATCCTCTCGATCCGCGTGCGGCTCGGTTGCCAGGGTGGCAATCAGCTCCCTGGATTCTCCCATGTTCAGCGCATCCCTCGCCAGGACTGCCAGGATGCGCTGGTAGGCCTCGATCTCCTCGCCCGTCTCCAGAAACAGACAGGAGGCCTCGCTCTCCAGGTAGGCCACCGGCTTGAAATCGACGAACTCCATGAGTGTGAACGATCCGGCGGTTGCGGCGTGCGCGCCGAGCGCGGCCGGTACCACCCGCAGCGTGAGGTAGGGCCGCAGGGACATCCGTTGTAGATGGTGCAACTGGTCGGCCATCACCGCCGGGCTGCCGACCGGTAGCCGCAGCACGAACTCATGCACGTAGAAGGTGAATTGCGGTGGACGGTCCCGGCTGAACAGGCTCTGCCGGGCCAGCCGGGCGGCCACCCGGTCGTCGATCTCGTCGACCGGCACCCGTCCCGCCTCGTTGAGCAATGCGCGGGAGTACTCGCCGGTCTGCAGCAGGCCGGGCACCACGGTCGCCTGGAAGTCGTTGATCCCGATAGCCTTGGTTTCGTGGTCGATCAAAGTCACGAGCTGCTGGGGGAGCCGGGAACCGTGTTGCTGGAACCAGCCCGGGACGTGCTGCTCGTCGCAGAGCGCGAGCAACCGGTCGCGCTCCGCGCCCGTCACCCGGCACATTGCCAGGAATTCCGCCACCTGCACCGCGGTGGCGTGCCGCTGGCCGGACAGCAGTCGGGACACCCAGCTCGGCGACAGCCCGAGCAGGTGGGCGGCCTGCTTACCGTTCAGCCCGGCACGTTCCATGGTCTTGCGCAATCCCTCGCCGAGCTCGCGGCTGCGGATTGTCGGTTCACGGTCTCGCATGATGACCTCCTGCCGTGATCCTAGACGAGTCGCAGTCAGATTCCCCAGCGGCGCTCAGTGTGTCGTCGAACTGTGTGTTGCGTGCCTACGGTCAACCGTTATCTCATCGTGGGCGAGGAGCGAACCTCGCCACATCCGCCGGAAGAGTGCTCACCACCTGCCGGTACCCGGCGAGCGGGGAGGCGGGCCGTACCGGCGGGTCCGCCTCCCGGAGACCAACGCCGCGACGGCAACCCCGACCGCGAACCCGGCGCCCGACCAGAGCCGCGTGGTCACGGCGGTGGCAGCGGGACCGGTAGCCGACACCGCCACCCACGTCGAGGCCGCCGTGGTGGTCCCCACACCGGCCCATACCAGCCAGAGCGACCAGCGGTGGTCCGGCACCGCGACCCGTAGCACCACCAGCGAGGCGAGCAGCGCGACCGCGCCCAGCGTGGCCACCACGCCAGGTTCGACGAGATGGGGCAGCGGCACCGTGTACTCCAGGGACTGGATCGCGGCCAGCACCATCAGGATCGCCCCGACCACTCCGGTCAACCCGAGGTTGAACCGCTCCTGGCGGCGTTGCAGCCCTTCCTGGCGGCGCGCGAGCCGATCCTGACGCCGTTGCAGACCGCGCTGCACGAGCTGATCGGTCAACGTGGCCACCTGCCCGGCCCGCTCCCGTGCCGCCTCCAGGTAGGTCTCGTCGTCCGCAAGTTGCTGGCCGAACCAGCCGCCCAGCTCGCGATCGTCGGCGAACAGCCCGTTCAGCGAGCTGCTGCCACTCAGCGCGGTCAGGTTCGCGGTGGCGATCTCCACCGTGCGACGCATCTCGCGCAGGCTGGTCATGGTTCGCACCAGGCCGACCTCGTCCGCCTGCAGCGCGACGATCTGCCGGGACGCCTCGGCCAGCTCGTCCTCGCTCGGCTCGCCGGCACCCGGCCCGGGCAGGACCACCTTCAGCAGCCTGCTGACCGCGGCGTCGGCGTCCTTCCGGGCCTGTCGCAACCACGCCTCCTCCGCTGCCCACACCCGACGCTGGTAGCGCAGCTTTGCCCCGTGCAGCAGGTACCGACCGAACCGGGGCAGCTCCCGGGCGCCGACCACCCAGGTCCAGGCGCTCAGCTCGGGATCCTGGTCGGTGGCGGCCACCACCACGATCCGGCGCAGGTCACGACCATCAGCAGGTGCGGAGGCCTCCCAAACGGCGAAATCCCGCACCGTGATGCCACTGCGCCACCACTGCCCGGCCTCAGGCTGATCGGGGAGGCGGGCGCGCACCGCCGCGCCCAACGCCGCCGGATCCGGGGCGCCCGGATCGACCAGCCGGGCCAGGTACAGCTGGGCCGACCCGATCACGCCGGGAGTGGCGGTCAGCCCGTCGAGGGTGTCCGACCACTCCTGATCGAGCCTGCTCCACGTCTCGCCGGGCGGCTCGCGCATCACGGTGAGGCAGAACGTGTCGTGCTCGCGGCGCACCAGCATCTCCTGCACGTACGGCCCGCCCGGTTCGGGTCGCTTCCGCCCGGCGAGCAAGCCGGTTCCGGCGTCGAGATCCGGGTCGGGGGCGAGCCCGGTGATCGATTCGGTCATCCCGAAGCCAGCCGCGCACCGCGCCCAGACGGTGCGCAGATACTCGCGATCGGCGTCGGGTCTCGGACCGTTCGCGGCGACGAACAGGTGGACGACCAGCGCGTCAGCTTGCAGTGACACCGTGACCCGGGTCCAGATCTCCGGCCGGCTGGGACCCGTCCAGCGTGTGAACCAGCTCGTTGATCCGTTCGTGCACCTGACGATGCCCGGGCAGCTGCCACACCAACACCTCCCGCAGGGCGTCCTGGTGCATGTCGCTGTCCATGGCCGGGCACCCTACAGTCCTGCGTCACAGTCCTGCACAGTCCTGCGTCGTCACCACGACGGGACCTGGCACCCGCGTCACCAGACCGTTGACGGAAGCGGAGCCCATCAGGCCCGTCCGCCGGATCACTATCGCCGAAACCACTGTGCTCCAGCAGGCCGTCGCTTGACCGGCGGCATCGATGAGCAAGAATTCTCCGAGATCGTTCGCTTGCGAACCGACCCCAGGGGGTGCCGTGGCGAGCATGGACATCGAACTTGCGACGCACTACGCCCAGGCGCGCCGGCAGCGACCGCTGGCGACCGCCGAGCAGATCGCCTCACGGATCGTCGAGTGGCTCACCGACGACGAGTTGCTCCTGCTCGCCGAGGAAGCTCTCGGATGGCACCAGGAACCTGCGGGGCGCCGTGAGCTGGCCCTGCTGGCCGTGCGCAACTTCGTGGCCGCGATGGAAGAGGGGTCGTCGTAGGTCGTCCTGGCTGGTCTCCGACCCCGAGGTCCCCGTCTGTGCCGCTGCCCGAGGCGTCTCGGGGTCGGCGGTAGTATCCGCGCGTGACCGTCGCCCACGAGGCCCCCGCCGACGACCCGCAGGCTGTTGCTGACGCGATCGCCCGAGCAGCCGGCGGTGAGGTCGTGCACCTGGTGCGCGACGGGCAGCCGGTTGCCGATGTCGTGCCGGCCGGATCTCATGGACGGATGTCGGAGGAGGGGTGGGCGGTGGTCCAGCAGCGGGCGATGCGCATGGCCGCTCGTTTCGGTGCCCCCACACTCGAGCATTACCGGCGGGTCTATGCATCGCTGGGGCAACCGTGGCCCGGTGATGAGGAAGTTCGGGTTCGCTATCCCGTCGCCGACGCCAGTTAGACGTTGCTGATCGGGGGGGTCGAGACCCTGCGACCGGCGGCCACGGTGCTCATCGAGGACCTGGCCAGCTCCCCGCACGTGGTGGTCGGGCGACTCGATCCCGATGTCGCCACCGCCGTCGAGGAACTGCTCGCCCACACCGGCACGTTCGACGTCACTGCGGCGTGGGTGGTGCACGCCTGCCGCCTAGGCCGCCAGGCCACCCCGTCCTGAATCGTGGTTCTCAGGCGAGGTCGGTGACGCGCAGCATGCTCGACCTCTACGACGTGGGCGGCGACCGGTGGACCGAACTGATCGCGCTCACCCGCGCCGCGAAGCAGCGCGGCTGGTGGCGCGAGGTCGAGTACCTGCAACGGTGCGGTGCACGGGGAGAAGGAGGAGGATGCCACGCGGGCTAGCATCGCCTTGGTCGCCTTCGATCGGGGGCGCTGAGGTCCGGCCGACTCCGTGTCGCTCGTCGAGCGGGTGATGGCTGGGATGTCCGTGGGAGAGGGTTGATCATGTCTGCGCGAGTGCCCGCTAGCGTCGAGTGGCAAAAGAGTAGCTTCAGCGTCAGCGAGGACGACGACTCCCTCGGGTGCGTCGAGGTGGCCCTGCTGGACGACGGCGGTGTCGCGCTCCGCAACAGTAAGGACCGTGACGGCCAGGTCCACGTCTACACGGCCGCCGAGTGGGATGCGTTTGTCAAGGGCGTGCGGGCGGGCGAGTTCAACTGTCCCTGACCTCGCACGCCGATAACATTCGTGCCAACCAGTACGAGACGCAGCAGCGCGATCCGCCGCTGGTCGCTGCCCTCGTCACCGTTCACTACGGCACGGTTGATCCGACGAACCGCGCGCAGCATCCGAACGAACGGCACTGTCGTCCAGTAGATCTGGACGACAGTGCCGTTCGTTCGGGGCACTGGAGCGGCAGCCGACAACCGGCTGAGGTGCCCGTGGGATGCCGACCGACGATGGGTTGAATCCATCATTTCAGGAGGATGAGTTCGTGGCCCAGGCCATGGAGCCGCCATCGGGAACCAGGGATTTCCTGGCCGATGACGTCCGCCGCCGCCGGGCGGCTTTCGACGCTGTTGCCACGGTGTTCGAGCGCTACGGATTCGATCCGCTGGAAACGCCGGCGTTCGAGAGGCTGGAGGTCTTCGCGGGCAAGCTCGGTGAGGACGCCTCCACGCTGATATTCAAGATCCTGAAGCGCGGCGCGCACGAAGCCAGCGGCGAGGCTGACCTGGCGCTTCGCTACGACCACACCGTGCCGTTGGCCCGCGTGGTGGGCACCTACGGAAGCCGACTCCCCGCACCGTACAAGCGCTACACCATCGGTCCGGTATGGCGAGCCGATCGGGCCGCGCGTGGCCGGTTCCGAGAGTTCGTCCAATGCGATATCGATACGGTGGGTTCGGCGTCCGGGTTGGCGGATGCGGAGATCCTCTGGGCCGTCCACGACGGGCTGGAAGCACTCGGCGTTCGGGACTTCCAGTTCCTCGTCAACTCCCGGCAGGCGCTGCATGGCCTCCTGGAGGCATACGGTGTCACGCCCGAGTCCGGCGCGTCCGTTCTCGGCAATCTGGACAAGCTCGACAAGGTCCCGGCGGACATGGTGTGTGCGGGATTGCGTAGCCGGGGGCTGGGCGCGGAGGCGGCGGAGGGGCTGGTTGCCGATCTCACGTCCGCGGACACTGATCGCGTGCGCAGCAAGCTCGACGCCACCGATCGAGGGCGGCGCGGACTCGACGAGGTGGACGGGCTGCTGAAGCTGACCGCTGGCCTGCCGGTGGGCCGCGTGGTGTTCACCCCCCGGATGGTCCGCGGACTCGACTACTACACCGGCCCCATATTCGAGGTCGTCGCGGCCGGATTTCCTGGCTCCATCGCCTCAGGCGGCCGTTACGACGGTCTCATCGCCCGGCTGGGCGGGCCCGACCTGCCCGCGTGTGGTGGCTCCATCGGTGTCGAGCGCATTCTCGCGATCCACTCTGCGGTTGAGCAGGGCCGTCATGGTCTGGACGTCGCTCTCACGGTGCTGGGTGCCGAGGACGCGGTCCTGCGGCTGGCCGACGACATTCGGGCGAAGGATCTGCGCGTCGGTGTCTATCTCGGCAGCTCGGGGAAGCTGGCCAGACAGCTGAAATGGGCTCATGAGCAGGGCGCCCGGATCGCTGTGATCTACGGCCCGGACGAGCGGCGGCGGCGTGCGGTCACACTGCGTGACATGCAGTCCGGGGAGCAGACCGCCGTTCCTCTCGATGATGTCGCCGAACTCCTCTCCGCCCGGCTCGGCGGGTCGGCCGCTCCGCCCACCTTCAGGACGTGACGCCCCACGCACCCGGTCCAGCCGCCGCGAGGGAAGGCCCCGTAGCTAAGCGGGTGGGGCGGGGTGGCGGGCGCGCCACCAGGACCACACAACCACGCAGATGGCCCACCACGCACCGCCGACGAGCCAGCCGGCGACCACGTCGCTGAACCAGTGCACCCCCAGGTAGATCCGGGTCGCCCCGACCCCGCCGATCCACACCGCGGCCGCCGCGATCATCACCACCCGGGCGGCGTGGCCCAGCCCGGCCCAGGCCAGCACGACCAGCGTGGCGATCACCACCACCGACATCGTGGCGTGGCCGGAGGGCAGCGACTCGTTGGTCACGTCGACGAGCCGGCTCTCCAGCGGCGGCCGGGGGCGGTCGATGAGGAGCTTGAGGCCGCGGAACACGAGGCTCGCACCGGCCATCGCACCGAACACCAGCACCGCGTCGACGCGCCGACCGCGGTAGAGCAACCACAGCGCAACCACCAGCGCGAGCACCGCCATGGACACCGTACTGCCAGCATAGGTCAGGACGGTCGCGAACGCGGTGAGGCCACCGGACCGCAGCTCGATCGACTCGCCGAGCGCGGTGGCGTCCGCGGCCGTCGGACCGATGTGGACGGCGCCCACCCAGAGCACCGCAGCTGCCAGGATGCCGAGCAACACCACCACGAAGGGGTGCAGGGCCGGCTGCCGACGCCGCGGATGCAGTGGCCCGGACAGTCCCGCCGGCGTCTGATCGTGCCCGTCCTGGTCGGCCATCACCCCTGATCGTCCCTGTCCTGGTCGGCTGTCACCCTCGTCCTCCGGTTCAGACCGCGCGCCCGCGCAGCTCCCGGTACCGCCGTACCAGAGCTGCGGTGGAGGCGTCCAGTTCAGCGGTGCTCGACTCGGCACCGGTGAGCACCGGACCGAGCTGCCTGGCGAGCACCTTGCCCAGTTCCACGCCCCACTGGTCGAACGAGTCGATGCCCCAGATGATGCCCTCGACGAACGTGACGTGCTCGTAGAAGGCGATCAGCTGGCCCAGCACGGACGGGGTGAGCTTGGGCGCCAGGATGGTCGACGACGGCCGGTTGCCGGGCATCACCTTGTGCGCCACGAGCTCGGCCGGCGTGCCCTCGGCCGCGATCTCGTCGGCCGTCTTGCCGAACGCGAGTGCCGAGGTCTGGGCGAACAGGTTGGCCATGAACAGGTCGTGCATGTCGGTGCCATCCGCCCCACCCACCCCCAGCTCATGATTCGGCTCGGCGAAGCCGAGGAAATCGGCCGGCACGAGGCGGGTGCCCTGGTGCAGCAGCTGGTAGAAGGCGTGCTGGCCATTGGTGCCCGGCTCGCCCCAGAAGATCTCCCCGGTCGCGGCGGTGACCGGGGCGCCGTCGCGGCGGACGGACTTGCCGTTGCTCTCCATCGTGAGCTGCTGCAAGTAGGCGGGCAGCCGGTGCAGGTACTGGCTGTAGGGCAGCACGGCGTGGGTCTGGGTACCGAAGAAGTTGACGTACCAGACGTTCAGCAGCCCGGCGATCACCGGCAGATTGGCATTCGGCCGGGTGGTGCGGAAATGCTCGTCGATCGCGTGCATCCCGGCGAGGAGCTCGCCGAACTGCTCGCGCCCGATCGCGACCATCAGCGAGAGCCCGATCGCGGAGTCCAGCGAGTAGCGCCCGCCCACCCAGTCCCAGAAGCCGAACATGTTGGCCTCGTCGATGCCGAACGCGCGCACCTGCTCGGCGTTCGTCGAAACCGCAACGAAATGCTGGGCGACGGCCGCCTCGTCCCCGACACCCTCCACGAGCCAGGTGCGGGCCGCGCGGGCATTGGTCAGCGTCTCCTGTGTCGTGAAGGTCTTCGACGAGACGATGAACAGCGTCGTGGCCGGGTCCAGGTCGATGACCGCCTCGGTGATGTCGGTCGGGTCGATGTTGGAGACGAACCGGAAGTCGATACCGCGGTCGGCGTACGCGCGCAACGGCTCGTAGGCCATCACCGGGCCGAGGTCCGAACCGCCGATGCCGATGTTGACCACCGCGCGGATCCGCTCGCCCGTGTGCCCGGTCCACCTGCCCGAACGGACGGCGTCGGTGAAGATGGCCATCCGGTCGAGCACCGCGTGCACGCCGGCGACGACGTCGCGGTCGTCGACGACGAGCGAGGCGTCGCGGGGCAGCCGCAGCGCGGTGTGCAGGACGGCCCGACCCTCGCTGGTGTTGATCTTCTCACCGCGGAACATCGCCGCGATCCGCTCGGTGAGCCCGGCCCGGTGGGCGAGCGCGATGAGCAGTGGGAGGGTGTCGCGGGTGATCCGGTGTTTGGAATGGTCCAGGACGAGGTCGGCGGCGGTGATGGTCAGTGCGGTCGCGCGGTCCGGGTCGGTGTCGAACAGCTCGCGCAGGTGGAGTCCGGCGACGGCCCTGTGGTGCTCGGCCAGTGCGGACCATTCGGCGGTGGTGGTGATGTCGGTGCTCTGCTCAGCCACGCCGATCATCATCCCGTCGGCCATGCGGCAGCCCCCGCCTGGGTCGGCCGACGGGCTGGTGCCCGTGCCGGTCTGGGTGCTCGCTGGAGGGCACCGACCTCAGGATCGACACCGTCGCCGACCGGTGCGGCCTCGGCGGGGCGGCGCTGCTGCGCCCCCGCTTCCGTAAGCTCGTCGGGGTCGACCCCGCGGCTACCGCCGCACGTTCCGCATCTCGGAACCGGTCGGCTAGCTGGTGGAGTGACCACGAACCAGGAGATGGCATGCAGCACAGACAGGCCCGGGTCGCCGTGATCGGAGCGGGCCCATCCGGGCTCTATGCGGCTGCGGCACTGCTCGCGTCGAGCTCGGGGGTGAGTGTCGACGTGCTGGACCGGCTTCCCGCGCCGTACGGACTCGTCCGTTACGGCGTGGCGCCCGACCACGTGAAGATGAAGTCGGTCATCCGGGTGCTCCAGAAGCCCTTTGATCCGGCTCAGGTGCACTTCCTCGGCAATGTTCGCGTCGGCGAGGGTGGGATCCCGATAGACGTGCTGCGCGCCCACTACCACGCGATCGTGCACGCCACCGGCAGTTCGGTGGACCGGGCGTTGCGCGTGCCGGGCGAGGAGCTGGCCGGCTCTCTGGGATCGGGTGCGTTCGTCAGCTGGTACTGCGGCCATCCCGACCGCACCCGGCTCGACCCGCCGCTGGACCACCCCGGGGTCGCGGTCATCGGCGCCGGGAACGTCGCCCTCGACGTCGCCCGGGTGCTCGCGAAGACCGCTGAGGAGATGGCCGAGACCGACATCCCAGATTTCGTCCTCGACGTCCTACGCGTCAGCGCGGTGCGCGACGTGCACATCCTCATCCGGCGCGGGCCACAGCACGTCCGGTTCACCCCCGTTGAGCTGCGCCAGATCGGTGAGCTCGGCAACGCCGACGTCCTCGTGCACGACGACGGCCTGCTCGCCGCCGGGATCGACGCGGACGGGGACCGACGCCAGAAGCAGAACCTGGGGATACTCGCCGAGTGGGCCGGGCGCGAGCCCCCCGGGCCGGAGACATCACGCAAGCCCCGGCGGATCCACCTGCGGTTCCTGCGCAGCCCGGTGCAGCTGCTCGGCGAGAACGGGCGCGTGCGCGCGATCGTAGTGGAGCGCAACGCGATCGTCGACGGTCGGGTGGTCGGCACCGGCGAGCGCGAGACCCTCGACGTCGGCCTGGTCGTGCGCGCGATCGGCTACGACGCCGTGCCGATTCCCGGGCTGCCGTTCGACGAGCGGACCGGAACCGTGCCCAACCTCGGCGGCCGGGTGGTGCGCGACGGGGCTCCAGTGCCCGGCGCCTACGTCACCGGATGGATCAAACGTGGGCCGACCGGGGTGATCGGCACCAACAAGGGGGATGCCACCGAGACCGTCGCCGCGCTGCTGGCCGATCTGCCATCACTGCCCGCCCCCGCGCACCCCGAGCCGGCGGCGCTGCGCCGTGCTCTCGTCGAGCACGGGGTGCGGGCTGTGGATTGGAATCACTGGTTGCGCCTGGATGCCGAGGAACTGCGCCTGGGCGGGGTCCGCGGCACCGAGCGGGTGAAGATCACCGAGCTGGCGGTGATGCTCGAGGCAGGTCAAGGGGTCGATGCGAGCTTCGCCGATGGTGCGGGTGCCGCCTCCGGCTGAGGTATGCCACGGGGGCTGTGCGCTGCGCCGACACTATCCGTGCTCCGGCTGACGTCTGCGCTGGAAGACGAGCCCAGCCGACGTTCGCGTCGAACGGGGAGAATCGCTGGTCTAACGTGGCGCACGACACACTGTGCTGGCCGTACGGGATCGCTCTGCACGGAAACCGGTTGGCGGTGTCGGACTCGGGGAACAACCGGGTCATGATCTGACGACGGGAGTGATCGTGACGAGCGCGCAGAGCACCAGACACGGAGATGCCCAGCGCCGTCGCCTCACCGTGACCGGCGTGGTCCAGGGTGTCGGATTCCGTCCGTTCGTCTACCGGGTGGCCACCGAGCTCGGCCTGGTCGGCGTCGTCGGCAACGACTCCTCGTCAGTGTTCCTGGAGATCCAGGGACCGGTGGCGGCATTGGATGATTTTGCGCTGCGGCTGGTCGCGGAGGCGCCGCCGCTCGCCGACATCGCCGAGGTCTGTGCCGAGGAGATTCCGGCGGCCGCTGACGACGACTGCTTCCGAATCGTGGCGAGCAGGACCCTGCCCGGCCACGGCGGCGCAGGTGCCCGAACGCTGATCCCGCCGGACATCGCCGTATGCGCGGACTGCGTCACCGAGCTCTTCGACCCGGCCGACCGACGCTACCGGCACCCGTTCATCACCTGCACCAACTGCGGGCCCCGGTTCACGATCATCCGGGAACTGCCCTACGACCGGCCGGCCACCACGATGGCCGGCTTCCCGCTGTGCCAGCGGTGCGCAGCGGAATACCACGATCCGGCCGATCGGCGTTTTCACGCCCAGCCCGTCGCGTGCCCCGACTGCGGGCCGAGCCTGTGGCTGGATATCCCATCCTCGGTCGACGCCCCGTCCGCCCTCGACGCTACCGCGCGGGTGATCGGATCCGACGCGGCGTTGGCAGCCGCGCAGATCGCGCTCGCTGCGGGGCTGGTCGTCGCGATCAAGGGGATCGGCGGCTACCACCTGGCCTGTGCCGTCGACGATCAGGACGCGGTCGTATCACTGCGGTCGCGCAAGGCCCGGGGTGGCAAGCCGTTCGCGGTGATGGCCCGGGATCTCGACGTGGCCCGGCGGCTGGCGGAGATCGACGCGGCCGAGGCGTCGGTGTTGACCTCCCCGGCGCGACCGGTGGTGCTGCTGGCGAGGCGTCCCGGAGCGGGGGTGGCGGACGCCGTGGCGCCGGACAGCCCGTGGATCGGCGTCATGCTGCCCTACTCCCCGGTGCACCACCTGCTGTTCGCCCCGGTACCTGATCACTATGCACCGGTTCCCGACGCACTCGTGCTGACCAGCGCCAACCTCTCCGACGAGCCCATCTGCTTCACCGACGCCGACGCCGCCACCCGGCTGCTCCGGTTGGCCGACGCGGTGCTGACCCACGACCGGCCGATCCACGTGCCCTGCGACGATTCGGTGGTCCGCGTCGTGGACGGGCGCGAGCTGCCGATCCGCAGATCGCGCGGGTACGCACCCTTGCCGGTCGATCTCGGCCGCACCGTGCCCGCGGTGCTTGCGGTCGGCGGCGAGCTGAAGAACACCTTCTGCCTCACCGACGGCCACCGCGCGTACTGCTCGGCGCACATCGGCGACATGGGCACGCTGGAGACGTTGCAGGCCTTCGAGCGTTCGGTCGGCCAGCTCACCGCGATGCAGTCGGGGGCTCCGGAGCGTTTCGCCGCGGACCTGCATCCCGGCTACCTCACCCGCAGCTGGGCCGAGCGCAACGTCGGGGACCGGCCGCTGGACCTGGTCCAGCACCACCACGCGCACGTCGTCTCACTGCTCGCCGAGCACGGCCGGCTCGGCGAGCCGATCGTCGGGGTCGCCTTCGACGGCACCGGCTATGGCACCGACGGGGCGATCTGGGGTGGGGAGATCCTGCTGCTCGGCGCCGACAGCCACCGGTTCACCCGGGCCGGCCACCTCGCGCCGGTCCTGCTTGCCGGTGGGGACGCCGCCGTCCGCAACCCGTGGCGGATGGCGCTGTCCCAGCTGGCCTCGGCGGACATCGAGTGGGCGCAGGACCTACCCCCGGTGAAGGTGAGTTCGGCAGCTGAACGGCGTACGCTTCGGTCGCAGCTCAACTCTGGTTTGGGTTGTGTGCCGTGCACCAGCATGGGGCGGTTGTTCGATGCCGTCGCCTCACTGCTCGGGGTACGGCACCGGATCGCCTACGAGGGCCAGGCCGCGATCGAGCTGGAGGTGCTGGCCACGTCTGCTGCAGAGGTCGAGCTACCGCGGCTCCGGTTGGCTGTCGGAGCCGATGGAGTGCTTGACCCGGTGCCGTTGCTGGTCGAGCTCGTCGCCGGGTTGCGCGCCGGGATCCCGACCGCGCTGTTGGCGGCGGCGTTCCATCATGCGGTTGCCGATGCGGTGGCCACAGTGGTGGCGCAGGTCGGCCGGCAGCACGGAGTTCGTGCGGCCGGGCTCACCGGGGGAGTGTTCCAGAACGTGCTGCTGCTGGCCCGGTGCCGGCGGCGGCTGCGTGACGATGGGTTCGAGGTGCTGACGCACCGCATAGTGCCGCCCAACGACGGCGGGTTGGCACTCGGGCAGGCGGCCGTGTCGGCGCTGTCGGCAGCGTCGGAGCTGTCGCCATCACCTGTGATCGATGAGGAGGGCTGAGCCATGTCTCTGGGCATCCCGGATCGGACCGCCGGTCCGATCGACAACGCGCTCGACGAGGACCTTTCCGCCGACCTGGCATCCGCGTCGCTCGTGTTGGCGCGCCGGTTCGCCGCCGGAGCGACGCTGTGGTGCGTGGCTCCGGCATGGGAGCCGCACGCCCAGCACGTCGCGGTCGAGTTCGTGCACCCGGTGATCGTCGGCAAGAAGGCGCTGCCCGCGGTGGCGCTGACCGGGCCCGACCTGGTGGCCACGGTCCGGGTGTCGGTGCGGCCCGGCGACGTGGTGCTGGCCGTCGCGGCGGCCGATGACCCGGCGGTGCGGTCGGTGATGCGCAGGGCTGCGGCCTGGGGCGTCACGACGCTGTGGATCGGCAGTGGGGCGCGCCCGACCGCCGGTAGCGCCGACCACGTGCTGTGGATCGACGATCCCGACCCGCGGCTGCCGGCCATCGGCGGTTTCGTGCTGCTCTACCACCTGCTGTGGGAGCTCACCCACGTCTGCTTCGAACACCCCGGCCTGCTGTCCCCGGCCCCGCCGGAGTGCACCGAGGAGGTGTGTATCACGTGCAGCGACGAGGGTCGCCTCGGTGAGGTGATTGCACCGGGTGCCGACGGGCTGGCCCAGGTGCGCACCGCCGAGGGTGCGGAGCTGGTCGCCACCATGCTGGTCGAGCCGGTGCAGGCCGGTGACTTGCTGCTGGTGCACGCCGGGATGGCGATCACCAAGCTGGACGAGGAGGTCGCGCGGTGAGTGAGTTGGCGAGCGAACCATCGGCGCAGCGCGAGCCGACCGGCTTCCTCTACCCGTTCCTGGACGCGGAGGAGCGCGATCAGGATTCCCTGCTCGGTGACCTCGCGGCTTCTGCCCGGGCCAAGGCCGCGCAGAGCGCGGCGCTGCGGAGCAGCACCCTGGCGGAGAGCGCGGAGCTGATCGCCACCACCGCCGCGGAGATGGCGCGCCGGTTCCACGCGGGCGGGCGGATGTTCGCCTTCGGCAACGGCGGCAGCTCCACCGACTCCACCACCCTGGCCGCCCTGTTCGCCCGTCCCCCGGTCGGGCAGGCGTTGCCGGCCTGGTCACTGACCGCTGATCAGGCGATCCTCACTGCGCTGGGCAACGACGTCGGGTTCGAGCTGATCTTCGCCCGGCAGCTGATCGCCCGTTCCGGCGGCACCGACATCGCGGTCGCGATGTCGACCAGTGGCAGCTCGAAGGACCTCACGGCGGCGTTTCGCGAGGCGAAGCGCCGGGGCTTGTTCACCATCGGGTTCGCCGGCTACGACGGCGGCGAGTTCGCCACGAGCAGCGATGTCGACGCGTGCTTCGTGGTGCGCTCGCAGAGCGTGCACCGCATCCAGGAAGCCCAGGCGCTCCTGGGTTACCAGCTGTGGGCCACGGTGCACGAGCACCTAGCCAAGATTCATGGGCACGAATTGGGAGAGCAATGAGCGTCAACCACACCCCGGTCCGGCTGAGCGTCGGGCCGACCTTCTCCGAGGGTGAGGTGATCGAGCGGATCGAGTCCTTCCGCAAGCGCCGTCCCCGGCTGCGTGAGGAGATCATCACGCTGGCGCACGGCGCCGGTGGCAAGTCCTCCGCCGCGCTCGTCGACTCGGTCTTCGTCGAGGCCTTCCGCAATGAGGAGCTTGAGTCGCTCGGCGACGGTGCGGTGCTCGCGCTGCCCAGCGGGGAGCGGCTGGCGTTCAGCACCGACTCCTTCGTCGTGCAGCCGCTGCGCTTCCCGGGTGGCTCGATCGGCCACCTCGCGGTGCACGGCACGGTCAACGATCTGGCGATGTCCGGCGCTGTGCCGTCCTGGATCTCGGCGGCCTTCGTGCTGGAGGAGGGCTTCTCGATCGCGGTGCTGCGGGAGATCGTGGCCGACATGGCCCAGGCCGCCGAGGCGGCCGGGGTGAAGATCGTCACTGGCGACACGAAGGTGGTGCCCACCGGGGCGGCGGACGGCCTGTTCATCACCACCGCCGGCGTCGGGCTGATCCCCAGCGGACGCCAGCTCTGCGCCGCCGCGGTGCGTCCGGGGGACCGGCTGATCCTGTCCGGCACGATGGGCGACCACGGGATGGCCGTGATGCTGGCCCGCGGCGACCTCGCGATCGAGGCCGACATCCGGTCGGATACCGCCGCGGTGAGCGACCTGGTGGAGAGCATGCTGGCCGCGGCGCCGTCCACGCGCTGGCTGCGGGACCCGACCCGCGGGGGCGTCGGCACGGTCTGCAACGAGCTGGCCCAGGCGACCGGGCTGGGTGTGGTGCTGGACGAGCAGCGGCTCCCGGTGCGACCGATGGTCAACGGGGCCTGCGAGATGCTCGGCATCGACCCCCTGTACGTGGCCAACGAGGGCAAGTTCCTCGCGGTGGTCGCGCCCGACGAGGCCGACGCGGCCGTGGCTGCGATGCGCGGGCACCGCGACGGCGGCGAGGCGGTCGTGATCGGTGAGATCACCGAGAAGCCGGAGTCCACGGTCGTGCTGCGCACCGGCTTCGGCGGGACTCGAATCGTGGACATGCTCGTCGGTGACCCGCTGCCGCGGATTTGCTGAACCGGAACAAAGGAGAAGATCATGTGCCTGGGAATTCCGGGACAGATCGTCGAGATCACCGACGCCGCGAATTGCCTGGCGAAGGTCGACGTCAGCGGTGTGCAGCGGATCATCAGCGTGCGGTTGCTGGAGAAGGACATGCCCGAGCCGCAGGACTGGGTGCTGGTGCACGTCGGATTTGCCATGGCGAAGATCGACGAGGCGGAGGCGCTGCTCACGTTGGCGGCGGTGCAGAAATTGGGGGAGGCGTACCGCGAGGAGATCGAGGCCTTCGAAGAGTCTTCGATCGTCTGAATTCGAGCGCTATCCGACGCCGCCCACCACCACGAAGAGGTATCCCATGCGTTTCGTCGACGAGTTCCGCGACCCGGCTGCAGCGCGGCTGTTGCTGGCTGCTATTGAAGACATGGCCGGCACCGAACGGCATTTCAAGTTCATGGAGGTGTGCGGGGGCCACACGCACACCATCTACCGGCACGGGATCGAGCACGTGCTCCCGTCGAACGTCGAGCTGGTGCACGGCCCGGGCTGCCCGGTCTGCGTCATCCCGATGGGGCGCGTCGACGACGCGATGTGGCTGGCCGAGCAGCCGGATGTGATCTTCACCTGCTTCGGGGACATGATGCGGGTGCCGGGCAGCAAGGGCAGCCTGCTGGAGGCCAAGGCGCGCGGCGCGGATGTCCGCTTCGTCTACTCGCCGCTGGACGCGTTGAAGCTCGCGATCGACAACCCGGCCAAGCAGGTCGTCTTCTTCGCCCTCGGGTTCGAGACCACCGCTCCGTCCACCGCTGTCACGCTGGTTCGCGCCCGCGAGCTGGGGATCACCAACTTCAGCGTGTTCTGCAACCACGTCACGATCGTGCCGCCGCTCAAGGCGATCCTGGATTCACCCGACCTGCGCCTGGACGGGTTCCTCGGCCCGGGCCATGTCTCCACCGTCGTCGGTAACCGGCCCTACCGGTTCGTGCCGGAGGTCTACCAGCTGCCGATCGTCGTGGCCGGGTTCGAGCCGCTGGACATCCTGGCCTCGGTAGCGATGCTGCTCAAGCAGATCCAGGAGGGCCGCTGCGAGGTCGAGAACCAGTACTCGCGGGTGGTGCACGACGAGGGCAACCCGGCGGCATTGGCGCTGATGGGTCAGGTCTTCGAGCTGCGGCCCCACTTCGAGTGGCGCGGGCTGGGATTCATCTCGCAGAGCGCACTGAAGGTCAACGACGACTTCGCCGAGTTCGACGCCGAGCGCCGCTACGCGATGCCCGGCATCCGGGTCGCCGACCCCAAGGCCTGCCAGTGCGGCGAGGTGCTCAAGGGCGTGCTCAAGCCGTGGGAGTGCAAGGTGTTCGGCACCGCGTGCACCCCGGAGACCCCGATCGGCACCTGCATGGTCTCGGCTGAGGGTGCGTGCGCTGCTTACTACAACTTCGGCCGGATGCACCGCGACGCCGCGCAGCTGGTCGGCCAGGCGGGGGCGTGAGTTCGGAGTCGTCGCTGGCCGCCGCCGGCCCCGACACCCGGGGCGCCTGGATGTTCGCCCGCTACGCCTACGCGCCCAACCGGCTCGGCTACTGCGGCCCGCCGGAGACGGCCACGCTGGCCGGGGTGGGGGCGGCCGCGGGCGGCGACGTCGGCAGCCGGGACGGCGAGGTTCGCGCAGCCGCGCGGCGGTTCTCCGGTGCCTGGCCCTACCTGCAGGTCCTGGCGCGGCTGACCGGGATCTCCGATCCGCTGGACCCTCGGCTTGTCGAGTCGTACTGGTTGGGGGGTGGGGTGAACGCCACGATCAGCTCCCGGGCGTTCGGTGAGGCGCTGCTGGAGGTGATCGCCCCGCAGGCCGGCCACTACTGGACCCACCTCACACCGGAGCTGCTCGACGAGGCGGCGGGAGACCACTGCTTCCACGTGTTCGGCGTGTATCCGTGGTCCCGGTTGCTCGGCAAGGGCATGGACGAGCAGCCGATGCACGTGCTGGACAGCTGCCGGATCCGCTGGGGCACGGTCCTGTCCCGCGAGGGCGACGAGATCAGTGTGTCGTCGCGGCGGCTCAGCTGGGACGGGGTCCGGCTGGGGTTGGCCGAGTCGTCGGTCGAGCGGGTGCGGGTCTCGGTCGGCGGGTTGAGCTTCCTGCCTGATGTCGCCGTCGGTGATCAGGTCGCGCTGCACTGGGACTGGCTGTCCGACCGGCTCACCGCCGACCAGGTCGAGGCGCTGGAGGCGAGCACGTTGCGCCAGCTGGAGGCGACGAATCGCAGACTCGCCAGGGAGAGAGTGAGCGAGGGAGCACGATGAGTCGCCCACGGATCGAGCAGGTCGGCTTCCACTGGACAGCACGCCGCTGTCGACGAGGTTCACGAGCGAAGGGCAGCGCCAAGCTCGGCGCGCAGGATCTCCTCGGCCCGCTCCGAGGCATCGGTGCAACCGCTGCCGAACGACCCTACGAACGCTGGTAGCTCACTTCGGGGAGGTCGCGGTGCTGAGACCAGCTCCAGCGTGGTGGCCAGGAGTCGCTCGGCGCCCGTGTCGTCGAGCTGGTCCACCAGCTCGTGCAGTTGGTCTCGCGTCGCCATAACCAAAGTCTGCACCACCCGCCGAAACCAGACCGACACGCAGGTTTCGACCCACATGACGAGTCGAAGCCTGCCCATCTCGGCCAGGTTAGGCCCACAGATACCTTTCGCCCTTCGATGGGGCGCCACGTGCTCCGGTTCGAACGTTTGCTGTACTGCACACCACTGCTTTGTCACGTGATCGGCTGCGGCAGCCGAGCGACGCTTCCCCGATGCCCTCACGCTCGGCTGCGGCGGCCCGCGCAGGATCTGTTCACTGCGGCGGAGAGAGGCCCATTGCACCTCGTCTTGATCAGTACGTCCGGCAACCAGTCCTACATCTTCGCGAGCAACCGGCTGCGGGAGGCCGTCGGCGCGTCCTATCTGTTGGCGCGCAGCACGACGGGGTGGGTGGCGTCCGCGGCGGCCCTCGCGGGTGGCACCGTGCTGCAGGCGTCGTCGGGCAGCACGCTGGTCACGGTGCCGGACGAGGACGCCGCCAGGGCGCTGGCCCACGAGGTCACGCTGACGGCGCTGCGGAACGCGCCGGGCCTGGCGGTGCGCGCCGCGAGTATCGCGATCGCGTGTGACGCGCCGACCGGTGACGAGGTGCGCGCGGCCTTCTCTGAGCACCGGAGTTTCTCGGCACGATGTCCGTCGATCGCGACGAGGCATCAGCGGCTGCCGATGGTGGCGGCCTGTGACTCGACCGACGGGCCGGCGCAGTCCTGGCACGCCGACACGCTCCGCGGTGTCGACGGCTTGGAACCCGAGGAGCCGCGTCTGCTGTCGGCGGAGGTGATCGCGAAGCGGGCGGCCCGCCCGGCGGCTGCCCAGAAGCTGGCGGACCTGCTGGCCGGCGATCAGAGGCTGACGAGCCGCCGCCTGGTGAAGATCGACAAGTTCTTCGACCAAGTCGAGTGGGTCGGGGTGGTGCACGCTGATGGAAACCAGCTCGGCGCGTTCTTCCGGGAGGCGGCTGACGTCCTGGGCGGGCGGATGGTCGAGGATCGGTCAGTGCTCGGCATGCTCAGTGAGCAGGTGCAGGCGGTTGCCGACGCTGCATTCCTCGATGCGACCGCGGCGCTCGCCAGTCGGGTACGAGCCGGCCGCCTGCCGCTGGTTCCGCTGATCATCGGTGGTGACGACCTGACCGCTCTGGTGGACGGCCGGCACGTGCTGGCGTTCGTCCGCGAGTACCTGGTCGCGTTCGCCCGGCATTCGGTGCTGCCCGAACACGGGCTCATCGCCGAGGTCATGAAAGAGGTCGGCCAACAACAGCTCACGGCCAGCACCGGAGTGGCGATCGTCAAGCCACACTTCCCCTTCTCGGTGGCCTACCGGCTCGCCGACGAGCTGTGCAGCAACGCCAAGGGGTTGCTGCACAGGCATCCGGGCCACCACGGCATCGACGTCCACGTGTTGATCGACTCGACGGTCACCGACCTCCGGGCGATCCGCAGTCGCTACGAGGAAGGGACCACCGCCGTGCTCACCGAGCGGCCGTTCCTGATCGGGGCGGGATCGGCGTCCCTGCCACCCGAGCGTGACTGGGACGTGCTGCTGGAGCGCCTGGAGCAGATCGCGGACACGCCGAGCGGTGGCGACGGCGTGCTGGTCACCCGCACACAGCTGCATGCGCTGCGCGACGAGCTGCGCCGCGACCCGGGACGGGCCAGGCGGCGGTTGAAGGACCTCGGCGACCGGGTGCCGACCACCGGCGCCGATCGGGATCGGCTGAACGCGCTGCGCAGCGGTGGCGACGGCCTGGCCCGCGGGCTGCTGGACCTGCTGGAGCTCGCGCCGTTCGTCCGGGCCGAGGAGACATTGTGACCGACCGACCCACGCTGCTCGCCGAGCGCACCGAGCTGACCATTCGCACCCTGAGTGACTGGCATATCGGCGCCGGCCACGGCATCCCGGGCGGACCGGACGCCGTCGTGCGGCGCGACGACGACGGGCTGCCCTACGTCCCTGGCACCACTCTGACCGGGCTGCTGCGCGACGCCTGCCTGACCGTTGCGGTCGCATTGGACGACGGGGTCGACGGTGGGGTGTGGCAGCGCTGGCACCGGGTGATCTTCGGTGAATCCGGTACGGCCGGCCGGCCCGCGGCAGGTCGCCGGTTGGCGCCTGCCGCGGTGGTGGTGGGGACGGCCCGGCTGCCGGAGCGGCTGCGCGCCGTGGTCGGCGCGGACGAGGCCCTGGTCGCGGCCTGCGTCACCCTGCGCGCCGGGGTGCGCATCGACGAGGAGACCGGCCGGGCACAGGACAAGATGTTGCGGTTCGTCGAGCTGGCTCGTGGCGGATTGCCGCTGCGTGCCGAGCTCACCGTCGCGGCGGATCCCGCGGAGCTGCTCGACGAGGCTCGGACCGCGGTCACGGCGCTGGTCGTGCTGGGAGCGGCGTGGTGTGACCGGATGGGCGGGGACCGGCGACGCGGACCCGGCGAGGTACGCCTGGAGCTGGGTCGGCACCGCGCGCCGGAATGGGCCGGGTGGCTCGCCGAATCCGGCTGGATGCCGCCGGAGCCGTCACCTCGCGCCGCACCCGAGCCGGAAACCGTCGAGGACCCGGCCACGTTGCGCGGCCCTGGATGGACCGCGCTGGATCTGGTGATCACAACGTTGGCGCCGGTCCGGGTGCCGAGCAGTGCCGCGGGCAACGTGGTGCGCGGGCACGACTACCTTCCCGGCAGCCTGCTCCTGGCGTGGCTGTCGCAGCGCTGCGGTGCCGACCTGATCCGCGCCGCGGTGGCCGCCGAAGCCGTCCTGGTGCGCAATGCCTACCCGGAGGTTGCCGGCCGGCGCGGGCTGCCGGTGCCGCTCACCGTCTTCCGGCCCAAGGGCGGGGCGCCGGTGCTCATGCTCGGCATCCCGGAGCCGGGCCAGCAGCAGGTCCGGGCCGGCTGGACGGTGCCGGATCCCGCCGACGGTGCGCTCACCCTGCAGGGGCGTTCGACTGCGCAGGTCAGCCACAACCAGGTCGACCGATCCCGGCAACGCCCGACGGCCGCGACCGGCATCTACGAGCTGGAGGTCATCCCTGCCGAGCGGCGCCTCCGTGGTCGCGTCCTGCTCACCGACGAGCTCGCGTCTCGGCTGCGGGCGGTGCACGGCGAGCAGTGGTGGCAGGTGCTGGCCGGGCCGGCCCGGTTCGGGGCCCGGCGAGGCGGCGAGTACGGGGCGTGTGAGGTGACGGTCGGGGCACCCACGCCGGTGGTCGTCCCCGACCCGGCGACCGGGCGCTGCACACTGTGGGTGGTATCGGACGTGCTGGTCCGCGGCCGTGGCCTGCGGCTGAGCGCCGACCCTGACGACCTGGCGCGGGCCCTGGTCAGGCAGCTGGCCGCGCCGGTGACCATCGAGGCCGTCACCGCCCGGACCCGACGTCGCGACGGCTGGCAGGGGCGGTGGCAGCTCCCGCGGGAGAGCCTGATCGGGATCGGCGCCGGGTCGGTGACCCGGCTTGTCGTCCCGGACGGGGTGTCCATCGACCCAGACCGGTGGCGAAACCTGATGCTCCGGGGGGTCGGGGAGCGGTGCGTCGAGGGCTACGGCGAACTGCGCGTCGATGCCGGCGTGTTCGCTGCTGACACCTGGACTGCGAACGACGCGGAGCCGAGCCGTTATCCGGCGTCGGCCCCGAGCGGTGAGCTGGACACCGCCGAGGCGCGGGCTCTGGACCTGTTGCAGACCGTGGTCCGCCGCGACGGCACGGTCTCCGCGGTGGCGGCGGCGCGCGGCCGCGGCGCCCACCAGGAGCTGCGGACGGTGCTCGGCGAGCTGAGCCGCAGCCAACGGGGCACCTGGCGGGCGGTCACCGCGGACGGCTCAGCCGCCGGCACGACCATCCGGGTCGATGAGCACGCGAAAGGCTGGCTCGCCACCAAGAGCGACAAGAGACGGAACCAGCGCGACGTCGCGCATGCCGTGATCCGCCTGCTCGGCGGCCGGGAGGGGGAGCCGTGGCCGATCGACGAGCTGACTGCCGGACGCGGGGTAGCGACCGACAGTGACCGGGCCTTCGCACTCGCCGCCCTGGTCGCCGACGTCGTCGACGCGCTGGCCAGGGAGGAGCGGACACGATGACGACCGGACTGGCAAACCATCCCGAGGTTCGGCAGGACTTCGAGCTCCGGTTCATGGCGAGCACCCCGGTGCACGTCGGTGGGCTCGGGGCCGACACCGTCACCGACCTGCCGCTGGCGACCGACGGCCAGGGTCGGCTGGTGATACCGGGCAGCTCCTGGGCGGGGGTGCTGCGCGAGTTGGCCCGCCGTTACCTGACGTCCGCGGAAGAAGCGCTCTTCGGATTCCAGAAGAAGGAGGCGCCCGCCGAGGGCCACGCCAGCCGGTTGTTCGTCGCAGACACCCCGGTCGGGGTCGACGCCGGACGGGTGGAGCTCCGGACCGGCGTCGGGATCGACCGCCGGTGGGGCGCGGCGGCGCACCAGATCGTCTATGACCGGCTGGTGCTGGCGGCGGGCACCCCGTTGATCTTGTATCTGCGCTACGAGGGTCCGGATGGTACCGATGCGCATCGGCTGGTGGAGATCGTGCGTGCGCTCGGGCTGCGGATCGGTGCGGCGTCCAGTCGCGGGCTGGGCCGGCTGACCTGCGTGGAGGCGACCGTTCACAGCGTCGACCTGCGCAGTCGAAGCTCCCTGCTCACGGCGTTGGGTGGTCAGGTCGAGCCGACGCCGGTGCCGCCCGCGGCCGACGTCGACGGCGCGATCCCGAGGATCGAGCTGGCGTGGCGCACCCGCCGGCCGGTGCTGGTCGGGGGACCGTCGCCGGGGGAGAAGGCCGACCTGGTGCCACTGCTGATCCGCTCGACCGACGGCCGAGGCTTGGTGCCGGTGCTGCCGGGGTCCTCGGTGAAGGGGGTGCTGCGCAGCCTCGCCGAACGAGTGCTGCGCACGTTGATCCCGGACGAGGTGCCGCGACCAGGGAGAGGCTTCGTCGAAGCGATGAGCACGGTCGGCAAGGGCGCACCGGCGTTTGAGGTGCTGTTCGGCTCCCGCGAGCAAGCGGGGGCGCTGTCCGTGCCGGATACGAGTGCAGTCGCCGAGCCGGTAGGTGACGACGCATGGCGGCGATACCTGGAGGGCCAGCCTCTCACCGCCGGCTGGTCACACGAGCGGACCCACGTGGCGATCGACCGGTGGACCGGCGGTGCCGCAGAGTCGCGGCTGTTCACGGTGCAGGAGACCGCCGGCGTGCGGTGGCAGCCGCTGCGGCTGGAGCTGGACGCCCGCCGACTCGCCCAGGTGCCGGAGGAACGGCGGCTGGGCGCGGTGCTGTTGTTGGGGGTTGCGGTGGGACTGCTTCGCGACGGGTTGGCGGGCGTCGGTCATGGCACCACCCGGGGGCTCGGCGAGATCGAGGTGACCGGGATTGCCGTGCACGGCGCCGTGCAGTGGGGCGTGAGTCCCTACCCGGAGGGAGGGGACTGGTGGGCGTGGCTGCGCGACCTGTCCGGCGGCCTGGGGCTTGAGTGGGTGAAGGAATGAACCAGCTGTGGTGGACGATCCGGTCCGCGGACACGGATCTTGCGGGGGTGATCGCGGAGGTCGCCGTGGTGTTGGGAGCAGGGGCGATCGGGTTCCTGAGCTCACCGGCGGAGCACCTGGCGGTCCGGCTGGACGGTTCGACGCCGAGCACACCCGACGGGCCGGTCGACCTCTCCGGCGTGTTCGCCGCGCGGTTGTTCACCCCGCTCGCCGAGCTGCGCTGGGTGCAGGTCGGCGGCGGGCTCGGCGAGGCCGTGGTGGTCGGCGAGCAGGCCGCCCCGCTGCCGGGGTGGGTCGCCGAGCAGGCCGACGCGGTCGACGCGCTGGACGGCCGATACGCGTTGTGGGGGCGACGGTTCGATCCGCACCCGTCCGATGTGGACGGTTGGTGCCGGGCGCTGGAGGGCCGCCTCGGGTGGGTCGACCTGCCGCTGCGCGGCCGGCTACCCGAGCGCGGCAGGACCGACCACAGCTGGCCCGACGAGTACCTCTCGCTGATCTACCGGGAGTACGTCGGGCTCGACACGCATGGCAACGCCGTCGTCGTCGACGAGCGGCTGATCGCCATCGAGGTCGCCGCGGCGACCGTCGGGAAGGTGACGCCCTGATGCCGTTCCACAACCCGTACAACTTCCTCCCCGCACTGCCACGCCGCGGCGGCGGGGGAGCGGAACTGATGCCGGAGCCGCTGCGCGACGGTGAGCCACCCGGTCACCACCGCTGGCACGCCGGCCGGTGGAGCGGCGAGATCGCGGTGACCCTACGGGTGGTCACACCGCTGCTGCTGATGCGGGAGCGCCCGGGCGACGGCCCGGACCGACACCGGCATCTGGAGGTGGCCACAGCGTCCGATCACGACGGCACCGAGCGCGTCGACCTCGCTCCGACCCAGCTCAAGGGCATGCTGCGGACCGCCTACGAGGCGGTCACCAACTCGAGGTTCGGGGTCTTCCAGCACCGAGACCCGGTCGGGTATCGAATGGCCGCCGACGGGCAGGCGCAGCTCCGCCCGGCGATCATCACGTCCGGTGGGCGGGTGGTGCTCCCAGGCAAGCTGAACGTGGTGGGCGGCCCGACGTTGCAGCCGGTCGCCACGGTGCGCACATGGGTGCACGACGCGACGCGGACCTGGCTGCATCCCGGGTTCGCCCACGGCGACGAGGTCGACGCCGTGATCGAACAGATCACGCTGATGGTGGGAAGGAATCACGACGTACCGCTCCAGGTGTGGCAGGCCATCAGCCTGCATCATCCTGGCCAGGTCGGCGCCGCGCCCGGCCGTCTTGTCGTGCGTGGACGGCTGCACGCGCCGGGGCCGACGATTGAGCCGAAGCACTCCGAGCGGCTGTTCATCACCGAGGTCGTCCACGGCGACGGGCGGCTGACCCCGGGCGACGGCACGATCGTTGCCGGAGAGTCGGGAGAGCGGCTGGTCACGGCGTTCGCGAAGCTGGTCCGTCACCAGCGGTCGATCCACCGCTCGGCCCGCTCGAACGACTTCTGGGACGGGAAGGACCCGTGGTCCTACGTCGGGCACGAGCCCGGACAGACTGCCTGGTCGCGGCATCTCTACGGCCTCGACGATCCGGAGCGGAAGGACCGACAGCCGCCGGCATGGGTGGGCCCGGACACTCGGGTGCCTCCCCGGCCTGGCGAGGTGGTGACATGCTGGGCCGAGTCAACCGCCGGTAACCGACTGCAACCGGTGATGGTCAGCCGCCTGCTGTACCGGACAGGGCCGGCGGCGCTGCTGCACGAGTCGCTGCGCCCGGCCGAGTCGGTCGCCGAGCTCTCGCCGGCCGACCGGCTCTTCGGCTGGACCTGGCAACGACCCGACGAGTCCGCCACCCGACCCGACCCGCCGGCCCACCGCGGCCAGCTCCGCATCGTGCGGGTGACCCCGCCGTCCACCGACGCCGTCGAAGATCTCGATGCTCTGACGATCCCGTCTTTGTCGACGCCGAAGCCATCCCAGGGCCGCTTCTACGTGGGAGAGCGGCAGCCCAACGGATCGGTCGGTCCGTTGACGTCGGCAACCGGGCGCGACGACTTCTTCAACTCGGCCACGCAGGGCTTGCGCGGGCGGAAGGTCTATCCACACCATCGCGGCCTCGAAGGGCTGGATACGCTCGCGCTGCGGAGCCGGTTCGACTACGGCCGGACCAAGCCGATCGATCGACCGATGCAGGACTCGCAGAACACCACCCTGCATCAGTGGGTGCGGCCTGGTGCTGAGTTCAGCTTCGTCATCCAGGTCACTGACGTACACCCGATGGAGCTGGGCGCCCTGCTCTGGCTGCTCGACCCGACCCGCTGTGGCGACAAGCGTGGCCCGGCGCGGCACCGGCTGGGGATGGGTAAGCCGCTCGGGTTCGGCTCGGTCGAGCTTTCGGTGGATGCAGGAAAGTCGCACCTTTACACCGGCGAGCAGATGTTCGCCCGGCTGGAGGCGCTGGACTCGACCGTCGAGGCGGCCGACTGGTCAGGTCTCGCTGCGGATTTCGAGACGGCGATGGCGGTCGCCTTCCGTGCGGTCCTGGCCGCCGCACGAACGGCGTTCGTCGGCTTCGCGGGGAACGTGCCGGTGCACTACCCGCGTACGGCGGTGCGCTCGCCGACCTACGAGTGGTTCAAGGACAACGAGCGACCACAGGGTGGCAAGCTGCCGCTGCCGCTGCTCGGCGGCGGCACTCTGCCGGACTTCCCGTGATGGCCGATACCGTGGTCCCCGGATAGATCGACAGCCCTATCGGCGGGAAGAGGTGTGATGAGCGGTCTCCGCAATCTCATATCGGGTTCGACCCGGTACCTGAGCAGCGTTTTCGTCGCAGTGATGTTGGCGCCGGTGGTTCCCGACATGGCGGTCGAGCTGTTCGGCGCGCCAGAGCCGCTGTGGCGGGATCCGTCATTGAGGGCGGCCGCGTTGCTGCTTGTTCTGGTGGTGTGCATCGCGACCTACCGGTTCCGGGTCGGGTTGGCCCGTCGCCGTGCCCGGCGCTCGGGGTACCGGCTGGCCGGGATCCAGCAGCGCGACGTCCTCGTTCTGCCGATCGGGCACCGGTCGACCTACCAGGCCCGCAAGGCCCGCATCGGCGCGATGTCGGTCGTGAACTGGCTGGTCGACGCCGCAGCGCCGGGGTTGGTGTTGGGGGTGGCCAGCCCGCAGATCTCCGGTGAGCTCCTGGCCGACCTGCACAGTCAGCTGGCCCGCGACGGCATCGAATTCGAGCACGTCACCCTACGCGACGTCGGCAATCCGGAGACTGCGGTGGCCGATGCCGAGCGACTGGTCATCGGAGAGTTGGAGGCCCGCGGTCTGCTCACTGCCTCCTGTTATGTGGACACGACCGGCGGCAACGTCGTGATGTCGATCGCGATGTTGCGGGTGGCGGCGCTGCTGGGGGTGCAGTGCACCTACGTGTCGTCGCGCTATGAGAACAACCAGCCGGTGCCGGGCACTCAGATCGGCAACGGGTTCGACCCCCGCAACCTGCTGGCTGTGGGGAACTGACGACGGAGAGGATCGCCGTGCCCGCGACGATCGAGTTACGGCTGGCCATGGACGACCAGCCGACGATCTATCCGGCCCGCATTCACGGCGCGGCATGCGCGCTGCTCCCGGTGCCACACGACGGTGATCTCGCCCCGTTCTCCGCGTCGCCACCGGTCCACCAGGGCGGATACGCCATCTGGCGGCTCGGTTGGCTCGGGCAACGAATTCCTGAGGTGTCGGCCTCGACCGTCACGTTCGGTGATACTCACCACGACGTCTTGGAGCGGCGGGTCGAGGAACACAGCTTCGCTGAGCTCACCCAGGCCCGACCGCTGCGCCGCGCTGAGCTCGACGTCATCAGCCCGCTCTACTTCTCCCGTAACGGACGCGACCTGCCGCTGCCCGAGCCCGAGCTGATCGTGCGGTCGCTGCTCAACCGCTGGGACCGGTACGCCCCGCTGCCGTTGGCCATCCCCGAGTCCGTCCGACGAGGGCTGCTTTCGACCGTATACCTGGTCGCGATGAACGGCTCGACGATGGCTGGATCGGTCGGCCGAACGACCACTCAGACTGGCTTTGTCGGCACGGTCGAACTCGGCATCACGCGCCAGGCCGACGACACCGTCGCGGCCCTGTTCGCCGCCCTCGTGCACTTCGCCGACATCGCTGGCATCGGAGCCCAGACCGCCCATGGCTTCGGTGCCGTCCGCTTGTTTCGGCCGCATCCCCCGCCTGCACCCCTCGGCCGGTCGTTGACCCGTACAGATCATCTTGACCGGTGCCCGAAATGCCTCGGTCCTCGCAACGCTGTTTGCGCAGGTCACAGCCTTGCTTGAGCTGCTGAGCTCGATGCGAAGATCATTCGGTGGTCGCCGCGGCGGCGATCCTCGCAATGATTTACATCGGGCCTGGTCAGCATGGGTCCCCGAGCGGTAGGGTCGGTACCGATAGCCCGATCATGAGGGCATAGAAACAGACCGCAGGTTGCGCCTAGCACGAACGCTTCACGCTCGTCGGTACCGATAGCCCGATCATGAGGGCATAGAAACGCCTTGGCTAACGACCACGCGCATAAGAACATAGTCGGTACCGATAGCCCGATCATGAGGGCATAGAAACGCTCACGCAGTGCTTCTTCTAGCAGTGTCATGTCGGTACCGATAGCCCGATCATGAGGGCATAGAAACTGTACAGCTTCTGCCGTGGTACTATATAGATGTCGGTACCGATAGCCCGATCATGAGGGCATAGAAACGGTGATATCGATCTCTTTTGCATCCTCAGGCTTCCAGGGTCGGTACCGATAGCCCGATCATGAGGGCATAGAAACATTTCTCTTGCCTGGGATGACCTCAACATGTAGCGTCGGTACCGATAGCCCGATCATGAGGGCATAGAAACAC